>Ga0207665_10000261_pt1 | contig 36619 bp, 41 predicted proteins | sample LARL112metaG_FD_184351 | JGI IMG/M metagenome (GOLD analysis project Ga0207665, IMG submission 184351) | Corn, switchgrass and miscanthus rhizosphere microbial communities from Kellogg Biological Station, Michigan, USA - LAR L11-2 metaG... | ecosystem: Host-associated > Plants > Roots >... | reverse complement strand
CGGCGGCGGCCGGTGGATCAGGCTGCGGAAGATCGAGCGCACCGGGCTCAGCACGAAGCGCCGCAGCGCATCCGCGTGGGCGACCGGCACCATGGTGAAGCCGTAGGCGGGCACTCCCGCGGCCGCGAACGCGCGGTGGTCGCTGCCGAAGACGGGGATGCGGCCCACCACGTGGTGGCCCACGTCGCGGGCCAGGCCCGCCGCCTGAAGCGCCCCAGTGACCGCGTCGAGGAACGGGGTGGGTGCGCCCACGTCCCACAGCGCGACCGCGTCCCCGATGCCGCACAGCTCGAGGCTCAGCACCCCCGCGATCCCCTCGAGCGAGGTGTCCTCCACGTAGGCGCGCGCGCCCAGGTAGTCGATCTCCTCCGCGGCGGTGAAGAGCAGGCGCACCCGCCAGCCGGGCGGGATGCGCGGCGGCAGCCGCGGGATGAGATGCAGCAGGATGCCCACCGCGGCCGCGTTGTCGTTGGCGCCCGGGCTGCCCGGGACCGCGTCGTGGTGGGCGCACAGCACGAGCGTCCTCGTCCCTTCGCCCAGGTCGACCGCGTAGGTGTCGCCCGCGCCCTCCGGCCGTGCGAAGCGGTGGCGCGAGATCGCGATGCCGCGGTGCTGGAAGTAGCGGGCCAGGGCCGCCTCGCGCGCCGGCGCGTCGCGGCCGCAGAGCAGGCGCGCGAGGGCGAGCGGTGAGTCGTCACCGGCCAGGACCGTCTCGAGGGGTACCGGCGGCGCGATCGGTCCGCTGGGGCGGCGGGTGGTCAGCCGCCCCAGGGACCGCAGCAGCAGCCGGAGGAGAGTGAGACCGGCGCTCAGTTGAACACGACCACGCCGCGGGCGACCTGCCCGGTGCGCAGCGCGGTGAAGCCCTCGTTGATCTGGTCGAGCGAGTAGGTGCGGCTCACCAGCTCGTCGATCTTGAGCCGGCCGGCGAGGTAGAGATCGACGAGCTTCGGGAAGTCGACGTTGGGGCGGACCGAGCCGTACATCGTGCCTTTGATCACCTTCTCCTGCAGCGCCATGTTGTAGGGCGTGATCGGCGCGCGCACGTTGAGCGCGGCCATGCCCACGATCACCGCGGTGCCGCCGGGCCGGATCGCATCGATGATCTGGAGCGTGGTCGCCTCGCCGCCGATCGCGTCGAAGGCGTAGTCGACTCCGCGCCCCTGGGTCAGCTCGCGGACCCGGTCCACCACGTTCTCGGCCTTGGCGTTGAAGGTGTGGGTGGCGCCGAATTCCTTCGCGTACTGCAGCTTGCTGTCGAGCAGGTCCGCCGCCGCGATGATCGAGGCTCCGGCCAGGCGCGCGCCCTGCACCACGTTGAGGCCCACGCCGCCGCAGCCCACCACCAGCACCGAGGCGCCCGCCTCCACCTCCGCGCAGCGGGTGACCGCGCCCACGCCGGTGGGCACGCAGCAGCCCATGAGGGCGGCCTGCGGCCACGGCATCTCCTTGCGGATCGGCACCAGCATCTCGGCCGGGCACACCACCTGCTCGGAGAAGGTGCCGATGCGTGCCATCTGGAAGATGTCCTGCCCGCCCCGCTTCAGCCGGAACGTCCCGTCGAGCATGCCCCAGCGCGGGGAGGCGTGGCCGTCGCACAGGATCGAGCGCCCCATCGAGCAGTAGAGGCAATGGCCGCACTGTGGCCGGAACGAGAAGATGATGTGGTCGCCCGGCTTCACGTTGGTGACGCCGGCGCCCACCTCCTCGACGATGCCCGCCGCCTCGTGGCCCAGCACCATGGGCAAGGGCGGCGTCCAGTCTCCGTTCATGATGTGCCAGTCGCTGTGGCAGATGCCCGCGGCCTTGACCTTGACCCGGGCCTCCCCGGCTTTCGGCCCTTCCTGGACGAGATCGACGACTTCGAGCGGGGTGTTGGCCTTGTAGAGGACGGCGGCTTTCACGGCAGTCTCCATGTTCCCCCTCTCCCCTCGAGGGAGAGGGCAGGGTGAGGGATTGGTCGAGGCACCGCGCGGCCGATGATGCGGCGCGGGCGGGGGCCTGTCAAGCGCGGTATCATCCCCGGATGAACTGGAACGCCCGATGAGCTGGGAGCGCCGATGAACGGGCCGAGGCTGCTGTTCGGGCTGCGCGGATCCCACGTGCTCTTCCTGCTCTCCACCTGGGCGGTGGTGACCTTCCTCGCCCTCCTGGTGGTGGGCCTCGCCTGGACGACCCGCCTCAAGCCGCAGGCGCTCGCGGACGCGCGCGCCCAGCGGCAGGAGATCGTGCGGGTGCTGGCCCGCCTGGCCGACGCCCAGGTGCGGGACAAGCTGGACGCGCTCGGTCCGGTGGCCACCCACCTGGCCCAGAGCTGGGCCTCGCACGAGCCGCGCGCGCTGCAGCGCGAGCTCGACACGATGCGCGCGGTGCTCCAGATGCCCACGCTCTTCGTGGTGTCGCCCGACGGGCGGCCGCTCGCCTTCAGCCCGGCGGTCGGGGCCGATGGCAGCTCGAACCTCGACCTCCGCTATGCCGATCGGCCGCTGCTGCAGGAGGCGATCCGCACCCAGGCGCCCGCGGTGTCCGGCATCGTCTTCGGCCGGGCCACCCGTGATTTCATCGTGGGCGCGGCGGTACCGATCCGGCTCGACCGTCAGATCGCGGCGTACCTGCTGGGGAGCATCCGGCTCCAGGCCTCCATCGAGGTGATCGAGCAGGCCGCCGGCGGGCCGGGCGGCTGGCTCGTGATGATCGACGCCGACAAGCAGGCGATCTTCCTCGACCCCAAGACCCGTCAGGTCACCCAGCAGGACTGGAAGCACCATCCGGTGGTGGAGGAGCTGGGCCGGCGCCGCTCCAGCGGCCTCGTGGCCCTCGACGGCGGCGACGAGTGGCTCGTCACCCAGGCGGTGATGCCGACCCTGCAGGTCAACCTCGTCTTCGCCGCCTCGGTGCGTCAGATCCTGGAGGGCCAGCGGGCGGTCCTCCTCACCCTGGGCGCCACCCTGCTGGTCTCGCTGGGGACGAGCCTGGCTCTCAGCACGGTGGTGGCCATCCGCTTCCTGCGCGAGCAGCAGGTCGAGATCCCGATCGAGAGTCGCGTGGTGGCGCGAGGTTAGCCCCATGCAGTCGAGCGTCTTTTCACAGGCGGGGACCTCCGGGGTCTCACTGGGCAGGGTGATGGCAGAGGATGCCTTCGAGGCGGTGGTGGGAGCCCATCACGCGGAGATCAGGCGATACCTGCTGCGGGTCACGGCGCGCGCGAGCGACGCCGACGACCTCTCGCAGGAGACCTTCCTTCGCGCGTTCCGGGCGTACCGCGCCCTGCCGCCGGGGGCGAACGTGCGCGCGTGGCTGTTCACGATCGCAACCAACCTGGGCCGGAACCACTTCCGGGCGCAGTCGCGGCGGCGCCGGGCGTACGCGGCGGTCGCGCTGGAGAGCCCCGCGGGGGCTCCGGAGCGCGCGGACGGACGGGTGCTGGCCGACGAGGTGCGAACGCGCGTGGAGCAGGTGATCGGCGGGCTACCAGAGAAGCAGCGACTGGCCTTCATCATGAGGAAGATGCACGAGCTGGACTACGCGGAGATCGGGTCGAGCCTATGCTGTTCGGAGGAGAGCGCGCGCGCCCACGTCTTCCAGGCGCTCCGGAAGATCCGGAAGGGCCTGGACGGCCAGCTCTCGGCGGGGACGGAGCCTGGGTCATGAGCGAGACGAGCTGCCGGGAGATCGAGCCGCACCTGCTGGCCTCCGCGATGGGGGAGGCGGGGCCCGACGCGGTCGAGCGCGTGCGGGTGCACGTGGCGGGCTGCCCCGAGTGCCGCGAGGAGCTCGTCCGCTATCGAGCGGTGGATTCCATGGTCGACACGCTCCGGCGCACGCCCGGGCCGGCCGACGACGCCACGCTCGCGCGGGCCCAGCTCACCTCGCGCCTCGCCGACCTGCGCTCACGGCTGGTGACCTTCGGCATCTTCCCGTCGCCGCTCGGGCCGCTGCTCATCGGCCGTTCCGAGATGGGCGTGGCGGTCGTGGAATACCTGCCCGCCTCCGGCTCGCTCACCCCGCACGCGCGCCGCCTGCTCGGTGAGGAAGCGGTGGAGGATCGCGCCGCGACCGACGGGCTGCGCGCGGAGCTGCTCGAGTATCTCGAGGGCCGGCGGGTGCGGCTGGCGTGGCCACTCGACCCCCGACGGATGCGCAGCGATTTCCAGCGCCGCGTGCTCGAGGCCACCGCCGCGCTGCCCTACGGGGCGGTGACGTCCTACGCGGGCATCGCGGCACGCATCGGCGCGCCCTCGGCGGTGCGGCCGGTCGCTCAGGCCCTGCGCTGGAACCCGCTCCCGATCGTGATCCCGTGCCACCGGGTGATCGGCAACGACGGCGATCTCACCGGCTACGCGGGCAAGCGTGTGGAGCTGAAGCAGCGGCTCCTCGCGGTGGAGGGCATCCAGGCGCTGCCGGCCGGGCGGCACGACTTCAAGGTGCACCGGGAGTCGATGTACACGCTGATGAACGGCGAGGTGGAGTACTGCCTGCCCACGTGCGGCTCGCTCGCCGAGCGGCCGATCTCCGAGCTGACGCTGTTCGGCACGCGCGAGCGCGCGGAGGCGGCCGGCTTCGCCCCCTGCTCGAGCTGCCGTCCCGATCTGCATCCGCTTCCCGCCTGAGCCTCGTCGTCCGGTCCCTCGTTTCACGCGGCGCCCTCTCCGGGGTCTCAGTCCGTGAACGGCGGCGATACGAGAGGAGAACGACGATGACCTTCCAGACGGAGACGGCGGCCATGATCCTGTTGATTCCGTTCGCGGCGGTGTGGGGCCTTCTGATAGTGGCGCGGGCGGTCGAGCGACGCCGCGACGCCCGCGTGGGCCGGCAGATCGCGCTGACCGACGCGATCCATCGTGAGCTGGGCGCGGCGGCCGCGCCCGAGGTCCGGCGGACCTGGTCCGGCGAGTGGGTGGTGTCGATGCGGCTCGCGCTGGCGCGCGAGGACACCGTGGGCACCATCACCCGGATCACCCACGATCTCTTCCGGCGCCTCGATCACCAGGATCCGCCGCGGCTACGCGTGGTCCTGTTGCCACGGGCGCCGCGACCCATCCGTCCGGTGCTCGCCACCGGCTCGTCCCGGCCCGCCGGCCGGCTGAGCCGCGCGGCCTAGCGAGGAGGACGGTCATGGACTACGGCGAGTACATCACGGAGAAGATGGCGGCGGCCCGCCTCGGCGAGCTGCGGGAGCAGAGCGCGCGTCGGGCCATGCTGGTCTGGGCCCGGCGTCCCCGCCGGGGGCTGATCCTCCATCTGGGCATCGCCCTGACCCGCCTCGGTCGGTGGCTCGACCGGGACCGGGGCCGGGTCCGGAATGCGGGGGTGCGGGTCGCCCGGGTGCGGTAGTATGCTTGCCGCAGGCCAGAGGAGGGCCCCGGGCCATGGCGGCGATGACCTACGATCGGCGGGAGCAGGATCTCGGTAACATCCTTCTGCTGGAGCACGTGAACGTGCGCGTGCCGGACCAGCAGGCGGCCACGCTCTTCTACATCGCGGGACTCGGGCTGACGCGCGATCCCTACCTGATGGTGAGCGTGGAGAACATGTGGGCCAACGCGGGACAGACCCAGTTCCACCTGCCCACCGGCAAGCCCAACGTGGTGCAGGGCCATGTGGAGCTCATCGTTCCGGACCTGGACGCGCTCACGCGGCGGCTCGCCTCGGTGCGCCAGGCACTCGCGGGCACCCAGTTCGCCTACGAGGTGCGGGACAAGCACGTGGCGGTGACGTGTCCGTGGGGCAACCAGTTCCGCTGCGTGGGCCCCGGCCCCGAGTGGGCCGACATCACGCTCGGGATCGGGCGGGTCGAGGTCCCGGTGGCGCGCGGCGCGGCTGCCGGAATCGCCCGCTTCTACCAGCAGGCGCTGCGCGCGACCGCGAGCGTGACCCAGGACGACCAGGGCGCGGCGGCGCGGGTGTCCGTCGGCTACCGCCAGGAGCTGGTGTTCCGCGAGACCGACGCGAAGTTCGCTCCCTTCGACGGTCATCACATCGCGATCTACATCGCCGACTTCTCCGGCCCCCACGACTGGCTGGTGCAGCGGAGCCTCGTCACCGAGGAGAGCAACCCGTACCAGTATCGCTTCCAGGTGATCGTGGATCCGGACGGCGGCCAGCAACGGTCCGAGCTGGAGCACGAGGTCCGCTGCGCGACGCATCCGATGTACATGCGTCCGCTCGTGAACCGCAACGCGGCGCAGCGCCAGGCCACCTACGTGCGCGGCCGCGACGCCTTCGTGCCCGGCCTGCTCTAACCCGTCCCGAGCTCAAGCCCGAGCTCAAGGAGGTTGTGCATGCTCACGGACCGCTACGTGAAAGGTGTGCTCACCGTCATCGCGCTGGCCCTGGTGGCCATCGCGAGCCACCTCTGGCTCGGTGAGCTGCGCCCCCGGGCCGCGATCGCCGAGACGCCCGCCAAGTTCGAGATCGGGGTGCCGAAGGCGTGGGGCAAGCTCGTCGGCTTCTCCAACAACAACCTCCTGCTCGAGGGCAGCGACGGGCTCCTCCGCATCGTGGACGTGGAAGGCCGGGAGCCGGAGTATCCCAAGATCAAGGTGCAGATCAACCGGCGATAGCCTGATCGCCCGCTTCGCGCCGCCGCTCGCGCGCGTCGCGCTCGGAATCGCGCTGATCGCCGGCCCGGCCTGGGCCGGCTTCGCGGACGGGCGGCGCGCGTACGACCAGGGCGACTATCCCGCCGCCTACCGCGAGTGGCTCCCGCTGGCCGAGCGCGATGACGCGTCCGCCCAGTTCATGCTCGGGTTCATGCACGAGCGCGGGCAGGGCGTGCCCGCCGATCCCGCCGTCGCGGTGACCTGGTACCGGCGCGCGGCCCAGCACGGCGACGTCCACGCCCAGTTCCGTCTCGGATTCCTCTATGCCTACGGCCGCGGAGTGGACCGCGACGACGTGGAGGCGGCGGTGTGGTACAGCCGCGCCGCCGAGCAGGGCAATCAGGCCGCGCGCGCGGCGCTCGAGCAGCTCCGCGGCGAGGGCCGGGTAGCCGGGCCGACTGGCTCGCGCGAGGCCCTGCAGCTGCGGGGGGCCGCCGAGCGCGGGGCGGCCACCGCCCAGTACCAGCTCGCCCTCCGCTACGCCGCCGGCGACGGCGTGCCCCGCGACCCCGCCGAGGCGGCGCGCTGGTATCGCGAGGCCGCCCAGCAGGGCCTGGCCCCCGCGCAGTACCAGCTCGGTCTCCGCTACGCCAACGGGGACGGGGTCGTCCGCGACTTCGAGGAGGCGGTGAAGTGGTACCGGCGCGCCGCCGCGCAGGGCGTCGCCTTCGCCCAGTTCAACCTCGGCGTGCGGTACGCCAACGGTCAGGGCGTCGAGCGCGATCCGGTGCAGGCCTACCAGTGGTTCTCGATCGCGGCGCAGAACCTGATCGGCCGGGAGGCCGACACCGCGCGACAGGCCCGCGACTCGATCCGCGGGCAGCTGACCCCGGAGCAGGTGGCGCGGGGCGACGCGATGGTGAAGGCCTGGCGCGCCACGCCGGAGTCGCCCGGCCCCGCCGCGGCTACGCCTCGAAGCTGATGTCCTGAGCGCCTTCCCAGCAGAGCAGCCGGCCGATCTCGCCGAGCCGCTCGCGGCCGTCCACGATGGTGAGGAAGTGGTTGCCGGCCAGCGCTCCCTTCACGCTCGCGAAGTGCGCGGTCCCGTACGGGAACAGGATCTCGGTCTCGCTGATCCCGCCCGGGTAGAAGAGCAGCGCCCCCGGCGCCGGCTCGTGGGTGGCGTTCTCGGCGCGCACGCCCAGATCGAAGGCGCCGAGCGGGATCCAGCCCGCTTCGCCGCTCCAGCGCGCCTGGATGATCCGCTGCCGGTACGGCAGCAGCCGGCGAAACGCGGCACACGTGCGCGGCGCGGCGGCCTCCTCCCAGCGGGCGGAGAACGTGAGCGGGCCCAGCCGGACGACGAGATCCCCGCTTGCCATCGTGGCGCAGGATGCTACCCGCCGCCTCACCGCGTGTCAACGCGGGCGGCGCCGCCGCGGTGTTAGTATCCCGCCCGTGGATCGCATCTGGCAGAGGTACTGGCCGCCCGGCGTCGACGAGGCGCACATCCGGCTGCCCGACGACTCGCTGCCCGCGCGGCTCAAGGCCACCGCGGCGCGCATGCCGCGCAAGGCGGCGCTGGTCTTCTACGGACGGGAGGTCTCGTTCGCCGAGCTCGACGAGGCGAGCGACCGCTTCGCAGCGTGGCTGCGCGGCCGCGGCCTCGGCCCGGGCGACCGGGTCGCACTCTATCTCGAGAACTGTCCCCAGTTCGCGATCGCACACTTCGGCGCGCTGAAGGTGGGCGCGATCACGGTCGCGCTCAATCCGATGCACAAGGCCCACGAGCTGGGGCACGAGCTGGAAGACTCGGGCGCCCGGGTGCTGGTGGCCGCCGACGCGGGCCGCGAGATCGTGGAGAGCGTGCGCGACCGGGCCGCCCTCGACGCGGTGGTGCGCGTGTGCTATCGCGACTACGTCCCCGACGAGCCCACGCTCCCGCTTCCGCCGTCGCTGCGCGAGGACGCGCCCCGGCGGCCGGCGGGCTGGGACGAGTTCGGGGCAATCGTGGGCGGCGGGGCCACCCTTCGCGCGCTCGAGCCGCGCGCGCGCCACGACACCGCACTGATCCAGTACACTTCGGGCACCACCGGCGCCCCCAAGGGCGCGGAGCTGACCCACGGCAACGTCACCGCGAACTGCGAGCTGGTCCGCGCATTCTTCGGCATCGGCGCAGCCGACGTGCTCCTGGGCGTGGTGCCGTGGTTCCACATCACCGGCATGGAGGTGCAGCTCAACCTGATGGCCTACACCGGGGCGACCCTGGTGGCGCTCCACCGCTTCGACGTGGAGACCGCGCTGCGCGCCATTCAGCGGTACCGGTGCACGGTCACCACCCTGATCGCGACCATCAACGTGGCCATCCTGAACCATCCGGCGACGCCGACCTGCGACCTCACCTCGCTCCGGCTCTGCGCCTCCGGCGGCGCGCCGGTGCCCGCCGAGATCGCGCGGCGCTGGGAGGCGGTCACCGGGCATCGACTGGTCGAGGGCTACGGGCTCACCGAGACCACCGCGCCCACCCATTCCAACCCGCCGCACCGCCCGCGCTACGGCACGGTCGGCGTGCCGCTGCCTTACACCGGAGTGCGCATCGTGAGCCTCGAGGACGGGGTGACCGAGGTGGCGCCGGGCGAGTCCGGGGAGATCGCGATTCGCGGCCCGATGGTCACCAAGGGCTACTGGAGGCGGCCGGAGGCGACCGCGGAGGCGATCCCGGACGGCTGGCTGCGGACCGGCGACATCGGACGGGTCGACGAGGAGGGGTACTTCACGATCGAGGAGCGCAAGAAGGACCTGATCAAGGCCTCCGGCTACAGCGTCTTTCCCGCCGAGGTCGAGGCCATCATGTACCGGCATCCCGCGGTGGCGGAGGTCGGGGTGGTCGGCGTGCCCGACACCTACCGCGGGGAGGACGTGCTGGCCTTCGTGGTGCGGCGGCCGGGCGCGGCCGCGACAGAGCGCGAGCTCGTCGAGTGGTGCCGCGCCGAGATGGCGGTCTACAAGGCGCCGCGCGCGGTGCGCTTCGTCGACACGCTGCCCAAGACCGGCTCGGGCAAGATCGTCAAGCGCGCCCTGCGCGAGCAGGCGCGCGCCGGCTCCGGGTGAGGCGTGGCGCGCGGCGCGCGACCCGGCTCGCGAGGGCTAGCGGCGGCGGCGCTTGGGGGGCGCGGCGCGCCGCGCCGGCTTCCGCCGGGCCGCCTTGGCTCCGCCGCGCTCAGGCAGTACCGCCACCGCCTCCACCTCGATGAGCAGGTCCGGGCGCACGAACTGGGAGATCTCGATCAGGGTGCTGGCCGGCCGGCTCGCTCCGAAGTACTCCTTCCGCACCGAGTTGACCTTCTCGCGATCGCCGACGTTCTTCAGGTAGACCGTCACCTTACACACGTCGGCGAAGGTGGCGCCCGCCGCGGCCAGGCAGCGCTTGATGTTCTCGTGCACCTGGCGCGTCTGGGCCACGATGTCGCTGCCGCCCACCGTCTGGCCGTGGTCGTCGCTGGCCACGCAGCCGGACACGAAGACGAGCCGGCCGGCCCGGACCACGTGGACGAAGTGACTGATCGGCTCGGGCATGCCCGGCACCCAGATCTCTTCGCGGTGAGCGGCGGTGGCCATCGGCGTCTCCTCTCTCGGGGTGAGGGTCGGGGGTCGCGTCGCGCGGCGATTATTCTCCGCCGGGCGCGGCCGGTCAAGCGGTGACCGCCGACGGCCGGAGGTCTGACGCCGCCTGTCAGCCGGCGGTCGTCGACGCGCGGCGGCGACGCGGATTCCCCGCGAATTTTCAAGGGCCGCCGCTGGTCCGACTCTTGCTCATCCTCTGTATCATGATCAGCCGACTCGTCGCCGCCACGCTCTCGGCCCTGCTCCTCCTGATCTGCTCCGCCGCCCCGGCCCCCGCGCAGGCCCTCGACCCCGCCTCCGCCGACGCCCTGGCGACCACGCTCCGCATGCTGGCCGACCCGGCCTCGCGGGGGCGCATCATCGCCAGCGATCCGACCGCGGCCGAGGTCGACCGACAGGTGCAGGGGATGGCCGGCTCCTCGGCGCTCGCCCAGGAGGTCTACGGGCTGGCCGCCGACGTCTTCGCCGACCTGACCCGGAACTCCAACGGCGACCCGCGCGCGATGAGCGAGGCGCTCGACCGGGCCAAGACCGACCCGGCGGGCTTCGCGGCAATGCTCCGGCCCGAGACGCTCGAGCGGCTGCGCGCGCTGTCGATCAAGATCTCGGACGCCCAGCGGTGACCCCCAGCATGACCCCCAGCATGACCATGGACCCGATCAGCCTGCTGAAGGGACGCATGGCCGAGGCGCTGGTCGAGGCGGTCTTCAAGCGCGCGAAGTACACGGTGGCCCGTGTCGGCCGTGAGGCCCAGATACCGGCGCTGGCGCGGACCGGCTGCTCCGAGTTCATGCCCGACTTCGTGGTGTGGCGGGCGCTCGACGAGCCGAGCCTCGGGCATCACTCCTACCGCCTGCTCGCCATCGAGGTGAAGTACCGCGCGGACCTGGCCGATTACCTGCGCCGTGACTCACCCTCTCACTCGGCCGAGGTGGCGCAGCAATGGCCGGAGCTCTATGAGATCGTCGTGACCGATCGGCCCGAGTGCGGTCGCTCCTGCTTCCAGGCGGTGCACGTCTCCGGGCTGCCCGCGGGCGCTCCGCCGGTCACGCTCGACCTGCATCTGGTTCCCGGGCTCGACATCTATCGCCGGACGGTGGAGGAGTACGAGGGGCTCGTGCGGGAGATCTTTCCGATTCTGGGATCACATCAGGGATCGCCCGAGAGCGCGCTCGGCGTCCGGGGCGCAGCGGAGCGGAAGCCGAGGGCGTGGATGCCGGGACGGAGCGAGGGACACGGTCACCGGCGCGCGCGGGCGACCGGCGACCCGCGGGGCTATCGCCCGTCGATCGTCAGCGAGCACCGGCCGGGCGTGAGCGAGTAGCGCAGGCCCGACGTCTCCACCACACTCGGCGCCTGCCAGCCCGCCAGCAGCGAGAACCCGATCCGGAAGTAGTGGTCGCTCGCGTCCAGCCCCACGTTCTGCCCGTTCACCACGTAGCGCGCGCGGCAGGTCATGCCGCCCAGCACGCTGGGCCCGCAGGTCAGCGCGGTGACGTGCACGTCGGTCCGCGCGGCGAGGACCTCCCGGTCGGCCGCCTTCAGCACGCGGGCCATCCGCCGCACGTGGCGGCTCTTGATGTGGCTCTCGATGGCGCTCCGCGCGCCGTCAAGGGTCATGCAGGAGCGCGCGAACCGGGCCGCGTGAAATCCGGCCAGTCCGAGCCCGCCCACCAGCAGGAGCAGCAGGACACCGTGGGCCACCGAGGTGGGACGGAAGACGCGGGGTGTGGCGGCGATCACTCTAGCCAAGCAAGCCTCCCAGGAGCGCCAGACCGGCGAAGGGGTCCACCAGGGACTGGCCCTCGCGGCGGAAGGGAATCCACGTGAGCCGCGCGCCCTGGAACGAGGGCTCGTCCTTGGCCGCGGCACGCACCGCGTCCGGACTCCGACGCCGGCCCGCCGCGGTGAAGCGGGCCAGCAGGACCGCATCCTCGACGTCGTAGAAGCAGCCCTGAACGGTGGGACGCTCGCCCGTCCAGGGCTCGTACACCGGCGGCTTCGCGGTGAACCGGGCGGCCAAATCTTGAAGGCCCTTGAGCCGGCGATAGCGGAACGCGGGCACCCACGCGGGCCCGCCCGCGCCCGGCTCCGTCGCGTCGAGCCGCCAGAAGGGCAGGTAGACGAGATCGGCGGCGGGTCCGGCGGGCGGCGTCTTCGCCGCCACCTGGGCGATCTCGTGCGGGGTCTCGGTCAGGTCCGCGCCGTGGATCTGCCACGCCCGGCTGCACGTGGCACAGAAGAAGATCACGTCGTCGGGCTCCACCGGGAGATCGCCGCCGCAGTTGGGACAGACGAGCGGCCGCAGGCCGACGGTGCGCGATTCCTCGCTGGTGGCGCGCGCCAGGACGTCGTAGAGGCCCAGCGGCGCGCGGGGCTGCACCACGCTCTCGGCGACCGCGTCGACCACGGTGAGCCAGCGCTCCGTCCCCTGCGTCAGCTCGACCACCCAGACCGGGAAGTAGATCACCGAGAGGATGCGGCCGAGGACCTGGCGGTAGACCACGTGCTCGAAGCCGGTGGCCGACAGCCCCTGGGCCATCGCGGCGGCGAGGTCCACCTGCGCGGCGACGATCGTGCCGAGGGCGGCTAACGCCTCACGCTGGAAGAGCGAGACGTGGAGCGCCTGGGTGCGGATGCCGAGCGAGTAGAGGCCAAGGCCCGGCAGGTCGGCGGCCGGGAAGCTCTTCTCCACGTAGCGGTCGAGGAACTGGACGGTCTGCTCGCCGCTCGCGGCGGGGCGCGGGCGCGCGGGAGCCAGCAGGATCGCGGCCTCCGGCGCAGGGGCGGGCTTCGGCGGGGCGCCCAGCAGGTCGCGCACCACGTCTCCGGCGTGGCGGCCCAGCAGCAGGTCGGCGCCCCAGCCCAGCATCGAGCCGATCGGGATGTCGAGGTCGGGCCGATCGACCGCGCGGTCGCCGCCGCCGATGACCATCGAGGGGAACGCGCCGGTCTCCGGCTCGGGTCGGGGCGGCACGTCCTGCCACTGGAAGTCGTGGCCGGTCAGCCGGTAGAAGGGCACGAAGAAGAGCTGGGCGCGCGCCACCTGGGCTTCGATCCGTCCGGTGCGGGCGGCGGCACCGGCCACGTCGGCCTTGACCTTCGGCTTCACCCAGTAGCTCAGCACCTGCTTGCGCCCGGTGACCAGGAGGTGGGAGCCGCAGCTCGGGCAGCGGATGGCGTTGGACCCCTCGGAGAAGTCGAGAGGGCCGCTGCAGGTGGGGCACTCGGTCGAGACGACGAGCTGGCTCATGCCAGCCGGCCCGGCTTCAGCTGCCGGGCACCGCCTGACCGCACGACGCGCAGAAGCGGGCGCCGCCCGGCAGCTCCGCCTGGCAGCGCGAGCAGCGCGCGGTGGCGGCGAGCTGGCGGCCGCATCGCGGGCAGAAGCGGCTGTCGGAGGCGACCGCCCCCTGGCACCCGGGGCAGGTGATGACCGCGCCCGCGGGCGCGGCGGCGGGCTCGGCGCCGAGGCTCTTGGCGAGCATGCCCGGCATCATCATGCCGAGGCCGGCGCCCACTCCCACGCCCACGCCGGCGGCCGCGCCGTTGCCCACGCCACCGCCGCCGCCCTGCGCGGCGTCGCCCATGGCCTTCGCGGCCTTGAACTTGAGGAAGCGATCGAGATCGCCGACCGCGCCCATGCCGGAGCGCTCGTCGATCATCCGCTCCACTTCCTCGGGTGGGGTGATGCGGTTGATGTAGAAGTCCACCAGCTCGGCGCCGTACTTCCGGAACTCGTCCACCAGGCGCGTCTTGAGCGCGACCGCCATCTCGTCGTAGTGCGGGGGCAGATCCAGCAGGCTCTGCACCTTCTCGCCCAGGAAGTCGTTGAGCCGCGCCACGATGACGTCGCGCAGGTAGTCCTCGATCTGGTCGGTGGTGTAGGAGCCCTGGGTGCCCACCAGGCTGTTCACGAAGAGCAGGGGCTGGGCGACCCGCATCGTGAAGTTGCCGAACGCGCGCAGGCGAATGAGGCCGAGCTGGGTGTCCTTGAAGGCCACCGGATCACGGGTGCCCCACCGCATGTTGGTGAAGACCTTCAGGTTGACGAAGTACACCTCGGCGCGGAACGGGCTCGTGAAGCCCCACGGCAGGGAGAGCAGGCGGGTCAGGATCGGAAGATTCTGGGTCGACAGGGTGTGGCGGCCCGGCCCGAAGACGTCGAGTCCCTGGCCGTCGCGGAAGAAGACCGCGGCCTGGTTCTCGCGCACCACGAGCTGCGCGCCCATCTTGATGTCGCCGGAGCCGCCTTCCGGATAGCGGTGGACGATCCCGGTGCCGGTCTGATCGAACCACTCGATGACTTCCATCATGATGGGGGCCATGGCGTGTCCTCCCTACTCCGTTTCCACGATGCGCTGCCGCTTGTCCCAGAGCTGTCCGAAGTCGTCGAGCGCCTCGACCATGCGATCGATCGCGAGGTCGAGCGCGGCCGAGTCGGCGCGCGCGGCCCGCACCGACTCGGCCTTGGCGCGGACCACGCTCAGCGCGTCGAACAGGCCCAGGTCGAAGGCGTAGAGCTGATCGAGCGTCGCCTGGTCCACCCGGTGCAGGTCGAACAGGCCGGTGTAGCCGCGGCCCGCGAACTCGACGGTGCGGCTCTGACGCTCGACGCGGCCGGCGAGTCGATCGAGGCGGGGCAGGGCGGAGAGATCGGACGACCGCGCGAGGTGCGCCTTGTCGTCGTCGAGTCCCCGGATCAGCCGGCGCATCTCCTGGACGAGACGCATGCGCACCTGCTTGTCGGTGCTCCGGGAGTTTTCACGGTCCTGGTAGCCGGCCACTCCGGGGACGAAGCGGACCAGCCGTTCGAGCCTGGTTGCGACGGTGACGCCCATGCTGTCCTCCTCTGTATTGCTCGGACCTGGCCCGAGCCAGGGCGAGGAGTGTGCAAGCCAATTGCCAGTGATTCTGAAGCCCAACTAGCTGAAGCGAAAGGCCAGGAACCTCCCAGGACCTATCTGGGGGTGGCGACCAGTGTCAGTCTGCTGACGCTTCTTGGCTGGGCTGTGGGCTGGCCAGAAGGAGCGCCGGGCTCACCCGCCGGCGCCGGGCTCGGTACCGGCGCCAGGCAAGCGAGAGGCCGGTCCACACCAGGACCGCCCCACCGCCCGAAGCTATCAGCGCGACCGCCTGGCCCGCCGCCCCGCCGGCCTCGCCGGTGTGAAGCGGTCGCACCCAGCTCCGCAGGCGCCGTCCGAGCCTCTGGTCGGCGAACGGCTCCCAGCGGACGACCTCGGCGGTGATCGAGTCGAGGGTGAGCTGGGAGCGGGGCGTAGGATGCCATCCGGTCGGCTCCTGGATGACGAAGGTGACCGGGCCATCCGGCCTTGCCGGGACGCGCTGGCTGATGAGGACCCAGCCCGGCACCTGTCGCTCCGCGCGCGCCCAGAGGGCGTCCAGGCCGGCGGGCGCACGGCCCTCGGCCGTCCGGGCCGGGCGCTGTTCGCGTGCGCGACCCTCCGCGGGCCGGCCGCCGCGCCCGCCCGTCGGCGCCGGGCGCGCCTCGGCCGCCGCCGGCGGAGGGGGCTCGGAGCCGGTCAGCCGGTAGAGGAGGTCGTTCGCCCACTGGTAGGACATGACGAGGCCGGTGAGCGTGATCACGAAGAGCACCGGCGCGCACCAGATCCCGATCACGTTGTGCCAGTTGAAGTTGCGAGCCCGGCCGCGCAGGCTCAGGTCGAACCGGGTCACCTGCCGGAGCCCGGCGGCCGTCCATCGCCGCGGCCACCAGAGGAAGACGCCGAGCGAGACCAGCCCGAGGAAGCCCAGGTTGGCCGCGCCGGTGATCGGCCGGCCGACCTCGCGCGCGCCGAGCCAGCGGTGCCACTCGACCACCTCGTGGAGGAAGTCGTGCACCCGGGAGAAGCCTCCCAGCACGGTGCCGCGGTACGGATCGACGAAGAGCGCGCCGCCGTCGCGGCCGAAGCTCACCACGAGCGCGGCGGCCGGGTCGGAGCGGAGCGTGACGATCGAGGGGCGCACGTCCGGCCGCGCCTCGCGCGCGCGGGCCACCAGCGTCTCCAGCGGCAGGCGGGCCGCGCCCGCGGGTGGCACCACGATCCGCCGGTCGCGCTCGAGCCACTCGGTGATCTGCGGCTCGAAGGCCAGCAGCACGCCGGTCACCGACATGAAGGCGATCACCGTCCCGGCGGTCATCCCCACGAGCAGATGCAGCCAGAAGACGACCGGGCGGACGGACACGAGGATCCTAGTAGCGGCGGCTCGGTACCGGCTGCCCCGGCGTGCTGCCGGGCATCACGCGATCGGGCGCGCTCCGGGTGGTCGGCTGCTTCATGGCCTCGCGCACCTTGGCCACTTCCTTTTGCGCCGGCTCCTTCGTCTCGCTGTGCTGGGCCGCCTTCTCGAAGGCCTGCAGCGCCCCGGGGAGATCGTTCAGGCGGGTGCGCACCACGCCCAGGTTGAACCACGCCCGGCCGTCGTCGCGAAGGGTGGTCGCGCGGGTGAAGTCCTTCTCGGCGGTTGACAGGTCGTTCTTCTCATAGGCCACGCGGCCGAGCGTGCTCCACACCTCGGGCGTCTTGGAGTCGCGATCGGCCAGGGTCTGCAGGTGCGTCAGCGCGCGGGGCTGCTGGTTGGCCTTGAGCAGCATGAAGGCCAGGCGCACGCGCAGGTCGTCCTGATCGCGCAGCGCGATGGCCGCCTCGTACTCGCGGGCGGCATCGTCCACCCGGTTGAGCTGCTCGAAGGCGCCGCCCAGATCGCGGTGTCCCGCGAACGAGGCGGGGTAGAGCTCCACCACCTTGCCGAAGGCGGCCGCCGCCTCGTCCCAGCGCGACTGGTACATCGCGGCCTGCCCCCGGAGATAGTAGGCGAGCACGTGGGTCGGCTGCTGCGCGATGGCTTGGCCGCTCAGATCACTGGCCCGCGCGTAGTCCTTCTTGTCCATCGCCTCGACGGCCTGACGATAGAGGGAAAATGCCGGGTCGTCCCAGATGCCCTGGGCGGACGCGGTGCCCACGGTGGCGATGGCGCAGAACGCCAGGCCCACCGCGGTCCAGTGGTGGCCGCCGGGGAAGCGGGGGGAGCGGCCGCGGGTCAGCGGGCGTTCAGCTCGAAGCGTACCGGCAAGGTGACCCATACGGTGACTGCCTCCTTTCCTCGCCGGGCGGGCTCGAAGAGCCAGGTCCGGATCGCCTCGACGGCCGCGCGATCCATGTCCGCGCGGCCCGCGGAGCGCTGCACCTGCACGGTGCCGACCTTGCCGCTGGCGAGTACTTCGAACCGGAGGGTGACCGTGCCCTCGACGCCTTCGCGTCGCGCCGCCTCCGGGTAGTGGGGAGTCGTCTGATATCCGCCCAGCGGTCGGGCGAACGAGGTGACGCCCTCGCCGCCGCCGCGGGCCACGACGGTCCCGGCACTCGCCGCGCCGCTGCGCGCGCCCGGGATCTCCGCCGACGGCGGCAGCAGGCCGCCGTCGCCGGCCGGGCCGGGAATCGGCAGCGCCGGCCCGGGCGCCTCCGCGGAGGCCATGTACCGGCCCTCGGGCGAGGCGGCGGCCGGCTCGGACGCCGGCTCGGTGCGCGGGGTCGGGTCCTGCATCAGGCTCCGAGGCGCGGAGGTGGGTTGGATCACCCGGTTCAGCTTGGTGAGCAGGCGCGGCATCTTGGGCTTCTCGGGTGGCGCGGGAGGGGGCGCCTCCACGCGGACCACCTCGACCGGGATCACCATTCGCTCGCCGTCGTGGCGCGCGATCGCCACCACCGACGAGGCGGTGGCGAGGCCCAGCGCGTGCAGCCCCACCGAGAGCCAGATCGGCCAGCCGGCGAGTCGAGCGTCCAGCATGTTCGGTCTCCTCAGGCGTCCGCCCAGCGGCGCAGGAGGTTGTGGTAGCAGCCGGTCAGCGCGACCACGCCCGGATTGTCGGGGGCGGCCTCGCCGACCTGACTGATGGCCATGTCCCATCGAAGAGCAGCGACCGCTCGCCGTCGTCGCGCACCATGCTCTGCACCCAGAAGATCGACGCGAGGCGGGCCCCGCGGGTCACCGGCTGCACCCGGTGCAGGCTCGTGGCCGGGTAGAGGATCATGTCACCGGCGGGAAGCTTCACCGAGTGGGCGCCGTAGGTGTCGTCCACCACCAGTTCGCCGCCATCGTACTCCCCGGGGCGGCTCAGGAACAGGGTCGCGGAGAGGTCGGTCCGGACGCGCTGCGGCGAGCTCGTGAGCTCGCGGATGGCGTTGTCGCCCTAATTCACGGAGCGAAGTCGCGCAGCAGGCGGCCGGGCCGGCCGCAGCCCGGGACGACGCCGGCCTCGTCCACCGTGCGCACCCCGTTGACCCACACCCCGTGGAGGCCCACCGCCGGGGTATCGAGCCGGCTCGCGCCGGTCGGCAGGTCGTGGACGCGCCGCTTGCCTCCGCGCCCCACCGTCCGCGGGTCGAAGAGCATGAGGTCGGCCCACGCGCCGGGGGTGAGCCGGCCCCGGTCGCGGATCCGGTAGGCGTCGGCCACCGCGCTGGTGACCGTCCGCACCGCATGCTCGAGGGTGAGATCGCCCCGCTCACGCGCCCAGTGGCCGAAGAGGTGAAGGCCGAAGCCCGCGTCGCACAGGAAGGAGAGATGCGCGCCCGCGTCGGAGAGGGCCACCGCCGCGTTCGGGTGCCGCAGGAGCCGGCGCACCTCGTTCTCGTCGATGTTGAAGAGGCGGCAGTCGAACATCGCGTCGAGCTCGCCGTCGAGGCCGAAGTCGAGGAAGGTGTCCCACGGATGCTGGCCGCGCTCGCGGGCGAGGGCCCCGATCGTCTTGCCCTCGAGGCTCCGGTGCTCCGGCCGCTTCACCTCCGCGATGGTGAGGTGATCCCAGTTCTTGTCGCTGAAGCGGTTCGGCACTCCGGGCTGGCCGATCTCCTGCTTGAGCGCGGCGCGGAACGACCGGTCGGCAAGCACCGCGCGGTAGCGCGCCTCGTCCGTCGCCACGATGGCGGGCCGCCAGGCGAGGAAGGCCTCGAGCGGGTAGGGGTGACGCAGGGTGAACTCCATGCCGAGCGGGAAGCACCCCACCTGCGCCCACAGCTCGCGGCCCCGGGTGCGCGCGGCCTCGATCTCGGAGAGCTCGCGGAACACCCGGGTCGGGTCGCCCGGATCGACGAACATCGCCGCGATCATCACCGGGCGCCCGTTGGCGGCCGAGATGGATTCGAGCCACGGCACGGTGGAGGTCATGCCCTTGGTGAGCATGAACACGCCGCGGCCGACCTCGCCGAGCGCGCCGGTCAGCGCGCTCATCTCGCGCTCGTCGGCCAGGCGCGAGGGCATCGGGATGCCGTTCTCGCCGTTGTGCTGCTCGAGGGTGGAGGTCGCGAAGCCGATGGCACCGGTCCGCAGGGCCTCCACCACGATGCGGCGCATCTCCGCGATCTCGGCGTCGGTGGCCTGGCGCCGGCTCGCATCCTCGCCCAGCACGTAGGTGCGCACCGAGGAGTGGCCCACGAAGGAGGCCACGTTGGGCACGAGGCCGCGCCGCTCGAGCGAGGCGAGGTACTCGGGGTACGTCTCGAAGTCCCAGTTGATCCCGGCCCGCAGCGCCTCGAGCGACATGCCCTCCACGTGCGTCAGGTTGCGGACGATCAGGTCCCGGTGGGCCGGGTGACACGGCGCGATCGTGAAACCGCAGTTGCCGATGACCACCGTGGTGACCCCGAGCGCGGTCGACGGCGTCGCGAAGGGATCCCAGGTGAGCTGGGCGTCGTAGTGGGTGTGCAGGTCCACGATCCCGGGCGCGAGCACGAGCCCCTGCGCGTCGACCCGCGCCGCGGCGGCTCCCAGATCCGCGCCGCGAGCGTCCGCGCTGAGCGCCGCGATGCGCCCGTCCTTCACCGCGAGGCTGCCGTCGCGCGCGGGCGTACCGAGGCCATCGACGAGACGGGCGTTGTCGACCACGAGGTCGTGCACGGGTGGGGTCTCCTGGGCGTGTGGGCTGGTGTGCCGATCGAGGCTAGCCCGGCCCGGAGGGCGAGTCAACCACGACCGGGAGTCAGCCGCGGGCCGGCGGCGCGGCTAGAGCGTGCGCAGCGCCTCGGTGACCGGGATGCGGGCCGCGCGCACCGCGGGCGGCAGGCCCCCGGCCGCACCGATGACGAGCGCCCAGACGAGCCCGCGCAGGAGCAGGCCCGGGGTGACCCGGAAGTCGAATCCCACCTGGGAGAAGGTGCTGAAGTTGAGCGTCGAGAGCGACGCCCCGTCGCAGTACAGGTAGGCGAGGGTGCCGCCCACCGCGCCGCCTAGCAGCGCGAGCAGGAGCGCCTCGATCACCACCGAGACCACCACCGGGGTGCCGCCGAAGCCGATCGCCCGCAAGGTCGCGATCTCGACCTGGCGGCTCGCGATCGCCGAGTACATGCAGTTGAGCGCGCCGAACGTCGCGCCGACCGCCATGAACGAGGCCACCGTGTAGCCGAGCACGTTGATGAGGGTCGACAGCACGCCCGCCTGCTTGGCGTAGTACTCCGGCTCGCGGAGCACGTTGATCGAGAAGCGCGGGTCGCGGGCCACCGTGTCGCGGAACGCGGCCAGGCCCGCGGCGGAGCCGTCGGCGAGCCGCGCGGTCACCGACTGGTAGCCGCTGCGGCGGAAGGCCGACATCGCCACCTCCGCGTCGGCCCAGATCTCGGACTCGTGCACGTCCCCGCCGCTCGCGAAGATGCCGACCACCGTCCAGTCGCTGTCCCGGAACGCGATGCGCGAGCCGACCGCCAGGCCCGCGAACTGCCCGGCCGCCTTCCGCCCCACCATCACCTCGCGCACCCCCGGCTCGAAGCGCCGGCCGTCCAGCAGGCGGGCCTCGTCGCGGATCGTGAACGCGGCGCGCTGCACCCCGCGGAACGGCACGTTGTTGGGGTTGCTCTCACCCTTGCGCGGCAGATCCACCATGACCACCAGCTCCGCCGAGGCCTGCGGTCGCCCCGCCGCGTCCCGGGCGACGCCGGGCAGGGCGGCCAGGAGCGTGGCCTGGTCGCGATCGACCCCGCTCGACAGCTCGGCGTCCGAGCCCGCGCGCAGCAGGATGACGCGATCCTCCCGGCCGGTGCTGGCCAGGGTGTGGCGGAAGCCCTCGGACATCGCCAGCACCGAGACCAGCACGCCCACCACGCCCGCGATGCCGACCACGACGACCAGAGACGTGCCCACCCGCTGTGGGAGGTTGCGCAGGTTCATGAGCGTGATGGCGAGAATCTGGGTCAGGGTGCGCATGTCTTGGCCGCGGGTCCGTAATCGACGCGCTTGCGGGCGACGGTTGGCGGTGAGGCATTGTTCTGATTGGGGGGGAGCGGCGTCGCTCCTCCCCCAAGCCCCCCCACCGCATTGATTCGGCGCGTGCGGGTGGTGACGGCTCGCGGCCTCAAGCCCGTTTGTGGCATCCGTTTCTCAGTGGCCCGAGAGTGCGTCGACGATCTTCAGGCGGTTCGCCCGCAATGCCGGGGGGAGGCCGATGATCAGGGCGACGACGGCGGCGATGGCGGCGGCGAGGAGCCAGGTCTCGGGGCCGACGAAGAGCGGGGGGAAGCGGCCGCCGGTGGAGCCGTTGAGCGCGGGCATGGCCGCGACCGCCGCGCCCATGCCGATCGCGCCGCCCAGGATCAGCAGCAGGATCGCCTCGGCCAGCACCAGTGCGGTGACCTTGCCGTCCGAGAAGCCGAGGGTCTTCAGGATCGCGAGCTCGGGGATGCGCTCCCGGATCGACTGGGCCATGGTGTTGCCGGTGAGGATCAGGATCGTGAAGAACACCGCGAGCAGGATGCGGGTCACCAGCGCGCCGATGTCGCCGATCTGCTTGGCGAACCCGATCGCGAACTCCTTCTCGGGCTGAGTCTTGGTCTCGTCCGGTGAGTTCATGAAGAGGGTGTCGATCGAGGCCGAGATGGTGCGAGCCTGCGTCGAGTCGTCGATGCGCACGATGTACCAGCCGGTCTTGCCGCGCCCGGACTGGCGCGCCTCGTCGAAGTAGGCCACGTTGATCAGCACCATGTCGGTGTTGCCGCGCACCGCGGGATCGTCCGCGTCGATGATGCCGACCAGGTCGAACTCCCAGTTCAGGCTGCCGTCGGTCTTGGGATGGATCTCCGAGCTGATCGGCACCTTCTGGCCCACGCGCCAGCCGAAGCGGTCGGCGAGCCGCTTGCCCGCCACCGCCCCGGTGCGGGTCTTGGCGAAGGCGTCCCGCTGCTCGCGCGCGATGGTGAACTCGGGGTACATGTCGAGGTAGCGCGTGGGATCCACCGCGAAGACCGGAAAGGCGTTCGACTCGTTCTGGTACTTCGCCCCGAACCAGTCCGCGTAGGCGACGCCCACCACCCCCGGCACCTGCTCGATGCGCCGCTGGTAGGCCATCGGGAGCGGCTCGATGATCGAGTAGCGCGCGGTGGTGAGCAGGCGCTTGGCGTCGGCCGCGTCCGCGCCCGACTCGAAGGCGACCTCGACCGCCTGGAGCAGGCCGAAGAGGGCGAAGGCCACCACGATCGAGAGGAGGGTGAGGATCGTGCGCGTCTTCTTGCGGAAGAGACCGGCCCAGAGCAGCGGCAGGTATCTCACGAGGACACCGGCTCCCCGGTCATGACCCCCTTGTCGAGGTGCACGCGCCGGCGCGCGTACTCGGCCGCCTTGGGGTCGTGGGTCACCATCACCACCGTCTTGCCGTGCTCGCGGTTGAGCATCTGGAGCAGCCGCAGCACCTCGTCCGCGGTGGCACGGTCGAGGTCACCGGTGGGCTCGTCGCAGACCAGCAGGGTGGGATCGGAGACGATGGCCCGCGCGATCGCCACCCGCTGCTCCTGCCCGCCCGAGAGCTCGCGGGGCCGATGGCGCGCGCGGTCCGCGAGGCCGACGAGGGTCAAGGCGATGCGCGCGCGCCGGCGGCGCTCCGCCGCGGGCAGATCGGTCAGCAGCAGCGGCAGCTCCACGTTGCGCTGGGCCGACAGGGCGGGCAGGAGGTTGTAGAACTGGAAGACGAAGCCCACGTGGGCCGCCCGCCACGCCGCGAGCTCGCCGCCCGAGAGCCGGTCGATGCGCCGGTCCTGCACCACGATGCTCCCCCCGGTGGGCGTGTCGAGCCCGCCGATCAGGTTGAGCAGGGTGGTCTTGCCCGATCCCGACGGCCCCATCAGCGCCACGAAGTCGCCGCGCGGGATGTCGAGGTCGATGCCGTGCAGCACCTCGACCCGCTCGCGCCCGCGCTGGTAGACCTTGGTCACTCCGCGGATCTGGACGAGGACGGTCACGCGCGCGCCCTCACTTCTCGCCGAGGCGCACCGCCTGGCCGTCCGCGAGACCGGGCGGCGGCGCGAGCACCACGCGCTCGCCCTCGCGGAGGCCGCTCACCACGCGGCGCTGGCCGGCCAGGTCGGGACCCAGGGTCACCCGGCGCCGCTCCACCTTCTTGCCGTCGGTCACCACGAACACCACGCCGTCGGCACCCTCGGGCTTCACCGCGTCGGCGGGCACCAGCACGCCGGCCGCCCTGGGGGCGGGCGCCTCGCCGGGCGCCTTCGATTCAAGGAAGCCCACCCGCACGCCCATGTCCGGCACGATCCGCGGGTCACGCGCCTTGATCGCGATGCGCACCTTCACGGTGGCCTTGCTCCGATCCGCGGTGGGGATGATCGCGATGACCTCGCCGGGGATCTTCCAGTCGGGATAGGCGTTGAGCGTCGCCTCCACCGGCTGCCCCGGCGCCACCCGGTTGATGTAGGACTCGTTGACGTCCACCTGGATCTCGAGCGAGTCCATGTCCACGATGGTCCCGATGCCGGTGCGGGTGAAGCCCCCGCCCGCCGAGATCGGCGAGATCATCTCGCCCGGCTGCGCGGACTTGGCGATCACCACCCCGCTGAACGGGGCGCGGATGACCGTGTTGTCGAGCTGCACCTGCGCGACCGCCAGCGACTCCTGCGCGACCTTGATCTGCTCCTGGACGTTGGCGAGCCGGGCCCGCAGCATGTCCCGCTGGGCCAGGGCCGCGTCGAGGCTCTGGGGGCTCACCAGCTGCCGATCGTAGAGCCCCTGCTGGCGGGTGTAGTCGCGCTCCGCCTGATCGAGCTGGGCGCGCACCTCGGCGAGCTGCGAGCGCGCGGCCACCAGCTGAGCCTGCGCGAGGGCCAGCCCCGCGCGCGCCTCGGTGTCGTCGAGGCGCGCGAGCACCGCGCCCTCGCGCACCCGCATCCCCTCCTCGATGAGGACCTCGGTGACCTTGCCGGTGATCTTGGCCGAGACGGTGGCCTGGAGGCGGGCGGTGACGTAGCCGCTCGCGTCGAGCACCGATCCGGCCGAGCCGCCGGGCGCGGCCGCGCGCGCCACCGCGGTCTGCACCACCGGCGGGCGCAGGCGCGCCCAGGCGAGCCAGAGCCCCGCACCGGCCACCAGGACGAGCAGGGCCAGGATCGCGAGCAGACGGCCGCGCCGGCGCGGCGGACGAGCGTCGCCGCGGTCGATGCGGAGCTCTTTGAGGAGGTCGGACTGTTCCACGGTCACCGGTTCAGACACGAGGTCCCAGTGTGCCACAAGTGTCCATGGTGATAGAATCGGCACCCCGAATCATGGACATGTCACTGATCTCGAGGCGCTTCGCCGACACCACCGTGGTCTTTCCGGAGGGCCGCATCGATCACGCCACCGCGGAGCAGTTCAAGACGGCGCTCGCTCCCCACCTGGCCACGTGCGCGGCGGGCCGGGACCGCCTGGTGATCGACATGACCGGAGTGGAGTACATCAGCAGCGTGGGCCTGCGCGTGCTCATGCTCGCCTCCAAGCAGGCGAAGGCGCAGGGCTGCGCCCTCGCGGTATGCGGGCTCCAGCCGGTGGTGCGCGAGATCTTCGAGATCAGCCGCTTCAACCTGGTCCTCCAGGTCTTTCCCACCCTGCGGGAGGCGCTCGCCGCCCTCTCGACCGAGGCGCTCGCCGCGTTCGAGGCCGCCTGAGACCCTGCGGGTATGCGGGTTCGATTCTGGGGCACGCGCGGCTCGATCCCGGTGGCCATGACCTCCGCGGAGGTGAAGCGCAAGCTGGTGACCGCGCTGGTGGCCGCGGCCGGCCGCGGTCTCGACACCCCCGGCAAGGCACGCGCCTTCGTCGAGTGGGAGCTCGACTTCTCGGTGTCGCACACCTTCGGGGGCAACTCGTCGTGCGTGCAGATCGAGACCGGCGGCCCGGACTACGTGGTGTGCGACCTGGGCAGCGGGGCGCGGGGGCTCGGCAACACCGTGCTGGCCACCGGCGGACCGCGCGGCCACCGCTTCCACGTCTTCATGTCGCACCTGCACTGGGACCACATCATGGGGTTCCCGTTCTTCATGCCCGCCTACCTGCCCGGCAACCACGTCACCATCTACGGCTGCCACGAACGCCTCGAGGAAGCCTTCCGCCGGCAGAACGCGGCGCCCTCCTTCCCGGTCGACTTCTCTCGGATGGAGGCGCGCATCGAGTTCGTCCGGCTCGAGCCCGAGCGCGACTACGAGATCGCGGGCCTGCGCGTCCGGGCCAAGCGTCAGCATCACGGCGGCGACTCCTACGGTTATCGCCTCGAGCGGGACGGCAAGGTGGTGGTCTACTCCACCGACTCCGAGCACAAGCAGGACGATCCGGAGGAGGTGCGGGCCTTCGTGGAGTTCTTCCGCGAGGCGGACCTCGTGATCTTCGACGCCCAGTACTCGCTCGCCGACGCCATCTCGGTCAAGGAGGACTGGGGGCACTCGAGCAACGTGGTGGGGGTGGAGATGTGCCAGCTCGCCCGGGCGCGGCGGCTGTGCCTCTTCCATCACGAGCCGATCTTCGACGACGAGCGCATCGCGGCCCTGCTCGCCGAGACGCGCCGGCTGGAGGAGATCACCCGCCGCGACCATCGGGTGGAGGTCCACGCCGCCTACGACGGCCTGGAGCTCACCCTGTGAGGGGCGCGAGCTGACCACCGCGGCCGAAGGCCCGGACCTTCCGCCGGGGGCGGCGGAGGCGCACTGGGCCGAGCGCCGCTGGGCGCGCGCGCTCCGCGGCGGGCGCGGGCGACCGCTCGGCGTGCTCCTGCTCCTCCTGCTGGTGGTCGCGCTCTTCGTCTCCGAGATCCCGGGCCTCCGGCTCCTGCGGCTCGCCGCGTTCGACGCCTATCAGAGCCTCGCCCCCCGGGTGCCGCGCGCGGCTCCGGTCGCCATCGTCGCCATCGACGAGGCGAGCCTGCGCCGATACGGGCAGTGGCCGTGGCCGCGGAGCTGGCTCGGCCGTCTCGCGACGCGGGTGATCGAGGCCCGCCCGGCCGCCATCGGCATCGACATCCTGATGCCCGAGCCGGACCGCCTCTCTCCCGCCCGGGTCGCCGGACTGCTCGAGGGACTGGATCCCGTCGTCGCGCAGAAGCTCGCCGCCATGCCGAGCAACGACGCGGTGCTGGCCGACGCGATCCGCGGCCACCGGGTGGTCCTGGGCCTGGCCGGGGTCGAGACCGTGGACCTCGCGACCCCCCGTGGGGCCGGCCCGCCCCCGGTCCGGGCGTTCGGCGCCGACCCCGCGCCCTTCGTGCGCCGCTTCGCGGGCGGCATCTACAGCATCGCGACGATCGACGCGGCCGCGGCCGGGCGCGGGCTGACCAGCGTGGATCCGGAGCGCGGGGTGGTGCGACGCATGCCGTTGCTCGCCTCGGTGGGCGACGCGCTCGTGCCCGGGCTCGCCCTCGAGATGCTCCGGGTGGCGCTGGACGCGCCGGGCCTCTCCGCGCGGGCGGGTCGCGGCGGCGTCGAGGCGGTGGGGATCGGCGACCTCTTCATCCCCACCGAGCGCGACGCCCGCGTGTGGCTGCACTACCGGCGCTCCGACCCGTCCCGCTTCATCTCCGCGGCCGACGTGCTCGCGGGGAGCGTCCCGCCCGAGCGGCTGCGGGACCGGCTCGTGCTGATCGGCGCGACCGCGTTCGGGCTCGCGGACTACCAGACCACGCCGGTGACCGACCGGATGCCGGGTGTCGAGCTCCACGCCCAGCTCCTCGAAGGCGTCCTCGAGGGCGCCCTGCTCATCCGCCCGCCGCTGGCCCGCGCGCTGGAGCTGGCGATCTTCGCGGGGGCGGGCCTTCTCCTCGTGGTCGCGGTGCCGCGGCTGCGGCCGCGGGTGTCGGCGGTCCTGCTGCTGGGCCTGATCGTGGTGGCCCTCGCGCTCGGCTTCGTCGCCTATCGCGCGCGGGGGCTCCTGCTCGACACCGCGACGCCCGCCCTCGCTCTCGCGGTGCTCTACACCGTGATGCTCGCGGTGACGCTCACCGAGACCGAGAGCCGGCGCCGCGCCCTGCGCCGGCAGGTGGAGCAGCAGCGCGAGGCGGCGGCGCGGCTCGCCGGCGAGCTGGAGGCGGCGCGTCGCATCCAGATGGGCACCCTGCCGCGCCCGGCGCTCGTCTTCCCGGGCGAGGCGCGCTTCGATCTCTACGCCCGGCTCGACCCCGCGCGGGAGGTGGGCGGCGATCTCTACGACTTCTTCTTCCTGGACGCCGACCACCTCTTCTTCCTGATCGGCGACGTTACCGGCAAGGGCCTGCCCGGCAGCCTTTTCATGGCCATCAGCAAGGCGCTCTACAAGAGCACGGCCCTGCGCCGGCACGGCCACGTGGCGGTCATGATGCGCGAGGCCAACGCGGAGATCTCGCGCGACAACACCGAGGGGCTCTTCGTCACGGTGCTGGCCGGGATCCTCGACGCGCGCACCGGAGCGCTCGAGTACTGTAGCGCCGGGCACGAGCCGGCGTTCCTGCTCCCCCGTGCGGGCCGTCCGCTCTCCCGGCTCACCGAGGGCGGCGGGCCGCCGCTCTGCGCGGTCGACGGCTTCGAGTACGCGGCGGCGGCGCGCCGGCTCGAGCCGGGCGACACCCTGTGCCTGATCACCGACGGGATCACCGAGGCGGCCCGCGCCGACGGCGAGCTCTACGGACGCGAGCGCCTCGAAGCGCTCCTGGGCGGTCTCGGCGACGCGGGGAGCGCGGCGGAGATCGGCGAGGCGGTTCGCCGCGACGTGGCCGCCTTCACCGGCGGCGCGGAGGCCTCCGACGACATGGCGATCATGGTCCTCCGCTTCACCGGAGGCAGCGGATAGGGCGCCCTAGCGGACGCTGATCTCCACCCGCCGGTTCCGCGGCTCCGCCACCTCGTCGGGGGTCGGCACGAGCGGCTCCCGCTCCCCGCGGCCCTCGACGCGGATCCGGTCGGCCGCGATGCCCACCTTCACCAGTTCGTCGCGCACCCGCTCCGCGCGGCGGAGGGAGAGCGTGTCGTTGTAGGGCACCGGGCCCACCCGGTCGGTGTGGCCGATCACCACGATCTCCGGGGCCGGGCGCCGCCCGATCTCGTCGACCACGCGGCTCAGCAGCTGGCGGGAGTCGGGAGTGAGCTCGTCGCGCGCCTCGAGGAAGTAGAGGATGAACGAGGTCGGCCGGCCGGGCTGGGCGGCGAGCGCGGCGCCGAAGGCCTGGCGGGCCTCCTGCTCGGTGACCACGCCCGGCTCCACCTGGCCGGGCGCCTTCACCCGCGCCGCCGCGTAGGGCTGATCGAGGACCGCCTGCTTTCCGTCGCTCTCCACGCTGAGCGCCCCGGTCTTGCCGTCGGCGTCGGGCAGCAGCACGTAGAGGTCGGTGCGGGCGGGCTTGGCGCAGCCGGCCAGGAGCAGGAGCGCGAGGGCCGCGAGGCCGGCGAGCCGACGCATCAGCGGGAGACGGGTCAGTCCTTCGGGTCGCCGGTACGGACGAGGAACTCGGTGCCGCGCACGCCCAGCACCGCGGCGGGGGTCTTCACCTTCATCGCCTCCGGCGACTGCTTGGCGAGCTTGCCGGATACGACCGCGAGGGTCCCCTTGCGCAGCGAGCTCTCGAAGCTGCCCTGGTGGGTGGTCGAGTCGAACGCGAAGCGGTCGATCGCGAGCACGCTGTTCGGCCCGGCGGAGAGCAGGCTGTTGTCGAGGAAGGTGATGCCGACCGAGCCGTCCGCCCCGGTGGTCACCACGTCACCCGCCTGTACCGCCGCGCCGATCGCGGCGGGCGCCTTCTGCCCCGCGCGCTCGATCTCCACCAGGCCGCGGGTGACCTTGACGTGACCCGCCTCCTGGGCCTGGGCCGGGAGCGGAACCGGGATCGTCGCGGTCACCACGACCGCGGCGGCCAACCCGACGATGAGACGAGCCATGGGGGCCCATGATAGCCCAAACCGCCGAGACCCCGGGCTGTCGATTCCGAGCTCCGGGCGCGACTACCTGAGGAAAGGAGGAGCACCCCCATGCTGACGACTCAACGGATCACCCCGTGTCTCTGGTTCGACGATCAGGCCGAGGAGGCCGCGATGCTCTATACCTCGGTCTTCCCCGGGTCGAGGATCGTGACGGTTTCTCGCTACGGAGAGGCCGGCCGCGAGGTCCACGGCCGGCCGCCCGGCAGCGTGATGGTGGTGGCCTTCGAGCTGGAGAGGCAGGCCTTCACCGCCCTCAACGGAGGCCCGGTGTTCAAGTTCAACGAGGCCATTTCCCTCCAGGTGAGCTGCCGGACCCAGGAGGAGGTCGACCACTACTGGGAGAAGCTCTCCCGCGGAGGAGACGAGCGGGCCCAGCAGTGCGGCTGGCTCAAGGACCGGTACGGGCTGTCGTGGCAGGTCATCCCGGTCGCCCTGATGGAGATGATGGCCGATCCCGATCCGGTGAAGTCGGGGCGGGTCATGCAGGCGATGCTCCAGATGAAGAAGATCGACATCAAGGGCCTTCGCCAGGCATACTCCGGCTAGCCATCCATGGGTGCCCACGAGATCCTGGACGATCGAGGCCGGAGACGGCGCGAGTTCCTCCGCGCGGGCGTGCTGGGTGTGGGCGCGAGCCTCCTCGCGCCGGCCCTGCTCCGGAGCCCGGCCCGGGCCGCCGCGGTCGACGCCCTGCTGCTCAGCTGCATGGACTACCGGCTGATCGCGGAGACCGAGCGGTACATGTCGGGGCGGGGGCTGCGACACAAGTACGACCACGTGATCCTGGCCGGCGGCGCGCTCGGGGCGCTCACCGAGAAGTTCCCGGCCTGGAACCAGACCTTCTGGGAGCACCTGGACGTGGCCATCCAGCTCCACCAGGTCCACAAGGTGATCGTGCTCGACCACCGGGACTGCGGCGCCTACCAGGTGATCCTGGGCGAGGACTTCGCGAAGGACCGCGCGAAGGAGACCACGGTCCACGCCGAGCAGCTCCGGGATCTGGGGAAGCGAATCGTCGGCCAGTATCCCAGCCTGGAGGTCGAGCTTCTCCTGATGAGCCTCGACGGCAAGGTCGAGAAGATCTCCTAGCCGCCGTTCGTCAGCCCGAAGGCCGCCACGCTCGCGGCCTTGCCCCGCAGAGCCAGCTCCCCGCACGGCGTCGCCTTGACGCCGGCCGGCAGGGTCAGTCGGTCCAGCACCGCCCCCGAGGCGACCAGATCGAAGCCCGCCTGCTTGGCGTATTCCTCGAGGCGCGCGGCGGTGTTGAGAATGTCTCCGACGAAGACGATCTGCTGTCGCAGGTCGCCCAGCTCGCCGGCGGTGACGGTGCCGCCGTGGAGGCCGCCGCGGAAGGTGGGACGCGTCCCGAACTCGCGCTCGTACCGCGCCGGGTTGCCCGAGACCGCGGCGCAGATAAGGAAGAAGCAGCGGACGCAGTTGGCAGCGCGCAGACCCCTCTCGGTGGGCCAGGTGATGACGACCTCGTCGCCCGCGTACTGGTAGATCTCTCCCTTGGTCAGGAGCACCGGCTCGGTGAGATCGTCCACCACGCGGCGGAGGAGCTCGAAGTAGCGGGCGCTGCCGAGGCGCTCCGCGAGCTGGGTCGAGCCGGTCAGGTCCATGAACAGGAAGATGCGCTCCTCCGCCTTGGGCCGGGCGTAGACGCCGGTGACGAAGTAGCCCAGCACGTTGCCGCCGATCATCCGGTTCATCTGGAGGATGAACTGCACGGTGACCCCGACGATCACGAAGAAGGGGACCGCGTAGACCAGGTGGGCGTCGGTGAAGCTCATCAGGAACCGGTGTGGATTGAAGCTGGTCACCACCTGGCCCGCGGCGCGGCCCAAGAGGAACAGCACCAGCACGATCACGCTGCTGAGCGCGAGATCGGTGAGGAAGCCGATGCGCCGGAACCACGCGCGGGCGCGTCCGTCCCGGACGAAGATGAGATAGCCGCCGGTGAGGAGGGAGACCAGCACCGCGTCGACGACGCCCTGGACCGCCTCGGCCACGGAGGCTCGGCTCGTCAGCAGGTTGAAGAAGGGGGTGATGGCGGCGGCCGCGAGCATGACCCCCGCGAGCTGACGACGGTGAATGCGCGTGCGGGCCGTGGCCATGCCGCGAATAGCATAGCCTCACGCGCGCACGGTCTACCACCGCTGGCCGTACAATAGGGCGATGACCGTCGCCCGCGACAGCCGCACGTTCCCCGCCCGCCGCGACGCCTTGCCCCAGGTTGCCGCCTTCCTCGGCGACGTCTGCACCGCCGCCGCGCTCGGGCGCGAGACGTGCCTGCGGCTCACGCTCCTGATCGAGGAGCTCTTCACCAACACGGTGGTGCACGGTCACGGCGCCGACAGCGAGGCGCCGGTGCGGATCGAGTGCGAGGTGAGCCCCGGCCGTATCGCGCTCACCTACGAGGACACCGGTCCTGCGCACGATCCCTTCGCCGGGGTGGTCGCTCCCGACGCCGACGCGGACGTCGAGAACCGACCGGTGGGCGGGCTCGGCGTCCACCTGGTCCGGGCGATGGCCCAGCACGTGGAGTACCAGAGAGCGGGAGACCGCAACCGCATCTCGCTGGTCGTCGCCACGCTCTCCTGATCCAGCCCGCCCGGCTCCGGGCCCGTGCCTAGGCAGGGGCGGGCGCTCCCTGCTACCATCCCCGCGGAGGTCTCCCCCATGAACTGGAAGTCCGAAATGGACGAGCTGAGGCGCCGCGAGGAGTTCGCCGAGCGGCTGGGCGGCGCCGAGCGCGTCAAGCGTCAGCACGACGGCGGGCGCTACACCATCCGCGAGCGCATCGACCGCCTGGTGGACGGGGGCAGCTTCCACGAGATCGGCAAGATCGCGGGCAAGGCCGCCTACGACGCCAAGAACGACCTGAAGGAGCTGACCCCGTCGAACTTCGTCTTCGGCCGGGCGAAGCTCGACGGCCGGCCGGTGGTGGTGGGCGGCGACGACTTCACGGTGCGCGGCGGCTCCGCGGACGCGACCATCAAGGGCAAGCACAACCAGTGCGAGCAGATGGCCAACGAGCTGCGCCTCCCCCTGATCCGGCTGGTCGAGGGCTCGGGCGGCGGCGGGTCGGTGAAGACGATCGAGACCACCGGGCGCGCCAACGTGCCCGGGGTCTCGGGCTGGGAGTGGGTGGTCAACAGCATCGGCACGGTGCCGCGGGTGGCCCTCGGCCTCGGCTCGGTGGCGGGCCTCGGGGCCGCGCACCTCGCCGCCGCGCATCTGTCGGTGATGGTGAAGGACAAGGCCGCGCTCTTCGTGGCCGGCCCGCCGGTGGTGGAGCGGCTCGGCCAGAAGCTCACCAAGAACCAGCTCGGCGGCTGGCAGATCCAGCTCAAGGCGGGGGCGGTGGACCTCGCGGTGGACACCGAGGAGGAAGCGTTCGCGGTGACCCGGCGCTTCCTCTCGTACCTGCCTTCGTCGATCTACGACCTGCCGCCGCGCGGGCCGCGCACCGACGACCCCGAGCGCCGCGAGGAGTGGCTGGGCGACGCGATCCCGCGCGACATCCGCAAGCCGTACAAGATGCGCGCGATCATCGAGGCGGTGGTGGACCGCGACTCGTTCTTCGAGATCCAGCCGCTCTACGGCCGCGCCATCATCACCGGGCTCGCCCGGCTCGACGGCTGGCCGGTGGCGGTGCTGGCGAGCGATCCCTACTTCTACGGTGGGGCGTGGACCGCCGACACCTGCCAGAAGGTCGAGCGCTTCGTCGACTTCGCGCAGACCTTCCACCTGCCCGTCTTCTACCTGGTGGACTGCCCGGGCTTTCTCATCGGGCTCGAGGCCGAGCAGACCGGCACCATCAAGCAGGGGGTACGCGCGATGTCGGCGATCTGGCAGTCGACCATCCCGTGGTGCGCGGTCATCGTCCGCAACGTGTTCGGGGTGGCCGGCGCGGCCCACAAGCCGGGGGCGCGCTACGGTCCCCGCTACGCGTGGCCGTCGGGACGCTGGGGCTCGCTGCCCCTCGAGGGGGGCATCGAGGCCGCGTACCGCGCCGATCTCGACGCGGCCGACGACCGCGGCTCGAAGATGATCGAGATCGAGGAGCGGCTGCAGAAGCTCCGCTCCCCGTTCCGCTCCGCCGAGACGTTCTGGATCGAGGAGATCATCGACCCGCGCGCCACCCGGCCGCTGCTCTGCGAGTTCGCCGAGCTGGCCGCGCCGCTGCGCGAGGCGGGTCCCTACACCCATCGCATGCGGCCCTAGGGGGGAGCGCTCCGCCCATGGCGTACCAGGCGTTCGATCTGCACGGCAAGACCGCGATCGTGACCGGCGGCAACAGCGGCATCGGCCTCGGGATGGCGGAGGCTCTCGCGCAGGCCGGCGCGGCGGTCTGCATCTGGGGCACCAACGAGGAGAAGAACCACACCGCGCTCGCCCACCTGCACGCGATCGGCGGCAAGGCGATGGCGCTGCGCTGCGACGTGAGCGACGAGGCCGCGGTGGACCGCGGCTTCGCCGAGACCGTCTCGACCCTGGGCGGCGTCGACGCCTGCTTCGTCAACGCGGGTGTCTCCGGCCGAGGAGCGGCGGCCAGCTTCGCCGAGATGACCACCCAGGAGTGGCACCGGGTGCTGGCGGTGAACCTGGACGGCGCCTTCTTCACCCTGCGGGCGGCCGCGCGGCACATGATCGGGCGCGGGGAGGGCGGCTCCCTCGCGGTCACCGCGAGCCTGGCCGCGCTGGAGGGCTCGCCGCTCAGCGCGCACTACGCGGCGAGCAAGGGCGCGATGCTCTCGGTGATGCGGGCGCTCGCGGTCGGCCTCGCGCGCCACAAGATCCGCGTGAACGCCATCGTGCCGGGCTGGATCGAGACGCCGATGACCGAGAAGGCGGTGCACGGTGACGCGTTCAAGACCCGCGTGCTGCCGCGCGTGCCCGCGCGGCGCTGGGGTACCGGCGGCGACTTCGGCGGCATCGCGGTCTACCTCACCAGCGACGCCAGCAACTACCACACCGGCGACACCTTCGTCATCGACGGTGGCTACGCCATCTTCTGAGGCGGTCTCAGCCCTCCTTCCACTGGCCGGGGCGTAGACCCCCGAGGGCGTACGGCCCCACCGCCACCCGGATCAGCCGCAGCGCGGGAAACCCCACCGCCGCGGTCATCCGCCGCACCTGCCGGTTCCGCCCCTCGGTGAGGCCGATCTCGAGCCACGCGGTCGGGATCGCGGCGCGGTGCCGGATCGGCGGCTCACGCGTCCAGAGTCCCGGCGGCTCCTCGATCGCGCGCACCCTTGCGGGCCGCGTCGGCCCGTCCTTCAGCACCACGCTCGCGCGGAGCCGCGCGAGCGCGTCCTCGCCCGGCACGCGCTCCACCTGCACCCAGTAGACCTTCTCCACGTGGTGGCGCGGGTCGGCCAGGCGCGCCTGCAGGGCGCCGTCGTCGGTGAGGAGCAGGAGTCCCTCGCTGTCCGCGTCGAGGCGCCCGGCCGGGTAGACGCGGGGCACCGGCACGTAGTCGGCGAGGGTGGGCCGCCCGTCCGGATCCGTGAACTGGCAGAGCACGCCGAAGGGCTTGTTGAGGAGGATCAGCACCGTGGCGGCGTCACTCGGGCTCGAGCAGCGCCATCTGCTGCGGGTCCAGCTCGAGCCAGACCTTCTCGTCCAGCGCGAAAACCTCGTGCGGGCGCGCGGTGACCCGCAGGGCCAGCGCGCTGCCCGCCGGCCGCACCGTGTAGTCCCAGTGCTCGCCCAGATAGGCCCGCTGGGCCACGACGCCGGGAACGACGCAGGCGCGGTCGGAGGAGGGCGGGGACTGCCGGTGGAGGTGGATCGACTGGGGGCGCAGGGAGAAGCTCACCTGGCCCTGGAGCGCGGCGGCCTCGGTGAAACGGTCACGCGCGATCGTGAAGTGGTCGAAGACCACGTCGCCGCCCCGCACGAGCCCGCCCAGCAAGTTGGTGCGCCCGATGAAGCCGGCCACGAAGCGGGTGCGTGGCCGCGCGTAGAGCGCGCGCGGGGCGTCCACCTGCTCGATCCGCCCCTGGTGCATGACCGCGATGCGATCGGAGGTCACCATGGCCTCCGCCTGGTCGTGGGTCACGTAGACGGTGGTGATGTGGAACTCGTCGTGCAGGCGCCTGATCTCGTAGCGCATCTCCTCGCGCAGGTTCGCGTCGAGGTTGCTGAGCGGCTCGTCCAGCAGCAGCACCGCCGGCTGCACCACGATGGCCCGGGCCAGCGCCACCCGCTGCTGCTGGCCGCCCGACAGCTCCTGGGGGTAACGACCGCCCAGGTGGCCCATCTGCACCACGTCGAGGATGCGCTGGACCTTGGTGCGCATCTCGTCCTTCGGCGTCCGGCGCACCTCGAGGCCGAAGGCCACGTTCTCGGCCACCGTCATGTTCGGCCAGATCGCGTAGCTCTGGAAGATCATCGACATGTTGCGCTTCTCGGGCGGCAGGCTGGAGCCGGGCGCGGAGATCCGCCGCCCGTCCATGTCGATGGTGCCCTCGCTCGGCTCGAGGAAGCCCGCGATCATCCGCAGGGTCGTGGTCTTGCCGCAGCCGGAGGGGCCGAGCAGCGAGACGAACTCGCCGGGCTGCAGGGTGAGGGAGAAGCGGTCGACCGCGGTCACCGTCCCGAAGCGGCGGCTGACGTCGGTGAGGACCAGCCGGCTCACGTGGCGGTCCTCCGGAGGAGGAAGTCGCGGCCGACCATCCGGAAGCCCACCAGCACCAGCGCCACCGTGACCACCACCAGGATCAGGCCCATGGAGGAGAGCACCTCGAAGTTGCCCTCGTCGCTCTTGTCGAAGAGGAGGACCGACAGCACCTGGGTGCCGGTGGTGTAGAGGAAGATCGCGGAGGACAGCTCGCGGGTGGCCGGGATGAACACCAGGATGAAGGCGCCCGCGAGCCCGCGCTTCAGGAGGGGAGCGACGATTCGACGTAGGGACAGGAGCCGGCCGGCGCCGAGGATGCGGGCCGCGTCCTCCAGTTCCGGGTTGATGCTGCGGAGCGCCGCGTCGCTGTTGGTGTACGCGATCGGGAGGAAGCGGGTCGCGAAGGCGAGGATGAGGATCCACGCGGTGCCGTAGAGCACGAGCGGCTTCGTGGTGTAGGCGGCGTAGAACCCGATCGCGAGCACGATGCCCGGGATGACGAACGGCGCCATCGCCACGTAGGTCAGCGCCCGGCCGAGCGGCACCAGGCGGCGGGCCACGATGTAGGCGATGGCGAGCGCGAGGGTGAGCGCGATGACCGAGGCCGCCCCCGCGTACAC
>Ga0207665_10000260_pt1 | contig 36662 bp, 30 predicted proteins | sample LARL112metaG_FD_184351 | JGI IMG/M metagenome (GOLD analysis project Ga0207665, IMG submission 184351) | Corn, switchgrass and miscanthus rhizosphere microbial communities from Kellogg Biological Station, Michigan, USA - LAR L11-2 metaG... | ecosystem: Host-associated > Plants > Roots >... | reverse complement strand
ATAGTATCTGCAAGTCTAACGTACCTTGATTCTTTCAATAGATTATTGGTATAATACTCTTACAAAGCTTTGACTGTATGATATGATTTCTACAGAGCCGATTTCATAATATATTGCAAATCACTACATAATTTATCTTGTCCGAAAAAATAAAGACTTTCTAGACGTTGAGTAGTATTTATCATTAATATGGCCAGTTTAGAATAACCATATATCAAAGTATGCTCAATTGCTAGATACACAAAAAATACATTTTACAGGAATGAAGAAGAGAATAGAGAAAGATCGGTTAAGAAGTTGGAACTATTCTATATATTGATCCTGAAAATGTAAGAACGTAGAGATAGCCATCATTAGGTCCAACTTGTAGATCTGTTATTCCACCATCAAATCCACTGGCGAATATTAATGGTTGACTATCCTGTGGCGTATTAGATATCTTGTTAGCCAGTGTTCCATTAAGAACCAGTCCTGTTCTTGCTTGATTTAGCTTGAAATGATAAATATTGCCATTTTTGTAGTCTCCCACAAACAAATCATTTTGATATTGTTTGCCAAGTTTTACAGAATTAAAGAACTTTAGTGCTGTAGGAGCTACTGACTTTAACCATATGAATTCTGGAGGTCTGTATTTACCTTTTCCTGCAAAGTCTACCAAGTTAGATGATGGATTAGAAACGATCGGTCCAGCAGTCTCTTTTCCTATTGCTCCTTCTGGAGCCCATATTCCCATTACATGTGCCCATCCACTATTAAAGCCTGGTTCAACAAGATTGATCTCGTCTCCGTATCCAGGACCATTTTCAGTATCCCATAACTTGTTAGTCACGGGATCAAAACCAATACCAAAACTGTTGCGTATTCCATACGCATAATACAGATTTAGAGGAGCCGTAGTTTTCCCTAGTGGAGGGCTTGGTACGGGTTGACCATCCTGTGTAACTCTTAGTATACCTCCAGTGCTATCTACATGCGGTCCGTTGACTATATTCTCCGATTGAGTTCTATGAGTTTTGAGATCCCCAATAACAGTATACACGTTATTGTCAGGACCAATAACTACCTTGCCACCATTATGATTAGTGCCAGGAAGTGCAGGGAGATTTAGCAGAAGTTTAGGATTGCCTAACTGTTGGGTGTTGTTATTGTTGTTTACCAATTCATATCTATAAAGAACATTTGCAAGTGATTTTGCTCCACCACCGCTGCCAGACGCTGTGTAATACAGGAAGACGTATGTAGGACCATTATTGTGCTTTCCAATAGCAATCCCAAGCATACCTCTTTCATTTTTTGGTGAAACAGGAACTTGAAGTAGGGGTTGTGGAAGCACTTTGTCATTTGTGATTCTTTGTACTGTGCCAGCTTCTTTCTCTAATACTAAAATGTCGTTTGGTCCCAAGAATGCCATACTCGTAGGAGATCGTAATCCCTGAGCTACTAACTCCACCTTTAGATTTGGAGCCCTTAATACTGCTGGTTGAGCTATAACAGAATTAAACGGATGTATTAGTCCAATCAAGACTGTAAAGGCCAATACTAAGGTTAATAGACATTGAATTTGAGGTTTAGCCATTTAAATTGATATATCTTATCACATTAAACGGATATTAAATTTATTCATACGTCTTGAATATTCTCATTTGCTAAATATTTGACCCCAGACAAGAATTTGTATTAGTATCTGTTTTGAAACAAGCTCTATTAACATTTGGTTCATCTTGCGATTTGATTGCATTTATCTAGTTACACTTTTTGGGTGAATCCTATTAGAGAACCAATATCACAGTGGGGCCAGTGGGATTCGAACCCACGACCGCCAGCGCCCCAGGCCTATACCCTAATAGAGATGGTATCCTTGACCAAGCTAGACGATAGCCCCTCGATAAGGAAATTCATAATACCTCTTTTAAACGTACACAATTCGGAGCAATATTTGAATCGCAATAACTCTTTAGAATTGCTCCCTTTCTTAACAATTATTAATCACATCCCGAGTTGGAATTTGCGGCTTTTGTTAGCAGTTCAATTTCGGAAATCAGGAAAAATTTAGGCGACCTTCATTTTACTCCTTAACGTTCAAATATAAATGACAGAAAATTCTAGAAATTAACAGGTATATCCGCTGATACATTGATTTTCCCCTAAATCCGTAACATGCTGGTTAAATTTGCCTATAGTCCAGACCGTTAGATTTTAAACAGACCGATGGCATATGCCTTCATTAAGGCGAGTACTGGAAAGAATGCGATGTACTCACAATGGCATATTTTGAGCACGGTAACAATAATAACAACGCAAAATAATTATAGGCTGCTTCTCTGGAGACTTGATGCAAGAAGTGAGAATATTGACCACATATATTCTTAGGACCACCGAATATACAGAATGCATCTTTTATATCACTCATAACTTATGCAAAATGAAGGCGAGGTGACCTCTTTTGGTCCAAGGCTATTTGGATTGCCTATTCATGCCTACATTGCTCGCAATTCAATCTATTAATAAGGTGATATACATTTACGGGTAAAGGTAAGAAGTCGGTCAAGTGGTGAGAAATTAAATTAGACGTAACAAATAATCAAAACACCGAAAAGGGGGATGGAGAAGTCCTACTCACACTTGGTGATGTTTGTAGCCTTGTAGTTAAGGAACATCAAGTTGATGAATTGCAGGCAATTCCTCTCGATACTTACAGGAGGATTGCAACAAGTTTGGCGAGGCTGATGAATAATACTTCTGATGGTTTGGAAAAAGATGTTACAGACAGATTAATTGAACTCATCTCCTTGGCCGGGAAGCTGTTGTTTGATATCCGTAGGAACAAGATTTTTTACTCTATTAGCAACCACATTTCATCATCCGAATTGACCCATGCTTTGGACTATTCTAGACTCACAGAGGAGGAGAAATACATTCTGGATGCAAAAACCGAATATCAGAAAAGACAAGATATCATCCTGTCAAGTATGCTTAAAGGCAGGGCATTGATGATGGAAATGCTGTCGGACAGAATACGTTCAAAAAAAGTGGCGATAAGATTAGTCAAGCCCTTTGGGCAATTCTTAGGAGTCGATATGATACGTTATGGGCCATTTCTTGGTGAAGATGTGACAATATTGCCATTTGAAAATGCTCGTTCTTTAATTGAGGCTGGTATAGCTATAGAAATTGATACTGAGTATTGAATTTAGCATATTCTAATACCCAGTGATCTAATCTATTAAGCAAAATAATTTGTTTTGCCAATTGGTCTCTCTATAGAAGGAAACACAGCGAGATGAGCATAAAAGTATACAAATCGTTATGCAATTTGTTATAGACTACATTTGTAAGATCAGTATAGTTTCCCAATATGGTGATAGTAATAACTTGATAGTAATAACTTGATAGAAATTAGCTAGATGTATGAAATCCTATTATGTTACGTCTTATCTTAAATTGCGATCCATGGATTGACAAGTATAAAATCCCTTATGGTTAATGCGTTTGAAGGTTGCGGAACACCAACTGAAAGTAGCAGTACGATGATACATCTAACAGGTTAGAATGAATTTACTGGCGCAGTTTAAAGAATTACAATACGTCACAACAACGAATATCCCTGCAGGGCAGGTGGGCAAATCATTCGAAATCTAATATAGCTTCTAGACGGATTTTTTACCAGCTGACGTGGCCGTGAAGCCCGTCTGTGCCCCAGTCCTGATAGCGACAACTCAAATGACTAATTCCCGTTAATGTATACAATGGTATACAGAAAATTGTTCGCTTCACACGGGGGTCTTTTATTTATGAAAGAACAAGGTAACGACATAACCATCCAGTTTATGTCCACTGCCTACACCGATGAATGAACAATCTGCATTAACTAACCAATCTGTAGCCATCGTTTGATATGCCTCTTTTAGAGGAGTTAAAGCGTACTTTCGAATTCTCCTGTGGTGCTTTTATGCAAGCTTGTGTAAACGAAGGTACTTTTCAGCCCATTTTCTGGGTAGATGGACTAAGAAGCTACATTGTTTGCATAAATAGTCCAGTCTATCAAATTCTGACGATGAGGTCATTATAATATGACATCGAGGACATTGTAGTCGGCGGTGTATCAGTCTTGGACCTCTTTCCATTTCAATATCATTTACTCCCTCTACCTGGAAAGAATCAAGTCGGACGTATACCGACGGTTTCTTCCTCTGCATATCCAAAGTTCATTCTGCTAATTATTATAGCATATAACCCGCTTCAGAGAGGGAGGGAGGTAATTGCTACAACCAATTATATAGAATCTTAGAGATTATTCACTTGACTATTCATTTAATGCTTATTATGATCTATATTTAACATTCACTTGTGTTTTAAGGCTGTACCATATGAAAACCGTCAGGTCCATACAGAATCAGAAATACTGAATTGAGTAGGTGTTATTATGCTCGACGATATAAAACATTTTTCCTCTTTTTTGTGCCTCGACAGATTCTTAAAGAATGTTACAGTCCAGAGAATTTACCTAACTCTAAAAATTAGCCGAATACAAAGTCGTATGATGTCTTTGTTACTGTTTGGTGAAACATGGATAATAGACTTTCGTTTATCGTTATGATATAGTAATTCAAATAATTAAGCTGGTTCATATACTACTTATTTAATCAAAGTAAAGTATATTATTATACGACTAGTTATTTAGTTCGTACCAAATTGACACACAATGGAATAGATATAGATGAATTCATTTTACTTACTATTTATCCTACTGCAGTAATCTTTGCGATAGGTTATATTGCAAGAAAAATAAATTTGGCTGAATCGTTAAAGTACGCTATCCAGGCCGCTGCAAGTATTATATTTTCCATCATTTACCTGCTCACCATACCCAATGGCGGGGCGCAAGGTCTTGCTCTAGTCCTCTTGCTATTTGGTCTAGTGTTATTATATATGGCGAGAAAGGAGAAGTTGACTCCTACTTTAACCTAAATTCTATGTATATTTTCAAATACAAAATAGGTATCGGCTAGAATATCCTGTTATTTGACCTCTAATATATAATTGATCCTGGTTAAGAGGATCCATGAAAAATTTTCCACCTGGCTTAGACCGCGTTAGCAAGAATGCGAGTCATTTAACTATAGCTCGTTTAATAATACCTAGTAATTACTTTTACTCATAATATAACAGTGCGTGAGGGATAAATGGGTCATTGATTTGGATACCTAGTATCAAGTTTTGATCGCAATAGTATCTCAGCTGTCTGTTAGGAAACGGTTACTAAACGGTTTGGTTAGAGAGCAACTTAGGAGAGATTCTAGTCAGATCTACAAACGTTAAATCAAAGATAGCTCTGTTCGACATAGATGGAAAATATAGCGATCTTTATTTTCGGAGCTAGTTGAGGCATAATATTCAAAGCTTTTGGAAACCCCTAATTTAAAGACTGACACTAGAACTGACTGTTTAAACAGAGAAGTAAGGTGTGTCTGAGTTCATCTCCCTGCTTGGGCATCCCATATCTGGGCTGGAAGATATAATTGAATGTAATTTTTTCTCAACCAGACATGAATAGAAAGACTGTCCTAGACTGGTCCAGCTTACTTACGACTAAAACGTAGTTCTATGGATAGGATTGATAAATCATGCTGATTAAAATTATGATTATTAGGTAGCCTCTGATTATCGGCTCGAGTTTCCATCGTAAAGAAAATTATTTACCATGATGAGTAGATTTGTACGTCGAAGCTTTGTTGAACGAATAATACTTGTAGCCAAAAAAAGAGGCAATTACGAAATTAGGCACTGACAATAAAAGGAAAAAAAATGAGGAGTGCAATGATGACATAAATAAACCGAATATACCCGCTGAGCCTGCAATTATAACTAAAAATAACATAGTGCTCTTCTGAACTGGCAATATTGTAGATCTATGTCTGCGCTATAAAGACCTTTCAGGATATTTCCAATTTGATCTCCTGAAGGACCACTAATTATTACCTCGACTTTGCTTGTCCATACATACGTCAGCAATATTTCATCAGGATAGTTCATCTAATTTTTTTAACAAGTATACTCATACACCCTGTAGACGCTCCCGACATTCAGATAAGAAGGGTAATTCCATTTAGCAGTATCAAGCTTTATCTCACGTAGAGGTACCACATTATTGAGATAAATTCTCTCATTCTTCGATTGGCCTAATATATTATAAACTGACTCGCCCACTAATATCTGATTGGCTTGGGTTATAGAAGCAATTTTCGATGCTATATTAATTGCAGAACCCAAGATGTCGATATGCGCCTTTTGAACATCCTTCCCATATACAACTACCAAAACTTCCCCATAATCGATGCCGATTCTTACCTTGATATCAGGTAAACTCATCTCTTCAAAAATTGGGGATATGACGTTTTGAATAATATCAAGTATAGTCTTAGAACAGCTCATTGCATTGACGCAAGCCTTACTTGGATCGTGCCCTGCTGGAAATAACACTATAACTGCATCTCCTACATATTTAAACACATATCCGCCGTAACCAGAAACGACAACGCTTATCTCTTGAGCGAATACCTGAATCAACAGAGCAAACCTGTCTTCTTGCATTGAGAGACTCATTTGGGTTGAATTATTGATATCTACAAATAGGAAGACGAAGTTTGTTTTCGAGTTCACGTGTCTTCTCAACAGTTTCCTGCTTTCTTGGGTGGACATGTCAAGTTGAACCCCGTTTTTCAATGTTTTTCTTACTCTCGCACGGATTTGGTCGAATAAGGAACCCGAGGGTAGTTCATCGGTTACTATGTCCATGAGCTATCTTTCCCTAGCAATCAAAAAATAACCCAAAGTTAGGTTCCTAATCATAATCATTCTTAATTTTAAGATCATATATTTGTTCGATTGATCAATATAGGTTGCAACAACCTGACTACATCAGTGTGACCCATGAGCATTAAATTAAACGATTGTGCGTATTACCAATATATTTCCAGATAATGCATATATGCTAATGCATGAATATACCATCAATAGATCCAGACAAGATGTCAGTTAAAGTAGATCTTGTACAGTCCCTATATAGTGTAATAGATGAACTTGGCAAACAAAATATTCAAAAAGACCTTGTAAGTTCCGATCTTCAAGCTTCAAGAAAATATCTACAGATTATTATGGACACTTGCCTGTCAAGGCTGCAAAACACCTCAAAAATCGAAATTGCTGATAATTTGATACTAGATCTCTGCGAGGCTCTTTTACATTTCATGCTTACTGCCTCGACCTTGCCTTCTGCAAGAAAGACTGAGGTTAATAAAAAGCTAAAAATCGATTTAGCCATTCCAAATGTACGATGCTTGATGAAAAATCCTCAGAGGGCATTAGTTATTGCTATCATCCGCGAGCCAGAGAATATAAAAAAAATCTCACAGCTTAAATCGATTCAGCCCGAAATCGATAACATCTGGTTAATTTCTGCCCGACCACTACAAATTCCACATCTGAGAAATTATAGTGTATTTCAGGGGGGTTCCTCGAAGAGATTCTGCGATATAATTATTGATATAAAAAAGTTTTTGAAAAAATCTGGAGATAAAAGCATTAGATTTGTTCATTCGTAGGTAGATCGGTTATAGACAACAATTGAAAAATCGAGTATTTAGGAATTTCAGGGATTCCGTCTGCACTGGGTAGCGGCCCTAATCGCTTTGAGTACTTCAGGAATTAGCCATGTGAGACTAAATATAGGCTTTATATTGATTATGTCTGATGAATTCAATAACAAGTACAACTCTTTCTATATTCCATATTTGTAAATCTTGGATGCACCAAGCTGTAATGAGTATACCAAATTACGGACGTTTAGGTTCCTCACCATAGTCGATTCATCTCCTAATTTTAACTGTAAATCAAGCCGCCGCCAAATGTTATCTTGGGCAATCAGACACTATTGAAATTATTGACAGGCATTTAGTAATATCAAGCACGATGACCTGTCCTCCTATAAGATTTTCAGATCATAATTGTGAGGTGCTAAGCCAGTCTTGATAATTAAGTTAATAAGTTAGATATTCTAATATAGACATTTATAGAGACGGGATGAGCTTCCTGAGTGCCCAACTAAGACAGTCCGTATTAGCTGCGCTGGCTGACCGGGAGATTGTCAAGATTTTGGATTGCGCGTTAGTTAGGGAGAGATCAGTAAATGAAGTGATTAGAGAGTGCAATATTCCTCATACTACTGCTTATAGAAAAATTAAGTGGCTTCTAGATAAGAGACTTCTTATATCGACTAGGAACGAAATTACTGAAGAGGGAAAGAAGTTCACTTTGTTTAGAAGTGTGTTCAAATCACTTAGAATTAATTATGAATATGATAATATTGTCGTACACGCAGAGTATAATATTGATCCTGTGGAAAATGTAACTGAAAAATTACTATCCCTCCATTGAATGAAAATTTTGAGCGGTTGAAATAGATTAAAAAGCTAACTATTATATCTCAAAGTTATCGGCGAGTCGCCTTTGGGATTTGTAATAGTAATAAAACCTGAACCATAGAAGGACGCTAAAAAAAACCATGGCGGCAACGTGAATTTCCAACCCGATCTCCGCAAAATTTTGAGTAATAAACAGACCGTTTTGTTGCAAAACGTTTGTGATTTCGCCCATAATCCAAATAATAATAAATATCGAAATCTGAGATTGAAAATTCCTAATACTTCTCGATTTAATTACTATCCAGAAAAATATGCCAAGGGCAATAACTAAAAGGGGAAGGGTTAAATTATTTGATATGTCCTCCGCCGATTCGATAGCTACTATCTAGATCCACCTCTCAGCTTTTTTGTAAGTATAGAACTCGGATATAGAATCCGTATCATGATGATGCCAAACACAATTAGGATCACGACGGATAACGGCTCAAGGAATCCCTCTCCTAACATATGATACCCCAATAGCTCAGCGAGGTGATAAAGACCGTGTATCACAATAAACAGTGTTAAAACAATTGTTAAAGTTCTTACTCCATATTTATTACCGGCCTTAATCCTAATACTGATATATAAGGGGATTATCGCAGCACTGAAAATCGCGATGATACTAATAACATGAAATGACATAGTGTACAATTATTATCTTCATTATTGGAGTCACGCAATTAATAAATGCTAGAACCTGGGGCATACCTATGGAGAGCCGAGTCTCACGCCACTAACTCCTAAATGTAGGGTTGACTTCGCTTCGAAATTCCAAATTTTAATTATACCATGTGATTCCAATTAAAATTTTTAATTTTATAAAAATCTGAAATTTTGCTTCTTTGAAGGATATGAAAAAGCCTCGACTAATGGTAACGTGAACTAATATTGAATTGTGAAGAACCAAGACAATACACGACTATATTACTTAGGCCAAAAAAATGATTATCAATTGTGAGATATAGAATATCAGGAGTTTTATTAGAGCCTCGCTTAGACTTACGAATTTATACCCATCTGATATTCAGAGGCCGGACGGGACAGGCCATATTTTTTATCATTTCTTATTTTCAAGTTGTTATCGATGATGGAAGGATTAAATAAAACAATATCAGTGATGATACACTTTCAATTTTCTAAGTTTAATTTAGTTAGTATGATAATTTTATGGGCTAGCTGAAAGTCTTCTCTATCTTTGGAGCTGTCGCATCTGATGGTCTTGATATGTCCAGTTTTGGGGGCAACGTGATAAGATTATACAAGCAATATTTTTTAAGAAAGTCCTGCGAATATTACTACGACTAATGTTCATACCAAGATTAGAGAAATATAAATATCCAATTGATGAAGATTATCGACATTTTTTAGATTGCGAGATACGTAAACAAGGTAGGTTAAATGATTGCGGACGTTGCAAATATGTTTGGGACCATTGGTATGGGACTGACGCCCCATACAATATGACTGCCGATCCTTAACAGTTGAATATGCAGTCAATTCTCTTCAAAACAGTTATTTCATTCTGATGTAACGGCAGAATTAGTTATCAATTTTTTCTAGTTTTTCTATCTTCTTCCAACTTTGACCTTGAGGATCCGAATTTATAGTTACCAGATGGAGATATCTCTTGGAGACTTGAAGGTCATTCTTTCTGGGAGTTACCACGAAGAGGAATAGTCAAAGCAGTCATGTCGTATCTTGCTAATAAGAATTATTAAATAGTTTTCTGAGCGGATGCTCTTATACATTTCGTTAGCGAAACAAATTATTTAGGCATATCAAATTTTGATTATAAATAAGAATAGAAAACTGTACCTGATCAATGTATGTCCGTAACCGTACATGTGCATGCTGGCCTGTACTTATTAGCTGGACACGGAGTCCTGAAGATTAACTGTTCTGAAATGATACGCAAGGTGGCAAGATCTAGACTGTACCGTCAATTCCAGGTGGTTACCTAATGTAGATAATATCAAATATTCAATGATATTCAGTACGCAGTGTGAAGGAGCCTTGATTTTATTAAAAATAATCATATAAGTTACAAGATAAATATTCTATAAAAGTTTTATAGTAGCTTCTTTTGATCTAATCTATACTATTTAACATGAATTAGAATTAAATAAGGAGAAGTTATTCTCTATTATAACTAGAAATGAAACCTGTACATAGATCCAGGACAGAGATAATAGGAGCAATTTTGGAATGTGCTAATGGAAACGTCATAAGAATAACTGAAATTCAGTTCAGGACATACTTATCGTATAATCTATTAAGAGAATATTTGAAAATTCTTATTGAAAACGATCTTTTGGAATATATTGAAGGTGAAAGATCTTTCAAGACAACTCCCAAAGGAATGCATTACTTGGAAGTTTATAATCGAATGGGAGAGTTGGTAGTTCAAAACACCTTTGGCAAGAGGACTAAAAATGTACGCGCCTAAGTTTTTGGCCAACTGTGCAACATACCAAATCCTAATGCATTCTCATCTAGGTTTTTACTATTTACCTAGTTCTGCAAATCTATAAAACGAAAGTACTAAACATCCGCCTAGTAATCTAGTAACTAGTGAAATTATACATTCTTTTCTTGTTCGAATTGTAACTTATTTTTTAATTCTAAATTTTTTCCCCAAGAATATATTGCAGATTCGGAAGGAACACCTTGATCGTACGATTCTAATGGCGGCGGCTGCAGATTAGTAATATCTATTTTATCTCTTTGCGTCTAATCTTGAGAACATTCGTTTTTCTCGTGCCGTTGGAGCGTTTTGGATCAACTGAAAATGACCTAACATAGTGCGACGACTAAGAAATGTTTGAATCGTCTAACGCAATCCAAAAAACGCTATAATATATTCACCAGCTATTTACTCTAAAACAGTAATGTTAACCCAGAAATTAACTTGCACCATTTATAAATTGGGTTAGGTGAAATTGAGGAAAACAGATGACAATTACTGTTTCTTAGTATTTCCTACTTATTTTCAGTGTATCGAGCATATTTTTCCATGAAGCCACCCTCTGGTGAATCATTTTCCAAGATGTTTTTTCCAGTGAACCTGAGGAAGACATCATTTAACGTTGGTCTTCTCAAATCTACGCGTCCAATATCGTTGTCTTTAATTACTGTTCTAAGGATCGGGATTAAATTATGTGATGCATCATCTACATGGATAGCGGCCACCCCACTCTCCTTGTCGAATTCCACCTTACGTACAAATCTGAATTGTTTCAATATCTTTCTAGTATCCTCTATAATTCTGTCTTGACTACCCTTATCTGTTAATTCGATCTCAATAATCTCTCCTCCTACATTTTCCTTAAGCCTCTCTGGCGAATCCAGGGCGATTATTTTTCCCTTATTGATAAATCCTATTCTGTCGCAAAGTACGTCAGCTTCTTCCATATAGTGTGTAGTCATTACCAATGTAATTTTCTCATATTGTACTAGACCTTTAATATAATCCCACATTATTCCTCTGCTTTTCGGATCCAGGCCTAATGTTGGTTCATCAAGAAACATTACCTTGGGTTTATGAAGGAGACCCCTAGCAAGTTCCAACCTCCTTCTCATACCACCCGAGTATTTTCTTACTTGATGGTCTTTCCTATCGGTAAGCCCTACCAATTCTAGTACTTCCAGAATTCTGTTTTCTCTTATGTTTTGAGGAACACCATAGAGCAAAGAATGTAACTTCAGATTCTCGTACGCCGTGAGCATGTCGTCGCTACTGGGAGCCTGAAAGACAATCCCTATACTTGACCTAACTTTTGAAGAATCTTTGACTGTATCGAAGCCATTTACAAGAGCAGTGCCGTACGTAGGCTTTAGCAGCGTGGCAAGAATATGGATGAGAGTGGTTTTTCCTGCACCATTAGGTCCCAACAGCCCGAACACTTCGTTATCAAAAATATCAAGGTTGATCTCATCCAAAGCGACCATATTCCCATATTTTTTGACTAAATTACGAATCTTTATCAGAGAGCCTAATGCACCAACAGCAAAGTCTTCATAGAGTACAATTATGTTTTTCCAAATAAGTCAAATTCCGCAATAGTAGTTTAGCAATTATTTGTTCTGTATTACTGAAGCAGATTGCTTAGATATCGGTCACTTAATCGAATTATATGCAATTGCAATCTGGGTTTTAATATCAGCCGACTGAACTGGGCTTTGAATAGTGTTAACTGAAGGAGGTTCGGTTCTACTTTTTCTTATCGATACGACCAAGGCGTTATTTCTTGGTTGGATATCCAAGAAAGTCCTGAAGGTTAAAGATTTAGCGTAGACTATTCTGTGTGGCCTTATCTCTTCGATGACATTGCTACCGAGTGCTTTCACGAAGTCGCGGATTTCGAGTAGTATTTGTTTGGGTTCCTGCTCCAAAGATGATAAATGACTTTCAAAAGATATGTCTCTAGCCTTATTTGAATAGAGTCCGAAATTCATATGTAAATACATAACTTTAGAGAGTATTTTAAGTATTGTAGGCGTTGGTCTTTTAGCATGAAAACATATTGTTCTGAAGAACCTGCTATCTTTATTGGCATGTCAAATTGTACATTAGAATGGTGTAGTCTAAGCAAAGAATCCTAGACTTTATCCCAACTTTGCTATCGACGTTTTTTATACTAATTACGCAAATGGCGTCCTTGACCAGCAAATGGGTCTACTATTACAATTGAACGAGCAATGCGACATAGATCTATTTTAGTTTTTAGAGACGATGCAATGAGTCTAGATTGAATTTGTGTGGGCAACACAAATCCGGAAACTTCATCAGCGTTGAGGTTATGCTGGTCTCTTTTGGAGTGCTCCAAAATTAGATATCACTGAGCAAATAATAGAAGCTACTTTAAAGGTATGAAAAAAAGTAGGGCATCGCTACTCTATGAACGTTCTTTTGAGCAGTGCTTGTCTGATTAGGTTTGGGTGTTAGCAAGCTTCCTGAATGTCCCGTCCTTAACAGTCACTATGCCAGTTTCTACAAGCGGTCCTTCGTCCAACGCTCTTTCCATCGCTTTATTGCCAAGTGCGATAGCTTCATCGATACTTAGATCGGGATTGTACTCTCGTTGGAGCACATCTAAGGCAATATCGGAGTAATGACCTATAGCAAAGCCAGATCCACGAAAATAAGTCCCGCTAGGGTCAACTTGGTACAACTGAATACCTGTTTGATCCAATCCAGAAATTATTATAGAGGCGGCTTGTGGTCTTACAGCGTAGATCGTATAGTTATGTAAGTAGGAGCTAAGGTACTTTGCAAGGGAATTGATATCTATCGGGCTTTCATAAGAAAGTCGATGCCTTTGGGCTGCTATCCTAATCTCATCTATTAATTGTAGTATATCGCCAATATATCCAGAACCAGTAGCACCAATATGCTGATCTATGGTAAAGATCTTTTCAGCAGGCTCGACCAGCGCTTTAGTTGGTTTAATATGACTTGAAATCAGTGCAAAGTCTCGTGTTTTTATACCAATGGTAGTTGATCCTCTGCTTACAGCTTCTAACGCGCTATCTACTAATACCAGTCGTCCTTCTGGACCATAATAGTAGGGATATCTCGTATTGTTACTAACTGCTGAGCTACCAATTTCTGACATTTCTAATTCACATGCTCCTGTTGCGGAAGCTGCATTACATTTGGAATGACCAAAGCATCGATTCCGTTCCCTGAACCAGGATCTCTCTCCATTGCAGCGGATACCGCTTTTTCAGCAATCTGCTTTGCCTGCTCGTTAGTCATTTCACTCTGGTATAGATTTTCAAGCACACCATAAGCAACTGGAGCTCCAGAGCCTGACGCGGCGAAGTCCTCACTGGTTATGGCGCCACTCATATCGGCCACATAGATATGCCCGCCCTCACTATCAACTCCTGCGACAATCAACTCTACAAAGTATGGTTGGTAGTTCTTAAGACCAGAATATGCCAAGTTGGCAATCAACCTTGAGGATTCCTTAACTGTTAGAGGAAATCCCCTACGTAGTTCTATCAATTTTCGCTCACCTTTAGCAACTTTGATGATGTGTTCTGCGTCTGACAGCTGCCCTGCAACAGCAACCGCTAGTGTATCATCTATCCGTGTTATTTTTTGGGTTATTTTGGATCCTATAAAGAACCCTTTACTTGCTCTTCTGTCAGAACCAAGTATAACGCCATACCTGGTTCTGAGCCCAACTATCGTTGTCATCTAATAATATATAGAAATACCTATTATTATTGACCACTTTTAGAAAAGAATGGTCACGACAATGACAATGGGTTACTGGCCACAATATTGTCATGATTATGTCCATTGTGTATTGCAATAGTTATTTATTCGACCACCTTGCTGGTTGGGTGGTTATGAAGTCTAACTGAGCTCCAGATTTGAAGTTTGTTATAAAATAAACTTTCCTGTCCAATATTTTTCTTATTTAATATATTTAGTTTTTATTGTAATCGAGCGTTTGGAGTACTCGATAAAACTCAATAGGAATATGAAGTACAAGTCAATAAGATATAAGTATGCTGATACTAGCTTTCAGAACATAAAATCTAATAACTTGTAGCTGGTAACTACAAATGGCTAGCCTAATTGGTCCGCCAATGGTGTGTACGCGATGCACTTGTTTACTGGATTGCAGGCAGTTTAGTTTTTATTCTGTCGCTTCAATTTCAATAAAATGTCTTAAAGCTGATTAGTATATGCATGATTCAGTAAATTCCATTTGAAAATATTATTAGATCTAGGGGAAGGGGAATGAATCACATCTTTTTGTTAATCCGTTGTGGAATAGTACTCATAATACATTTACCACTGACGTCTATTTCCTTCTAGTAATCCTAAACCTGTATGTATTCTGTCTATGTGTTTGGATAATTCGGTCTTGTCTTTAAATTTTGACTGACAATATGGGCATAAAACGTTCTTGTGTATTGTGGATGACATGGACTTTCTATTACCTTTTAACGCCAATCTTTATTAAACTCAAAGTTTTCAATGTGTTACAAAGTAATATTACGCACGATATCATCTGCTCACTTTATACCGGTTTTCTGTCAGTTTCCCGACTCATTCTTTAGACGATACATACATCAGATAGTCAGAAGATGGAACTTATGTCTAGTTATAACAGGAATATTCATTAATCTAAATTCTTATATGGATAATGACAGTGTCAAATCTGAATTTTACCTCATGACTTATCTGCAACCTGATAAAATGTTGCATTTTGTATTAGATAGTCATTTTAAATATTCATAGATTTAAGGGCAGCCGACTATGCATTATTTTATCACAATCGCCAATTTCATATCAGTTTCTACTGTGACTCTGTAGCAATATCTAGCTAACTGATTACATATTATATTAAGGCTAAACATGGAATTAATTAGGAAGCCTGAGATAGCTATTAAGGCCTATATTTGAATACTATGTATCAATTAAGACCCAATCCGAGATGGATAGATAGATAGATAGATAGATAGATAGATAGATAGATAGATAGATAGATAGAAGGAAATGTCTATCTCATAGGGCAACTTTGTATCAAAGATTGAAAATTCCAACACACCCGGCTCCTAACTTAATATCAAGGCTGGCTAGCGAATCAATGATATCAATTTTTCCGATCGCCTAACTTGATCCCGCCGATATCCCAAATAGGCATAGATATCATCCCTTCATGACCACAGGCTGGACACGCAGACCTTATACTAATTCTATTACGATAAACCTCCGAAGCAGACCAAAAACAATCTTTACAAAGCAGGAAATTTGGTATTAACAAATGTTCCCTTTCGCTGCTATACCCATTTTCTGAGGGTTGGATTCTTCCGTTATTTGTATGTCTGTAATGCGCGGCTTCTGTTGCCATTCCTTGCTTTTTGTTAGCAACTATGTATGACGTATCACTTACACCTCTCTAATTAAGGTTTTCTTATACTTTAGTCGAGAAGAATATATAAAATTAACGCCTATATCTTTTCCGAAAAATACTAGGAAAATTATCTTAGGCGCCAGGATCTTCTCTCTTATCACAATGCAGCTGGATGTCTGAGCGAGTTCGTTTGTCGAATAATCAAACCTTACGATTTTTACAGCTCCAATTCTGACCTTGCAATCACGCGTTACAGTGTAACTACGCCAGATCAGAGATGATCCTGATTTAATGGTAGCAAACGAGATATAGTCGATTTCATGGATGATATATGCCATCTGAAAAATATTTCTAGGTGAAATGATTTAAGAGGGACGTCTACTTTGTAAGACATAGTAATATGGATCAGAAGATGAGATAATATATTCGGATAATCTACTCAGCCATAAAAACACCAGATGATAATTTGGAGCGCTGCCGGAAAATTGTCATGCTCCTTCTTTTAGAATTTGTGGGTAATTCACTCTTAGAAATAGTGTCCGAAATGAAATCTAAGTAGATTGAGATGACAAATAACAATTGTAAAACGATATTTTATTTGCAATGATGGTAAATCTATTATATTATGCGGTTGACATAATTCGAGTATGAAAATAATTGATATTTCAGGATAGATCAGTTTTTAATGAATACGTCATTTCTGAGAAGAGATTAGAAATCCTGTAAACTATTTATAAAAAGGTATTAATTTTATTTTGTCATTTAATCCAATGGGAGAACTGAATTAATGGGATTCTAGAGATATCAAGAAGTTGGATTATTCTAAATTTCAAGCTAGTGGAGTTATATGGGTGTTATGGTGATGTGCAGCCAGCAATGACTCTGGTTTTTACAAACGTGAATCTGCTACATGCAATCACTACTTTGAGAAAATAAATGAAATCATGCCTTCTGTAATATCAATTGCTACTCTTTTCCCTAGGATATCTTGATATAATTCTGAAACCAGAGTCTTGACATACAACGACCACTTAATCCCAAGGTCATGTTGTATATTAAGATAATATGATTCATTTCTATTAACTATAGTATGATCCATCCAAGATACTGTGAGCCAGCTCCGTAGAATTTCTATAAAATCACTAACGTCGTGATTTTCCCTCATAAATGTAAATATGTTCTTAAAATTTTGTTTTTCTATTTTTTCTGCTAGGTGTACGATTTCCTCATCGTTCAATCGATTGATTACTGCCTTGAGAAATGGTTTTGTCATTGGCAAAAGACCCATTCTTCTTTCATACCTTTCCCACTCAACGTGATTGGCAAATATCCTCGTAACAAATGCGTTTAAGTTCATCTTCTCTAATTTGGCATCTTTTTTTAGTTCGTTAAGGAGTGGCACAGGAAGTCTAAACGTAACAGTTTCGGTCTTTATCCTAGCAATATCTGAAGATTCTCTTCCTCTTCCACCATAATTGCTCATTCAATATTTCGAATCCGCGGATGCATTAAAAAGATTATTGATCCGATATTGTGATTCGTAAGGGAAAATAAGCCTATAGATTTCCCAGTCTGGATAGCGATGCCAAAATTAGTTTAGTAATATAAGGATCCATAGTAGATCAACAATTCGCAAGAGTCTTAAATTCTACTCTTACCCGCTGGTCGAATTCCAAATAAATTTCTAAGCTGTTCCAATCTTTTCTATGGGATTGGAGGATAGTTCGAAAAAGTCATTTTCGATGGAATGCAAAGATGATCTAGATCAACCAGAATCTTCACACCCACCACAAAATTATAGCGAAGATTTATTTACCTGTATTTTGCCGCTGATCCGGATATTCAGATTAGATTCAGATAAATAGAACCTTTCGGTTGTGTTGATCCAGATGAATTATTTTTAGCCTAACGATGCGATTAATGAGGCCCGAGGCTATATCTTTGGAGCTAGTATTTATGAATGCATTATCTAATATTAGGAATGTTAGTGATTTCATCTCTTGTTCCTAGTATTAATTCGTCCGCTTCTGGAGCTATTCTTATCTCATCTCAGTACCTAATCCCTATATTTTTGGCCATGATATTTGCAGCAGCGTTATTATCATCCAGAACAAGAATTCCTCACATAATTGTTCTCGTAATATTTGGAATTGGTCTCTCTTTTCTTAGTTTTATAGGATTAGACTTTGTAAATGTGAGCGGGTTCAGAATAGATCCAAGGTTGATAATAAATTTTGTAATACCTCCATTGATTTTTGAAGCGATGATGAAAGTCAATTATAAACAATTTAAGACAGTTAGAATATCTGCCCTGCTGTTGGCAACGGCAGGAGTAGTCATATCCACGTTTGTGGCCGGCTTCCTGCTAATGTATGTTGCTGGCCTGAGCTTTGCCGTCTCGTTTCTTTTTGCTGCGCTAATCTCCCCGACGGATCCAGCTATAGTGATAGAGATATTCAAGAAGTTAAGAGTCCCTAAAGGTCTTTCGACATTAATGGAATTTGAGGCTAGCTTCAATGACGCTACTGGCTTAATTATATTCTCATCAATTCTTGCAGTGGTACTGGGTGTGAGCAGTAACAACGGTAGCGGCGATGGAATTTCGAATCTAATCGGTGAATCGGAACACTTTGCCATTGTATTTTTAGGCGGAGCGGCTGTAGGTTTGGGTATTGCGATAGCAACAAATAAGTTGCATTCATTAATGAATGACCCCTTTTCCGAGACTGCCTTGACCATTGCCACTGTATTTGGTTCAGTCGTACTTGCGAATTCTCTCGGAGTATCGGGGTTAGTTGCTGTAGCAGTAGCAGGGCTATATTTTGGAAATATAACTGTCAAACGTGAAGCATATATGAGCCTCAAAGTTCGTACAACAGTGTTTAATTTCTGGGAGATCATAGCCTTTCTTGCTAACTCTGCAGCATTTCTTTATTTAGGCGTGAGTATGAATGTCTTAAGCATTGGTCAAAATATCGGATTAATAATTTTAGCATTTGGTATTATATTTTTAGCAAGAGTAACCTCTACATATCCAATACTGTCTATTGTTAGTAAATTCACACGAGAAAAGATTCCATCAACTTGGAGACACATTGTTGTACTTGGAGGAATGAGAGGAGCACTATCTGTGGCACTAGTTGCATCTTTACCGAATGAAGATATAAGCAGCAATCTGAAAAACCTGATTGCTACTTTAACTTTCGGAGTAGTTCTTCTTTCATTAATCATACAATATATCGGTCTTACAAAATACGTCAAGAAGGTATTTCCTCCAGAGGTCGAATAATGAGGCGGATTAATGATATATAGTTGTATTAGCGCTTGTGTTCAGGTTCTCTTGGGAAGTATAGCGGATGGGCACATGACCTATGCGAGCAACATTGAAGAAGAATAGTGGTGCAATACAATCTACCACAGGATCTAATTGATTTAAATATCTGCATTGAAGACATAGGATTTTATCTTATTATGGTGATTATGTTCACTAAACTTTAATATTCATCTAGATAACCCGATAATTTTTTGTTTGTCTATTCTGTTTGTTTGGCATAATTTACCGGGAGCCTTTGATGAGCCGATCTAGTCAGACTATGACGAGCAGTAAGAAACCGAAACTCCACATCAAGGAAAATTACTTTATATTGCATAAAAATCGAATTAATCTATACTATATTCACGAAAATTGTAGTATTAATTCATTGCAATAATAGAACAAGACTGTATGCAAAGACCGTGTCATCCTTGATAATGGCATATTTGAATAGTATCAGTTACTATAAGTCATCAAGAAATTGTGACAATGAGTTGAAAGTCTTTAAATTGTTATCCATGATACATATTCAAATGTTGGCTACAGACTTAGCGATTATGTGGATGCAATATGTAGCTGAACCTATTTACTGCGTTAGTCATATGCCGATACCTGAAGACCAAATTCCCAGAAAGGATTACCCTAGAATTTTGGCTATCATTATATCCAAAACTTTCTGTCCCAATGTGGAATTTTCAAATCTTATTATCCTGTTAGGAGAAACACCCCAACTCTATTTTCTATTTACATTTAAAGGTTCTAATTGAATACTTTATGATTCCGTGTGATTATCTACATAGTATGGTGAAAGAGAAGCGTCTTACTCTAGTCCATATGGTATACATTTTTGTTACTTTATCTGAGGAGAGAATGTTGAATCAGGTTTAATAGTAAAATGGATGTAGAAAGAATGGAACATAAATATAGAATAAAATTAAATTCATAAAATAATATAGAATTAAAACATCTTGTTAAACGAACAGTCAAAGAAACTGAATCAAGCCAACAGCGAAGATGTAAAGCCCAAAATGATTATTAATTTCAAGCATGGAAGAGAACTAATAATAATTCTTTATGGAATCAATATGTGCCGCAATTTAGAAGCTTCATGTAATTTCTAAAACATTAAAAAGTATATACAATATATTAACAAATATTATGTACCTATATATATCCGTGCGCACTTCTATGGTTATTGAATAATAACAATGTCAAATTATGTCTTACTTATAGATTGGACAGAACAGGGAATAAAAAATGTCAAAGATACTGTAAAACGAGCTAAATCTTTTGAAAGTGCGATAGAAAAAGCCGGTGGTAAATCTCTTGGCTTTTATTATACAATTGGAAGGTATGACATGGTAGCAATAGTTCAAGCTCCAACCGATGAGGCAATAGCATCAGTGTTATTCAGCCTTGGAAGTCTGGGCAATGTACGTACTGAAACACTTAAAGCATTTTCAACTCACGAAGCAGCTAACATAATTGAAAAGTTGTCTTAGTGAATCATAATGTTATGTATTTTCTTTTTGTTTTAGCCATATATGAGAACATCTGCCAAAAAATACAGTGACGAATCATACAAAACTACGATGTAGAGATAAATGCAGTAGGAAATAATGCGTTTCTCACATGATGAGAAAGAGCAAATGCAACCAACAATCAACCTGTCATGAGTAAGCAATAATAATAGTAAAAATTAGGACCTTGGATCATGTTGTCGTCATGCGAATAAATAATAATAAAGTACTATTTCGTTTTTATTATTTTTATACCATAGTAATAGTAGTATTAGTAGTGGTAAGTAGTAATACAAACATACTTTGGATTTAAGTAACCAAGCTAACTCAGACCCAGAAATACCCCAGTCTTCTGGACGTTCATTATTATACACATTGACAAATTTTGCCTCTTCGTTACCAATATTTTTTACGTCGTGCCAATACCCTCCTGCGATAAAAGCTATCTGTCCCCGGGCTTACAATGAATGTATATCGCTGTACATTAGGACTACATAGTCATTTTCGCATTTCCAGAAATACAGTAACTTAACCCGGCCGCGTTTGGATGCCAGTGAGGCTCACGTACTTCACTTTTTCCTAGACGAAGTAGAGCTGCCACATCTCAGCTAATATTGGAAAGTAATCGACATTCATTAACGTTCTACTTCCAGTTGCATTCTAAAATTGCGGTTTCGCCTGTTATCCAATACAAAAAACATTGAGCTATGTAAGTTTGCAAAATAACAAAATAAGGTCTTCATGACGACCATTTAATAACTTAGTCGAGCTGTAAACATACAGATGACAAACTGGCAAAGTCCACTAATGATCGTAAAGAGTGCTGATCCTGTAAAAGATGATGGTGCAAGTTTAAAGAAAAAGCCGGCTGAAATAGAAGCTCTTTTAGCCAATGGTGGACATACTCTAAAATCCGTAATTGAGTGCAACGGTCAGATCTTTGTATTTCTAATTAATAAATCAGAACTAAAGGGATCTAAAATAGTATCGTCTTAATAGTGTGCTAATAACGCTATGAAAATATACAAAATTTCTGCAGTAACGCTGATAGTGGAAAATATGGAAAGGTCTTGCAGATTTTATTCTCAAGTACCAGGCTTTAAGTTAGTTTATGGATCTTCTGATGATACTTTTACTACTTTTGAGATTGAAGAAGAAGAAGAGCATAAATCAAAAATGTGTCTCAATCTAGAATTGGGAATCAATAACAATCGCGAGCCTCCTAATCTTATAGCAGAGAACGATAATGGCTGGAAAAGGCAACACTTTGGACGAATAATCTTTCATACCAAAGATGTGGATAGATTATATTCTTATTTTAAGAATAATGATAGTATTTCAAATTTAATATCGTTTGAAAATGAACCTACTAATGCTGCATGGGGAGAAAGATATTTTCATATAAGAGAACCAGATGGATACCAACTTTCATTTGCAGAACCTATTGCTGGTAGTAAGGGATGTATAAACTGAGATACTGATGAGAATGGATGGGACAGACGATATGATCACAATTAATTTATTCTTCTATAACGTAATTTGTGGCATCTTCATTATCGTCTGAGTCTTTCATTTTATGCTCAATCTTTCTTGAATCACCAATCTCATATTAGAATGTAATTCCATTAAGACATAAAGTGAGGAACATCTAGTCTGGAGGTTATTATTTCTGTTGCTGTGATATGCTTGCATTTTAAACCTCTAATGCTAAAATCCTGGCAAGTACATGTTTTTGCTTCTGCGTTTATCTCGTAGTACAAGTTCTTGTCTTTACTGCTTCTTAATAGATATAATTTTTGTTCTCGGTCGGTTTCTACAATTACTGGTTCATATGAATTTACTTCCAGTATGTTATAAGCTTGCTTTATGCGCCTTTTTTCTTCTTCCTCTGTTCCGCCTTCTACTTCGTCAGTCACACTCGTTCTTCCACCAAATTTGATCGCCTCTCTAAATATTTGCAAAGTTCTATCATCTCTAGTTTCTGAGATATACACTACATAGATCAATGCTCTACGCTTTCCCTGATATACTCTGACTACTCTTCCTATTCTTTGAATCACTTGATTCATATTTGAAGTAGTAGCTAAAATTATCTCTATTCCTACTTCAGGAACATCATAGCCTATCTCTAGAGTATGTACTGATAACAAGGCATGGAAGTCTTTACCCCAAGATGAAAGAATTTTCTGTCTTTTTATGGAATTAATAGTACTGTCTATTACCATAGATTGTATTCCTTCACCTTCCAAACTGGTCTTCAGCAAGTTGATAGAGTCAAGTGTTTCACTGAAGATCATGATCTTCTGACTTGGATGTTTTTTCGCTATCAGATTTACTGCTCCAGATATTTTGTTTTCAGCACAACTTAACAAGACTCTTCTCTTTCTTACATTCAGGAACCATGCTCTAGCTAGTCCTCCTACAAACCCACCTTTTCTTAAAAGTAGGGACATCGATGTTGCATCATACCTTTTGAAGCGTGAAGAGATATTCCTAATTTTTGTAGAGTATGTATCATAAAGTTCCTGCTCTTCGTCTGTGAACCTTACTTGCATGGGAATAACAACTGGCTTTGTTAGTCTGCCTTCTTTTATAGCCTCTTTTAGCATGTATTTTTTAACAGGAGGTAGAACTGTGATGATTGTATTATATCTTGGATCTTGTTCGTCTATTGTTGCAGTGAGGCCTAAAAGGGCCTTACTAGAGTCTTCCACAGCTATATCAAATACTTTTCTAAGCACTCTGGATGTGTCACTCACGAGATGCACCTCATCAAAGATTATCATCTTGGATCTTCGTATGAGGTCAGGGTTATAGGTTACACTTTGATACGTGCTTATTGTTATTTCCCTTATCTCTTTTCGTTCCCCAAAGTATACTCCTATCTTATCATCTGGTATGCCATAGTTTAACAACCTTTTGAGGTACTGGGCAATTAAGACTATGCGTGGAACTAATATGAGGATAGCCATGGGATAGTCAGAAGGAGGAGAAGAAGGAACTGAGATAATGTCTGCTGCTCTTCTCGCACATTCAAATGCTATCTCTGTTTTACCAGTTCCGCTGCTGTATATTATGGAACCCCGCAAGCCATTTGAAATCCATGCATCTACTGCTTCAAGCTGATGTCCTTTCAGATGAAATGGGAACTTTAGTTTAGATATTGCAGAAAATTGTGCGAGAGTAACTTCTTCAGTGTGAGAATCATGCATTACTTAGACATCCCTAGATTCCTGAATAAATCCCTCTTTCAATAGATGAAAAATCTAACCAAGATATAGAAGCAGCAGCACTTAGGGTAAAGGGAGAGAGTCTATTGGCAAGAATTTTCTCTATGAGCAAAGATAGATTCTAAGGTCAAGATCCCTCAAAGTTAAGTTCTTCATATATGTGAGGGTGAAATATTATGCCATTAGCTGTTGTCTTCTTTCAATTCCCTGCAGACTTGCTGATAGCGCCATACGCTAACTAATAACTGACATATAGCATCATTTTCAGCTTGTCGATTTCTTATGCATTGATTTGTTTCCTCTAATTGCTTACCCTGCTTTATATATCTGCACCTTTTCTAAGTCAGGTCAGAATTTAGAAAAAAGTCAGGCTGGATCCTATATTGCGAACTATTTCGGCTCTTCCTGAATCTTTTTGCGCTAATACGTAGACCCGGAATGTCCGATAAAATATTCGGATTAATTAGTACAACTAAGGTCTGATATCGGTTTTTACAAATTTTTAAAAGGAATCTTGTCAGCGGTAAAAGAAACCTATATGTGTGAAGCGCAAATTAAAAGAGCACAACTCAAGCGATAGGACCTATACCCAAAAATTATAGAGGAAAATATTTACAGAGGAAATCATTTAACTATAATTAGAGTGGATGACGCTAAGGGTAAAAGAGGTGAACTAATTTAGCTAACTATTTGCCATTTTGACCGTTATTTAGTTAACTCATTAATTGATAAAACTATATAAAATGCTCATCTATCCTATTAGATTGTTCTAGACGATTTAGACCTTAATACCTTCTCGAAGTTGATTTTGATTGAGGACTACATTCAAATAATTTTGTGGTAGTGTAGAATCTTACAAATTATTAATTTTGGGATTGTTTTGCTTTTTTGCATGTATAGATATAGCTTATAAGATCCTGGGTATGAAAAATTATTCCCGCTACTTATTTGGGAGGCTTTAAATATTTTGTACTCTTTGATTTTGAGACTATCAATTCCAAATTTAGGTACATGCTGGGCTTGATTCCGCCAATCATAAAGGTATCGAATCGATCGTTATGGCTACCACCGCCGTACACACGAACAAGCCCTGGCAGTCTGGAGTAAAAACTGCAAGACCTTTTTATATCAGTGATCAACAGTGTTACCGCAGATATCGTAAATACTTGCAAATTCGGTTCACTGCCTTTCTTGACAATCCAAATTGCAGCTTATTACTAATCTATGCCTTTTTTCTTCTATTTATTTTTGATCTTTTTTTGGATTTTGACTTTTCATTTCGTTTAGATCTGCTTGGACCAGCGCCTCTTGCTGGCACCCTTTGGAGTCTGGACGAGATCTCCTTATTTACTTTTTTGATTATTTCAGTGGAAATGTTTTTAGATATTTTTTCAATTTGTCGTATTTGCTTTTGCAATTGCCTAACCTGAACTTGAATCTCTTTGCTTAGTTGGGCTTGCTTTTCACTCGAGTGAATGTGCTTTTCAATAGGGCGGATTGTAGATATAACTTTGTCAAGCTTTTGTTCATTTAAATTTAACCGTTCAGTTATCTGAGTTTGGATGGCTTGAATAGCTTTATCCTCTGGTTTTGAGGTATCGTACCCTTCTCTAGAATTCTTGTCTGTCAATGTGCCAGTCGATTTGCGTGTCTTTCTTTTATCGCTTCTTTTCCTAGTTCTGGTGACTGGAGGTTCGATCAGTGATTCATTATCACTGAGATTTTCATTATCTAGTCTCACCTCCTCCATACGCTCTTCTATCGGGAGCTTATCGGAATCGTCCACTTTGTCTACATCCTGGCTCTCTGGTCCTACCGATATCATTTCAAAGCTTTCTTGTACTTGTGGACTATCTTCGACTACTTCGTCAAAGGTGGTATCTTCTCCTTCAGTGTTCGAATTTGAACTTGCAGCGTTTTCATCCTCAGATATGAATTCATTCTCATCTGACATGGCAATTAGTATATTTGTAGATAGAACACCACCTATATATTAATAGGCTGATGATGGCAGGAATACCTATTATGCACATTGGGAAGAATATGTGAGCTTAATCGATTGATGCTAGCATTTGTTGTGGATCTGACTCGGAAGAACAAATAGTAGTTTCTAGTTGATATTAAATAACGGAAAAATGGTCAATTGCGATTCGTTTTTTGCGCGTACCAATCTTAATGCCTGTAGTTATAAAAGTTGTGGTAGGTTATGTCAAAAACTCTAACTGTTTGGCTGTTCTCCTTACAAGGTTCTCATTAGCAAAGATTCCAGTAGCTCGGTAAAGTGATATCATCTGGTATAAGAGATCGTTTGATACAACGGGCTCATTAACACCAGGTTGTATAAATATATCTGACGTGAAAAGAGACTTTGAGATAGCTTCGAAAATCATCATGCTGTCCCAGTGATGTACGTGAGGCGTCATTAGGAACCTGGGTGTCATTCTGCCTATTTTCAATGATTCGTTTTCCCAGAATGAGATATGATCTATAGGCATTTTCCATTCCGTAAGATTTAACTTGGAACTGAGATCACTACAAATCATTTTTGCCTTAGATACTTTGAGAAGCTCCATTCCTCTGCACTCATCAGCCTCAAAATGTAAAAAAGCTATGTATGATAATTTTTCAATAGGTCCTACTTCTTTCACCTTCTCCTCAATCTTGCTATACATACCAAGTGGCCCGGTATGAATTAGAGTTGGCTTTATATCATTAATCAAAAATTGATTAAACGTAATCCCATATTCGCCGACGAAACCCGATATCCTGTAAATTCCATCCCTTATCTCAGATATAGATATTGTCAAAATCCTTCGAATCAAGATGCGTTCTGCTGATCTCTTTCACCATTCAATTGCTTTAGTTTTCTTACATTTATAATCGCACGTTCTATAATCTGTCTTAGGGACAAGCTATTACCACGAGTACTAGGGCCTGAGCGTGTATGTCAATAACTATGCGCAATTTATGAATCTTGTGGGGATTAGGTTATAGTTCGAGTAACAATTCGGAAATTTGTACAGCACAATGTGATATAATCACTTCATCATTACATTAGCCCGTGTAACAATTGAAATGCTATATTATGATTAAGGCGCCTTCGAATTTCCAACTTCTCATGAAACTATAATGTTTTTGCAGTCTGTTGGCAAGTGCTAAAGACAAAATATCGGCGAAGTAAATGGGCAATAAATTAAAGAGTAAAACGTTTTCGGTTGGGCACAAATCGTTAACAAACATTTTTTATTCTTAACTGACCTGCTACTCACAAAGCAGCCTTGGGATCTACGCTATCCCTCTTCTCGTATAATTCAAAATCTTTTGAAAGAGACCAACTCAACAGTATTCTTATAGTTACTACGATAGCGAGGGTAACTAATTCATCGATTGAACGGTTAAAGATCGTCTTTAAAATATCAGCTGCAATAACAAAATCCAAGGAGATTAGCAACCCTCTCAAAAATCTATAAATCATCTCACGAAGGTTTGTTGAAACTGGTTTCCCCCGAACCCTTGCAACGGATAATTTTGAAAACATACATAGGAAATATATAACTATGCCAGTGATAAATATAATCGCAATAACCTCTATCGCGAGTACAATATAATCCACAACCTGTTCGATAAATAAGTTGTCTGTCATTTTTGTATTTCTAATAACAGATCCTGATTTATTCTTTATACTTACTGTGCTAGGTTATGTGGTATCCAGATTCTTGAAAGATTATCCCTTGATTTGGTGGTGTTGGCATCTGGATTAATCCAGTATAGCATGTATTGTTTGAGTTTTCTGGAATTCATAAGTGGTAATTATGTTGGAGTTAAATGCTTATATATCAAAAAAATTCTCTTGGGAACATTTGATATGAGATTGGGTATATATTCTTGAGGAGCGTTCCTCATTTTGTAGATGATGTTTCAGGTACAATAACGCCTCAGAATCAAACCTATCTTCAGCCGTTTCTGTAATCGGTTAGAAAAAGTAGCGAATTAAATTAAATCTATTCAGGAACTTATAAGAGCATAAATTATCATTAAGTTGAAGTTTGGCATGCGTGTTGAGCGTCACACGGAAGAATGTTCATTTTTTTGTCATGCTCTCTGTCAGCATTGTCTCCCAACACAGGTTTAGATGTAAATAGTTCCGCTTCCTGCTGAAGATATAGCCCTATATTTATCGACGTGATATATATAAGTGCAAGGAGAAGAACAGTGACTACCATACTAGCTACCGCAAGTGCTCTGGTGTTCAAATATGAAGATCTCCAAATCGTGAATAATTTGTTCACAATGGGTCTTGGACATCAATCCATAATTAGTTTATTTAGAATCTTTTATGATAGATAATATCTCTTGATTACCTAGTTTTATAGTATCTCCACAGTCTGAATTAACAAAAGTGAGACGCAGTTCTGTTTGTCTTTTACCTCTATAAACTAATAATGGGCTTGTTCATTTCCCAAATACTTTACAAGTTAAATGTATAACTGCGTTTCAGCCGTGATAAGTAATGAGATGAGTCTCATGTTCTGGGCATATATGTTTCAAGATGATCTCGTGATCAAATTGATAGATACATCCGCAGGAATATTCAATTGTTTTGTATCTACCCCTATTAACATCTCTCTTTATCCTCTCTCTATCCGACAATTGTTCCATATTGTCTTCAATAGTATAATTCTCGTTAAACTATATCAGCCTTACCGGCTAGGTTGCCTAATCGAAGCCTCGATTGTTATCGGTATTGTTAGCCTGGCCTTAATTCCAAACTAAATCCTCATGTTAACGCTCGGTACACTTTCTGCTCAACATCCGTAGAAGGCAATAGAAGAAAACGAGGAAGGATCCAATGAGGAAATTTTCATTTTAGCTAAATAATGTACCGGTTCAAAAGCACTAGGACTCATAGACTACGAGAATATTATACGCGGGACACATCTATGCCGTCAAATATTTGTTTAAATATTTTTCAACTTTTATGAGAGATCAATAAATTACTGTGAGACATACAACACAATACTGCTTATGCAATGAGCTTCAATCATCTCCAACTAGAGTACTCGAGAATAATCAATGCCCGACGAGATTATTCATATTAATTCACTATTTGATTAAAGTAACAGAAACATTATTAGCGCATTTTGACGTACCTTGGGGGGGGATAAGATAATTCTCTCTTTTACAAGCCCGGGAGATATGACCAGATGGTTGTTATTGCACAATCCTCAGATTATGCAACTACTGTACAGCAAGAGATCACTGGACTTTACGTGAACAATATTAGCGTTATTCTAAATTATTATTGAAATTGATGAGATTAAATGAACTACATAGCTGACGCTTCGACTTTAATTCGAGGCCCAAATCATATCGGCGGAGCCAGATTATATAGTTTAAATCGAGATCTAACTTGGACTGGCGATAAATCTTAGAACATAAATCAATTGTATGTCAAAACCCTATTGTTACCATCTTGGCAGGACAAGCAATACCGGAGACATATCAGTAGCGCCGATCTTTGGTGGTCGTTCGCAGTCGTTTTTTCCATGTATCAAAACCGCCTCTGTACAGGCGAAACGGACCATACTTGTAAGACTTGATATTTCTAGCTTTAGTACTGGAATTTCTATCTAACGTATCAAGAGTTGAATCCTTTTTCTCATTGTTGGAAATATATCTATCCGAAGCATCGTTGACAGTCTGTTTTGTCGCTTGCCATCTCAAAACAAGCTTTGTTGCAATAATGATGCCTACAATAATGGCCCAAATCCACAATGGAGGATATTCCATTCACAAGGCTCCGCAGTACAAGCTCTAATTCAAACAATACTTTCGTCGAAATATTAACCTTTTTGAAAATCGAGATTGGATCTAGTGTAAAAACTTTCATATATAGCGATTTATTGGAAGATGTTGTAATATGAAGATCAAACTAAAAAATCCTGAAATATCAACCACTCTAGTTGTGTTGTCGATAGTAACATTTGTTATGTTAGGCCCACAACTATTATCACAAAATACTTTTGCGCAGCCAACAGGTGCAAACAGCACCGAGCATGCAGCAGGTGTTACTCCTAAGCTGAATGCAACTAAATCCGTGTCAATACCGATTTCAAGAGGCTACGTTAACGGTAAGATTGGATATTTTATAGCAACTGACGCTTCAGACCCCCAAATTGCAGCGTCAATAACAAATACCACAGGGTTCAAGGTTAACTTCTCTCCAATTCTAGCATTATCTCCCGAATCTAGTCGTCAACAGGGTTATGATTTCATTAATGGCGTAAAGCAAAGTAGCTCTCCTATGGGATTTCAATTAGGTGTTTCAAGTGCATCTCCTGGAGAAAAAGGGTACAGTCCATTATATGCATTGAATTTTGTAAAGTGGAATGCCAATGTAACCCCCCGGATATTGAAATCTGCATCCGAAGTATTAAGTGCAGAAAGAAATGGAGAACTGACTATCTCAAAAACTGGAATAGTTATCAATAGCCCTGAAGTTACACCGGGCAAATAGTAAGATGAGACCTACAGCTCATCTTCACTGACGATTTAAATTAACAACATTGTGTCTGTATTTACGTCTTCTGTTATTGTATGTTACGGCACGTTAACCTTGATTACTCAGCAATTATCTTCTCTTCCAGCTCAAAAGATAATGTGGGTACTCAGAACAACAAGTAATAATTAGATTGCGAATGGAATAATGACTCATTACTCCAGTCAAAAGTGTGTACGCTGATTTGTCGGCTTGAGACTGAGTTAACTAGAGCAGCTTGATATCCAAATTATCCAGATAGGGAAGAAGCCTCGTATGCGTACAGAATTGTGATCAGTAAGTCGGCGCTAAAGTAAAATGTTAGTAACAATAATAATAATTTTGTTTAGACATAAACCTGCATAAAAATACCTTTTTCAAATTCTAAAACCAAAGGTATGGAAATCAAATCATTCTGTCGATTAGCTATTTATCAGGTTGGAGATATCTCCTTCAGTGTAACCATTGTTGGTTGGCCTATTTCTGTAAAACTTTTCTGATCATCATTTACTGAATTTGAAATGCCACGGTATTCCTGGCTATTTTCTGTCACTATTGGTTTAATGTCTTCGGATCTTTGTTGATGTCTTTGTCTTGGGAACATTTTCTCATAGGGTCCAATTATCTTATTACAGAATTCGATACCCTTCTGCGTAGGCTTATAAACCGTAATCGTTCTATGACCCGAAGTGGTTTCTGATTTGGTAACAAGCTCATTTAGTTCGAGTTCAAATAATATCGATCTGTGTTTCTTCAAGTTCAGCCCACAGAAACTGATAAGCGACGTTTGATTCAAGGTGCCATAATCTACCAACTTTAATATTATATCTTTAATAATATAGACTCTGTCGCGATACGGCGATATAGTTGATTTTTTAGTTTTTTTTCCTAACGATGCTATGGATAACAACCTGAGTCCGCCTACACCTACTAAGCGTCTGAGGTTAATATAAATAGTTTAACTATGTTAACCTAAATGTCTCATTACATATACTTTTCATAATTCCAAAAGTTGAAAGATCTAATTAATTTTTTAAGGGTGATACATCTGAAATTTTGATTTAATAACCACATTATTATATGAACTTTATATTAGAATTGTGCGTCGATAGATATAAATATATTATGTGGCTGGATTGCCTAAAAACCGTATTTGCCTGTTTTCTCTGCATTTAAATAGACATGAATTTCATACATCTATACTACCAGTAAACTTTCCATATTTGTCAACATTCATTACCAAGTTTGTAGAGCTGATAATGGTTAGCCCCTTTGTCGTTATGTTGGATTAAAGCTTGTCTTAACAAGGCCCAACTCTATTGCCGGTGTAAGTCCATCGACGATAGACCAGCCCTCCTTGATCAAATGGCCTTCAAAACGAAAGATGATAACTCCTACCGTTTCAAATTTTTTATTCGTAGCCGGTATGCCTCGGAATTCCTGTTGTTGAATGCCCTCCAGAATCCAAGTTGTGGCGACCTTTTTTCCCTCTGCTATGCCATCTATATAGGTGAAATGTATGTCACGAAAGGTGGTGTGATCTGTTGCTACGCAGGCCTTAAATTTGTCTACTCCTATTACATCCTCACCCCTGGCATGATAAATAAAGTCTGGCGTTACAAACCGATTTGCATTTTCGATATTCCCCTTGTTAAACATCTCGTCAATAAAAGCCCTAGCTCTTCGCTTGTTTTCTACAAGAGACATATAATCATACACCACTGATCTTTTATTAATCTTCTCTAAACAAGACTTTGTATTTAACTATATTAGGTCATAGAATTCTCTTGCTTTTGGGATATGTTTTTTAATCTTATACAATTGTACTTACAGAAGATCTGAAACCATTATTAGGGCACTAGTCTGGGCATGTCACTAAGCTGGATAGACTTATGACCATCTTGCATTAATCCCTTTGCATTCTGCAAATTGCGTGTTTAAAAATCCTTTTTAATCGCTGTAATATTTTATCCGAGGCTTTAGTGAATATATCGGTTCATCGATACATCATAGCCTACGAAATATAGTCATAAATCTCAAATGTCAGCACCTATTCGTACGTAAATGCGTTACCTTGTACTAGAATATTCCTCTTTAAAAATATATTCTGACTATTCTCTGTATTTAACATTTCAATCAATTATAGAGAGACTTCAATATAGAGAAAAATTTGTATTCTATTATATCGATCCTATCAGATGTTCAAAACCTAAAAAATGGTTAAGGTCTGAATTAACTTTGTAAGTTCACGATGTTAGTCTAATCTAATATACTCTAATACACAGACTATATTGACTTGAGGAATCAAATCACCCTAATTGTCGCAGTCGCTGCCGTCATGGCAGTGCTAGCGCTCGTCGCAACAACGCCCATCATAACCAGCAATGCATTTGCCCACTCGGACAACAACCATCACCACCATCACCACCATCACCACCATCACCACCATCACCACCATCACCACCATCACCACCATCACCACAACTAGTTTTCATAAGCAAGGAAGAAAACTAACTGCGAAGTAAAACTTTCCAACTTTTTTTGTAATGGACATCGACATGCCGGAATGCCATGGCCAATGAGTACAAAAGTGTTCTACTATATTACAATAGCAAATTGGGAATTCTATAACAACTGTATACAAACGTGACTTCAGGGATCGACTTAATAAGGCTTCCACCAATAGACAAACAAGGCGTGAAAATGTCGCTGAATCTGATATACATTATAATGATTCCCTCAGATAGTGGAGCTCTCCTTTAAGCCACATTTAAAAATATGGTACGGATCCTAGATAGGTACCTTCTGTATACACTTATCAAGTGCAAATCAGCTCCTCTCTTTACGTGATCGTAAGTGTTGAATCTTTGGTTGTGGATACGCGACCAATTATTGAACAGGGTTTAAGATGAGCTTATTAGTTATGAATATTTAGCTAATTAGTAAAGGATTGTCGTATGTTTGTTTAAATATTGGTTATGTTGTGTCTGCGCAACAGAAGGGAGGTTGCCGGTGACTTGTGTTTCGTCCTTTTTCAAGATCATATAGGTACTATGACAAGTTACACAAACTATGATAAATTCGTCTAAATGGTCCATGCTTGTTCTAAAATACCGCTAGCAATCTCGTTTCTATCTAGGTTTGATATAGCCGTATCTCGCGTAACGAGAAGCAGCTTAAAGACTATCAGATGAAAAGCGAATGTCATTAACATAACTATTACAAAGACAGCGATAAGTATTATGCCTATAATTCCAACTGCTTTCATGGGTTGATTATAACCTGAGTAACCAATGATCATAATAAATCTTTAGAAACTAGTAGCTTACCATGCACCTATTCTTAGCTAGCATTGTAATCATGAAATTTTCAAGATCATACTTCGTACGTAAAGAAAGGTCTCAAATAAGCCTCATATGGTTACGGTAGTAATCGAATCGCTATGCAAGTACTATTATCTTTAGCTAATTTTCCATTAGATTGAAGGGCTCCTAGTTATACTCGCAAAGTGATTGCAATTTTGTATTACCTATCGAATGAAAAGTAGTATATCATAGAGTCGATTGCAGGAGATCGTATTTTTAACATACCTACGACGGACATTTGTACTAGCAATCTAATTGAACAGTATTTTAGGTTGGATGTGGGACACGTTTTTGCTACAAACCGACTTTACTCGAATCAAAGCTTGTTAGAAGTAATTAAAATCACGAGGCAAGAATGAATAAGTACGTTATTCAGAGTTCTGGCATTTCTATCATGCCCGCCAGCAGATCAGGAAATTATTCTATCCCTAGATCTGCCAGTTATTCCAACTGCCATCATTTCGATCCCGCTTACTAAAAATGCAATAGAGATTATGACACCTAGCAGCGGCAGTCCAAAATTTACCGGATGAATCATTACTAGAATAGAGATACCTATGCTTAAGATGCCCACCCCAATCTGCAATGCCTTGGAGCGACCTGCTGTACCACCGCGGATGCCATGGACTATTCTCGAAATACCGCTAAGTAAGAGCGCTATAGCACCAAGTAATATTAGGATCGCTAAAGTGAATATTGGAAATTGCATTAGAATTATTGAGACACCAATTATTAGCAAACCAATTCCAATACTGACTAAGCGGGATCGACCAGATCGTGGGTTTATTATCCCGATAGCTATCCGTTCAATCCCAATTACAAGGAGTATGATAGAAAGGATAATTATGATAGAAAAAACAGCGGGTCCTATGTATAGTATTATAACCAAGGAAAGTATTATGCAAATACCTCCTAGCACTATTTGCAACATTCTAAGCCACGGAGGATTTTCTTCTAATTTCTGCAATATCCTTCTGAATGGATTATAATATTTAAATCCAGCGAATAGCGATAGCAGCTCCTAGAGCTGAAAGTCAGGGCATAATCTATAAAGAAAGTATTCTATTTAATATCTATAATTTTTCAAATCTTTCTATGAATTTCGTCTATATACTAATGTATTTTAAAACTGGACAATCAGGCAGTAAACTTTCTGATTATCGGCTGAATACAGTAATCATATCCGAAAATTCGCATTGATATGGACTCCGGGTGCTGATTATTAAGTTTAATAAAATCCCGTGTTTGACGTAATTAAAGAACTATTTTAATAAATATAATTATTTTCGAAAAATGCAACGCAAAAATCAATTTAATACCACAGCGAGAGGACTAAATGACGTTAACATAATTCATCAGGAGATTTCGCACACTATTCATTAGATTAGGGCAGCGATTCAGTCCCTAATTTAAGTCGAGCTCTCTTCGCATAGTTCAGGAAAGAATCGTGTTCTAAACATTGGGTAATGTTATTATCGAGCTGCTATAGCAATCAATTCCAGTCATCTATTGTCGAGCCTGTTAACTACGGAACGATTAAAGAGTTTTAGCGACTCTGTGCTTCTCGTTGCTATTACGATATTGGCATATAATTTAGTTCCACCAACGATAGTGAATGGTCAAATTAATCAAGACGAATTAAAGGATTTTTATTATAATCTATACGGGCTAATAAGTAGTTTTATGGTAATTTCCGTTTTCTGGATCTTTTCCATGAACTTTTTTGATTATCTAAAAGCCCCGAGCGAGCCAATAACATTAGTCTCAATAACCTTCTTTGTTTTGATACTACTAACGCCAATTACTACTGTCGCAGAATTACAATATAGAACATGGCAAGCAGTGACAGTCTTAGCACTCCTACAAATTGTCAATTCCTTGCTGTTGATATCGCTGTGGCGATATCTGGAAATATCCAAGGATTTCCAAAGTAAGGAATTGGATAAATATGTAATGAAGAAGATATACACTCGCTTGAGTGTTATTCCATTACTTTACATCATTTCCATAGCTTTGTCATTCGTCAACTTTAATCTTGCAGTTATTTTCCCAGTCACTATGATACCGTCCTTGATCTTTGTGGCAAAAGTTTTTAATTTTAAGGAAAACTAATTAGTCAGAATAGCTCCGGCTTAATCTTGCGACTCGTTCTTACTTATTGGCACATAGATTTGATAAAATGGTTAATAGTCTATATAGAAATAAAAATCATGTTAAGCGGATTTAAATTTTCTAGAATAAAATCGGGGACGTTGGCTTTATCTTATCTTATCTTATCTTATCTTATCTTATCTTATCTTATCTTATCTTATCTTATCTTATCTTATCTTATCTTATCTTATCTTATCTTATCTTAT
>Ga0207665_10000259_pt1 | contig 36733 bp, 36 predicted proteins | sample LARL112metaG_FD_184351 | JGI IMG/M metagenome (GOLD analysis project Ga0207665, IMG submission 184351) | Corn, switchgrass and miscanthus rhizosphere microbial communities from Kellogg Biological Station, Michigan, USA - LAR L11-2 metaG... | ecosystem: Host-associated > Plants > Roots >... | reverse complement strand
GCGCGTAAATTGCCGTGCTGCCAAGCACGCCGAGCACTAGCGTACTGATCACGATCTTCGACGAAGGAATTCTCGTCATAGTTCACTCCTGCACTGATGAAATCAGATGTGGGTCGTCCGGCAGAACAGCAGACTGGAAGAGGCGGGGCGGTTTGTAAACTTGAACAGTCGTATGTTGTCCGCTCTGGATCAAAACCGGAAGCAAAGACGTACTTTAACGTCCTGAACCTTCGCAAGAACATCAAGAAGCCTCGCTTGCGCTGCCCACGCGCAGCGCAATCAGGTGTCGGCCAGCTCCGGTAGCTTCACCTCCATGCGGAGCCACAGCGCACGCCACCCCAGCCGTCGCGCGAGCAACGCCGGCAATGCAGGCGACCTCGACTATCGCGCCAGCAACGGTTCCAGGCAGCAAGCGTCAGGTGATTTTCTGCGAAGCCGGCGGACAATGGCGCGGCAGGCACTGCCATCGCCTTCTCAGACGCGATGGAAAAGATCACAACCGCGAACGACAGCGGAAGAATTGATTTCATGCGTGCCCCAGCAAGCTCGCTCTAGACGAGCTTGGCACGAAGGCGAAGAAACTCATCTTCGGAAATCGAGCCGGCCTTCTTCAGCTGATCGAGCTTGGAGATTTCGTCGGCCACGCTGTAGCCCACCACTTGACGCAATTCCTCACGTGCCTGCTGGGTCTGCTGGGCACTGCGCTCGGCCATTCCTCGTCCTTGCGTGATCAGGTAGGCGAGGATGCCCAGATACGAGGTCAGAACCAGCGCTATCACCCAAAGCGCCTTGCCCCAGCCGGAGATGTCGTGACGTCTGAAGAGATCGCTGTAAATCACAACAAGCAGCCAGAACCAGACGACGAACGCGAAAATCGCCAGCGCGTCCATCAAGAAATTCGAAAATGTAAAACCGCCCTCAAAAAACATGGCAAGCCTCCGTGATCATCCAATGACCCGGACAGACTCTTGACGCAATCCGGTTGCCAATCGAATTGGACCAAGGTCCTATCTTGAAGCGAATTTATGAGAATTGATGTCCGCGTAGATCAGCGGACGACCGAACCGACTTTATCGGTGAGCACGACCGGACCGCCGGCCTTGATAACGCCAGGGGTCTGGGCAGCCATGACGTCGGTGCCGAGGTTGAGCTCGCGCGCAGAAATGCCAATCACTGCGATCAGGATCGCGGCGACAAGTCCGACCACCACAATCTTCAGGTGGGTGGTGCGATCTGCGGTGTACAAGGACGAGTTCATGGGCGCACAAGATCACCTCGACCGCCAGGCGAATATTGTATTTGGGAACAATACCCGTATACCAAGGTAGTAAGCGCCACTCGCCGGTAAAATCCTCAATTAAATCAGTTCGGTAGGCCGGCTTTGACGAGCCCGTCACGCAGGTGCTCCGCGTCCGAATGTTGTTGATAGTGCAGGTTGCCCAGGAAGCCTTCAGCGGTAAATGCCGGCTCGCGCTGGAGCACCTCTCGAGCATGGGCTGCCGCGGCCGTGCTGTTGCCCAGTTGCGCCAGTGAAGCGGCGAGGAAGGCGTGGTGCGTGTAATCAGGTGCCGTCAGCTTGCTGAACGACTGAATTGCATCCGCATAGAGCCGCGCCGTGTATTGGGCGCGGCCAAGATGGCTCCAGTAACGCTGGGGATGATAGGGATTCAACCGCATCGCGCGATGAATCCACTCGATTCCTTCGACCGGGCGGCCCAGCCAGGTCAGTAACTCGCCCTGCTGCACAACGACGATGTCGCTGTTCGGGTTGAGGCTGAGCGCGCGCTCCTGGTGATAGGTTGCCTTGTCATACTCATCGAAATTGAGCTTGAGCGCACCCAGAATCCGGTGCACGTCGGCCTCGTTCTCATCGAGCGTCAGCACAGTCTGCACTTCATCCAGGATCGCGCGCATGCTGGCGTCACGGTCTTCGCACCAATTGTTCATCCAGGCCTGACCAATAACGCAGGCCCTCCAGGCACGAGCGTGTGCGTAGTTCGGGTCAAGCTCGATGGCCCGGTTGAGCATCCGCATCGCCTCGGCATTGGCCTCGCGGGTCGACCAATGATGCAAGACTTTCCCGGTCAGGACGCATTCGTACGCCGCCATGTTGGCGGTTCGCTTGCGCTGCACGCGATCATGCCGGGCCGCTTCAACGCGACCGAACAGGGTCGCGACAATGGCAGAGGTGATCTCGTCCTGAATTGCGAAAATATCGTCGAGCTTTCGATCGTATCGCTCGGCCCAGATGTGCGTCTCCGTCTCGCCATCAATGAGCTGGATCGTCACCCTGACCCGGTCCGCCACCTTGCGCACGCTGCCTTCCACAACGTAGTCGACGCCAAATTCGCGCGCGACCTGTCGCGCTTTTATCGCCTTGCCCTTGTGCGTGAAAACGGCATTGCGCGAAATGACCAGAAGCTCACGGAAGCGCGACAGCTCCGTAATGATGTCTTCCGTCAGTCCGTCGGCAAAGAATTCCTGTTCCGCATCGCCGCTCATGTTGGCGAAGGGGAGCACCGCGATCGACGGCTTGCGGGCAGTCGCCGGGGGCGTGGCCTGGTTGGTGTCGCTACTGCTGGCAAGGCCGGTCGCGAGGATCTTGAACGCGCGGATTGGCCGATTGATGTTCTTGAATTGCTGTTCGCCGAGATCCTCGTATCCCACGCCGATCCTGTCGCCGACCTGATCGCGTACGGCTGCCGAGATGCATATCCCGCCGGCGTCGGCCATGGCTTCGAGGCGCGCGGCCACGTTGACGCCGTCGCCGAATATGTCGCTCTCCTCGACAATGACGTCGCCAAGATTGATGCCGATTCTGTAAAGCAGGCAGCGCGAGGCGGGCATGTCACCATTGCGGCGGGCCATTTGCTGCTGAAATTCCACGGCACAGCGGACTGCCTCAGTCACGCTTTGGAATTCAACCAGCATTCCATCGCCCGTGGTTTTGACGATGCGGCCCTTGCACTTGGCAATTGCCGGATCGATCAGTTCCAGCCGGATCGTCTTGAGCCGGGCGAGGGTGCCGGCCTCGTCGGCTTCCATGAGGCGGCTATAGCCGACGACATCCGCTGCCAGAATCGCTGCAAGCCGGCGTTCAACACTCTGGTCTTGCATTTATGGGGGTCCGGCCCTTCACGTTGCAAACCTGAGATAAAGCATCACCGCGCAGAAGACCAAGGGTGCGCGATGTCACACCCGGCGTGACCGCCCGCGCTCACACCCCGAACAGTTTGCTGTAGCGCACCTTGATCTCCTCGCTCTGCGCCAGCATCAGCCTGGGATCGGCCTGCAACAATTTGAAGCTCGACAGGGGCGCGCGGCCGGCTTTCTCCTTGGCCAATGCATGGAACGAGCGGTGGGCGAACACATCGATGAAGATTTGTTGCGCATCCACGCTGAACAGAAAGCTTTGGAATAGCCGCGCGGCGTTCGGATTGGGCGCGCTGCGGAAGATGCCCGACGGCACCGGAATAACCGGCGAACCCTCCGTCGCATGCACGACCTCGACAGGTTGACCGTTCAATTTCGCAACCTCGAGGCTGTAGTCGTTGCCATCAGCCATCACCGCGCGCTCGCCGATGGCAACCTTCTTTGGCGGGTCGGCGGCCGACTGGAGTTGCATCACCTTCTGCTGCGCCAGTTTTTCGATGAATGGCCAGCCGAGTTCGCGCACCCACAGATACGTGTTGGTCAGTATCGCACCACTGTAACCGGGATGGCCTTTGACAAGCTTTCCCTGCCATTTCGGGTTGAGCAGATCGACATAGCTTTTGGGCGCGTCTTCCGCCTTCACAAGATTGGTGTTGTAGCCAATGACTTCGAGCCATGCGCACAGGGTCGCGTGCATGCCGTTCGGATCGCGCTGGTCTGCCGGAAAATGCTTTGCCATATCCTCGGTGACGTACGGCTCGACCCAATCCTTGTCCTTGGCGGTCCAGTCAAGGAAATGCGATGGATCGGTGCTGCACACCACGTCGACGGCATAGATGCGGCTGGCCTGTTCCTGAATGATGCGCTGGTAGATGCGTTCGGCGCCCGAGCGTTCGACGCGGATGGCGACTCCCGGATATTTCGCTTCGAAGGTACGTGCCAGCCGTTCCGACGTATTGAGCTCAAGGGCCGTGTAGAACGAAGCTTTGCCTTCCTTTCGCGCCGCCTCGATCAGAGCCGGCGTCACTTCGCTCGGCGGGGGTGCTGCGGCCTTTAGCGGTTGCGCAAAAACGGTCGCTGCACCGACGGCAAGGCCGCCTCTGAGTACGGTGCGCCGCGAGACTTGCGTCTGGTCCATGCCGTCCCTCCCGTGTGCTGCTCGCCTCAAGGCAAGTCTGATCGTAAGTCTATACTTGCGACAAGAGCTTGGGCAGCCGGGCGACGCGTCAGTCGTCTATGACTCTGCACCGAAAATGCGGCGTTGAAGTCGCGCCATGCCGGCGATCCAACGGTCGCGGTCTTCCGCTTTCCTGCGCATGTAATCGTTCACTTCGGCGTGGGGCAGGATGAGGAATCGTTCGTGCTCGATGCCATCGATCGCGGCCCGCGCGACCTGTTCCGCGGACAGGATGCCATCGCCCGATTGCGGGCCTTGCGGGAGTCGATGCAACAACGGTGTGTCCACGGCCTGGGGACAGAGAATTGACACCTTGATCCCGTCGTCCTTGTGCGCGATTGCCAAATTTTCGGCAAACCCGACCGCGGCGTGTTTGGTCGTCGTGTAGATGGCGCTGCCGATTTGTGTGAGCAGGCCAGCGGCCGATACGGTGATGAGGAAGTAACCACCGCCACGCGCTTTCATCCGCGGCACAAGATGACGCGCGGCGTACACATGTCCCATGACATTGACGGACCATGCGGTCTGCCAGAGGTCATCTGGTCCCGCCGCCGCGTTATCGACGCGCGGAGAGAACCCGAGCGCTACGCCTGCATTCGAGCAATAGAGATCGATCGGCCCGAATTCCAGCTCGGTCCTTTCGATCAATGTTTTGACACTCGCTTCCTGTGCCACATCGCAGAGGAACGCCGAACCGGTGAGAGCGCGCGCGACATGCTCGGCGGCCTGAAGGTTAAGATCAGCAACGATGACTTTCTTCGCACCCGACCTATGCGCTGCCTCGCAGAGGGCGCGGCCGATGCCGCTTGCTCCTCCCGTTACGACGACGGTTTTGCCGGAAACCTGCATGGACTGTCGCGCGACGGTGGACTGTTTCACTAAACAACTTCAAGCGTTTAGTGAACTTCCTGAACCTCCGCAAGAACACGAAGATACCGCTCGCCGACATTGGGAAGGCGGATGAAATTCCAGTCAAACTGATACTTGAAGTGGGGGAAACCTCGTCCGGATCGTTTCCGCGGTGCCGCGCTGCGCCGGGCAACATCCGTCTCAGTTATCGTGATTGAATGCCTTGCCGATGGCATTTATCCGGGCCGAGCTCATGCCGACGCGCTGATCTTTATCCTGCGGAGCGATGGCCTCGTAACAATTAACATAGCCCTTGTCCCACATTTTGCCGGTGCGGTTATCGATGATCCGCTGCCAGCAAAGATCGCCGCTGCCCGGCACGAGGACGATCGAGCCCGTATAGTTTTCACCTTCGCGACGTTGTGGCTTTACCGCGGCCTCTTGTTTGCGAAGGACCGACCAGCCGCTTGGATGCCAGTCGTAGCCATAGAGGAATGCTGCAAGGGCAAAGCCCAGCCACACGAACAGCACGTAGGTTCGTGGCACGTCGCGCAGGAACCAGCGTCGACGGGACTGTGCACGCAAGGTCTTGGTACGCACTCCGGACATGCCCGGAATCTAAGTCCGGCATCGTTAAGAGACCGTTCAGGGTCTGCCGGCTTGGAATCGGGCCGGGTCGGCCCGATAAATCCACGATTTGCAAGGGGTCCGTGGAGTGCAAACGCTCACTTTTCGCTCCCTTGCACGATACGTCCCGCGCCGCGTAACGTCGGCTCGCGCAACGATGCCGGCGCGATGAAACGGCCGGCCAGGGGAGGATAAAGACATGCGGCGGTTTCCGATGGTCGCTGTGCGGCTCGCTCTCGCGGCGGCTTGCATTTCGCTTTTACCGAGTGGCTATGCCAATGCTGCCGACTATCCGACACGACAGCCGCACGTCATCGTCGGTTATCCGCCCGGCGGCTCGACCGACATCTGCGCGCGCCTGTTCAGCGATTGGCTCAGCAAGCGTCTCGGCCAGCAGTTCATCGTGGAGAACCGTCCAGGCGCCGGCAACAATCTCGCGACCGATGCCGTCGCCAAGGCGCCGCCCGACGGTTACACGATCCTTCTGGTCAACCCGGCAAACACGATCAACGCATCGCTTTACAAGCACCTCAATTTCAATTTCCTGCGCGACATCGCTCCGGTTGGCGGATTTATCCGCGTGCCCAACGTCATGGAAGTGAATCCAGAGGTGCCCGCCAAGAACGTCGCCGAGTTCATTGCCTATGTGAAAGCCAACCCCGACAAGGTGAACGTGGCGTCATCGGGCAATGGTACGTCGATTCATCTCTCCGGCGAACTGTTCAAGATGATGACCGGAACGAAAATGACTCACGTGCCATACAAAGGGTCTGCGCCGATGCTGACCGATCTGCTTGGCGGCCAGGTTCAGCTCACGTTTGACAATCTGCCGTCGTCGATCGGCCACATCAAAGCTGGCAAGTTGCGCGCTTTGGCGGTGACGACTGCCCAGCGCTCTGACGAACTGCCCGATGTACCGACCGTTGCCGAAACAGTCCCGGGCTACGAGGCGAGCGCGTTCTTCGGCTTTGGTGTCCCGGCCGGAACGCCAAAGGAAATCGTCGAGATCCTGAACAAGGAAATCAATCTGGCGCTGAAGGATCCTGGAATGATCGCCAAACTCAAGGAGCTGGGCGGAACGCCCATTCCTGGAACGCCGGAAGATTTCGGCAAGCTCGTTGCCGACGAGACCGCAAAATGGGAAAAGGTTGTTCGCGCGGCCGACCTGTCGATCAACTAACGCACTGAGTGCCCCTGCAAGAATGAGCAAACGTAAGAGTCCTGAAGAGCTGCGCAGCCATCGCTGGCTCGGCGTCAACGACCTGCGCGCGTTCGGGCACCGCGCACGGTTGCGGCAGGGTGGCTTCGACGCGGCGGATTTCCGCGACAAGCCGGTGATCGGCATCATCAATACCTGGAGCGATATCAATTTCTGCCACACGCATCTGCGTGACCGTGCGGAAGACGTCAAACGCGGCGTATTGCAGGCCGGTGGTTTCCCGGTCGAATTGCCGGCGATGTCGCTTTCGGAACCCTTCGTTAAGCCGTCGACCATGCTCTATCGCAATTTACTGGCAATGGAGACCGAAGAACTCCTGCGCAGCCATCCGATCGACGGTGCTGTGCTCATGGGAGGCTGCGACAAGACCACGCCGGCGTTGATCATGGGCGCCATCAGCATGGGACTGCCGGCGATCTATGTGCCGGCGGGGCCACAGCTGCGCGGCAACTGGCGCGGTGTCGAACTCGGTTCGGGTTCGGATGCCTGGAAATACTGGGACGAAAAACGCGCCGGCCGCATCAGCGAGGACGACTGGACCGAGCTCGAAGGCAGCATCGCGCGCAGCTTCGGGACCTGTATGGTGATGGGTACCGCTGCGACAATGATGGCGATCGCGGAAACGCTGGGGCTGTCGATGCCTGGCGCGTCTTCGATTCCTGCCGCCGATGCCGCACATCCGCGCATGTGTGCTGCGTCCGGCCGACGTATCGTCGACATGGTGTGGGACGATCTGGTCCCGCAAAAGCTTCTCACGGCTGCTGCTTTCGATAACGCGATCCGCGTGCACATGGCGATGGGCGGCTCAACGAATGCCATCATTCACGTTATTGCCATGGCGCGCCGCGCGGGCATTAAGCTGGATATGAAGCGTTTTGATGAAATCTCGCGCGAAATTCCCGTGCTCGCCAATGTGCGGCCCTCCGGAAAGTTCCTGATGGAGGATTTCTTCTACGCCGGTGGATTACGCGCGCTGATGGCGGAATTGAACGGCGCGCTCGATCTTTCCTGTCTCACTGTGACCGGCAAGAGCCTTGGCGAGAACATCGCCGGCGCGGAAATCTACAAGCGCGATGTGATCCATCCGCTGTCCGATCCGATATCGCGTGACGGGGCGACTGCGGTATTGACCGGCAATCTCGCTCCGCGTGGCTGCGTCATGAAGCCATCAGCCGCCGACAGGCGCCTGTTGCGCCACCGCGGCAAGGTGATCGCGTTCGAGGACTACAACCACATGGCGCGCGAGGTCGAACGCGACGACCTTGATGTCACGCCAGACCACATCCTCGTGCTCAAGAATGGTGGCCCGAAAGGCGGCCCCGGCATGCCCGAATGGGGCATGCTGCCGATCCCGAAGAAGCTGTTGAAGCAGGGCGTTCGCGACATGTTGCGCATTTCCGATGCGCGCATGAGTGGCACGAGCTACGGGGCCTGCATTCTTCATGTCGCCCCGGAAAGTTTCGTCGGTGGGCCGCTTGCTTTCGTCAAGACGGGTGATGAAATCGAGGTGGACGTGCCTGGACGCCGCATTCATCTGCATGTCGCGGAGGAGGAACTCGCCCGCCGCCGTGCCGCCTGGAAGCCGCCTGAACCACGCTACCCGCGAGGCTACGGCGCACTCTATTCGGAACATATTGGCCAGGCCGATGAAGGCTGCGATTTCGATTTCCTTGCACCGATCGGGGCGATTCCCGAGCCGGAAATCCACTGACACAAGACGTATCAGCACAATTGCCAGGATGTGAACCGGGCCGAATTGGTGATAGGCCAGCCCCCGCAATCGGGACACCGGGCATGAGCGAAGACATTCCTTTCGACAAAAACCTCGACCTCGCACCCGATGTGGCCGACGAGCCCATGCCGGGCGTGCGTCGGATCATGGCGAACAATCCCGGTCCGTTCACGTTCAAGGGCACCGTCAGCTACATCATTGGGCGAGGGAAGGTCGCGATCGTCGATCCCGGTCCGGACGATCCGGCTCATATCGGTGCACTGCTGGACGCCGTGCGGAATGAGACCGTCACGCACATTTTTGTCACGCACACCCATCGCGACCATTCGCCGGCGGTCCCAGCCATCAAGGAAGCGACCGGCGCTACTGTCTTCGCCGAAGGTCCGCATCGCGCCGCGCGACCTTTGCACATTGGCGAACTCAATCCACTTGATGCCAGTGCCGATCGTGATTTCCGCCCGGACCTGATGCTGCGCGATGGCGAGATGGTGTCAGGTGACGGCTGGACAATTGAAGCCGTAACGACGCCGGGTCACACGGCCAATCACATGGCTTACGCGTTGAAGGAGAAATCTACGCTGTTCGCGGGCGACCACGTCATGGCCTGGGCGACTTCGATTGTCGCTCCTCCGGATGGAGCGATGAGCGATTATATGGATTCATTGGCGAAGCTCTCGCGACGCTCGGAGGCGATTTACCTGCCGGGCCACGGGCCGGCCATCGCCGACGCACCGCGCTTCGTCAGTTACTACATTCTTCATCGCAAGGCCCGCGAGGATTCGATCCTGCATCGCCTGTCGAAGGGTGCGACGGATATTCCGACCATCGTTCGCGCGATATATATCGGCATCGATCCGCGGCTGACGGGTGCCGCCGGGCTTTCCGTTCTTGCGCATCTTGAGGATCTGGTCGCGCGCGGCGTGGTCGAAACCGATGGTCAGCCCGCGATCGACGGTGTCTATCGCTTGGTCGGCTGACGTTTTTCAGGCTGGCCTTTTTTCGTGGGTGGCGCCTTTTTCTCCTGCTGCTGTCGCGGCTCCGGTGCCGAACTCACCACAACATCTATGTCTTCGAGCATGCTGCGAATGCGCGACGCATTCGAACCAAGATCGTGGTCGCCGAAGCGGGACGCCGATCGCATGTCGACGCGCGTGCCCTGGCCGAGTGGGCTGATCCTGATCACCACGTCGTCGCGGAAACCCATGATCGGTGTACGTGCGACCGCCTCGATCACGCCATCACGGCGCGCCGGCGTCGGCGGCCGCGTATCGCCGATGTACCACTTGCGCTTTGTCACCAGCGCGAGCGCGGCGTCATAGGCGACTTTGGTCGGGACTTCGAGATCAAGCGGAGCAACATCGGGATAAGCCTTGCGCTGGAGCGCCGCTGCCGCCGCTCCGGGGTAGTCCGTGCGTCCGCGTGGCCGCAGGCGCGCCAGAACGTCGAAGCGCGGAGGGTTGGTCGTATCGGTGCTGACGTCGGCGATCGCCGGCAACCGCATGGCACGGGTGCCGAGATAGGCCGGGTAGGCGAGCAACGCCAGGCCCAGGAACAGGCCGAGCAGCGCCCGGCCGAGCCCTCCCGTTCCCTGTCGCCAGATGACAACGAAGGCCGCAAAGGCGAACAATATTGCAAGCCCGGCGAAAACCAATGAAGCGGCAAACGTCGCGAGCGCCGGCAAGATTTCCAGCAGACCAGAACGGACGATAATGACCGAAATGGCCGCGACCGCGATGGCAAACAGGCCCAGTCTCGAGGACCAGACTGCGACTCTCGACACTGGCTCGTGGGGGAACGGACGTCGCGCCATTTCTACGGTCCCGCGCAGATCTGTTTGAGCGCCGCCCACTCGCCGGGCTCGAGAAAGGGCTGGAGTGACTGTGCGGCAGCCCTTTGCCTGATAGCTGCGACGCGGGCCTTGGTTTCCGGATGATCCATCAGGATATTCATGCCAGGTTCCGTGGCGCCGCCAATTTTTTCGAGCATGTTGGCAAGAGCACGTGCATCACCACCGGTCTTGTTCATGAGATCGGTACCATAGGTGTCTGCCGCGCTTTCGGCTTCCCGCGAATACGAAGATTGCAACACGCTCTTTGCGGCGAAAACAACCGCGCCGCCGCCAACGAAATCCCCAAGCAGCATTCCAAACAGGAAGGACAGGCCGGCCCCCTCGAGAATTGCCCTTGTTCCATCCCGATGCGCGACATGGCCGATTTCATGTGCGATCACGCCGGCAACTTCGTCCGCATTCTCGGCTTTGTCGATCAGTCCGCGAAAGACATACACGCGTCCGCCCGGCAAGGCTATGGCATTGGCTTCATCCTTGCGCACGACGCTTGTTCGCAGGGTTACAGGAAGGGCCGCGGCGGCTTCGAGCCGCTGCATGAGTTTATTGAGCGCATTGCGCCCCGGAATTTCTGTGGCAGCGGTGCCGCATTCAAGCACGGTGTCGCGCTTGCCGGTGTCGAGCATGCCGCGCACCTGTGCATCAACTGCGTCGCCCAGTTTACGCTCGATCGACGGGGGCAAAAGTGGTGTCAGGCGGGCCGCGATCGCCGGCACCCCGAACCAGGCGACCAGCAGAAGCGATGCGGTCGCCGCCACGGTCCAGCCGATCACACGAATGCGTTGGCGTTGCTGCGACGTGCCGGTGCGGTCTACATGGACGGCGCGCTCATCGATCTCGGCCGCAAATGCGGCGTCCCGCACTTCCAGACGCTCCAGTGACGCGCTGCCGCGGCGGCCGAGCCGAAGGACACCATGGGGTGCATCCAGCTCCTCGACCTCGTTGTAGGGCCACTCGACTGAAAGATCTCCATCTTTGGCGCTGATCCGCAGGCTATCCGGACCGAGTTCTACGGCAACCTCGCGACGGGCACTGGTGACACCGTCGAAGTAAACGCCGGCTCCGGAACTCATGACCGCGGCTCCTCGTTCGCCCTATCAATAGCCGCCTACATTCAGGGCGTCGGCGAGGCCTTCACCCAAGGCGGAGCTCGCCCGCCCGCCCGCCTTGACCTTCTCCAACGCCGAAAGACCGGACAATTCGAGCGATTCCATGCCCAACTGCCACACCGACAGGTGCACGGTAGCGCGATAGATGGTCGAGAAACCAAGTGCTGCCACCACGTAGGCCCCGAGAAGGAGAAGAGTTACCGCGATCTGGTCCGCGGTTTCGAACTTCGTGACATTGATCACGGCGCCTGCGATGGAAAAAACAATGCCGCCAAAAATTCCCATCACGATGCTGAAAAGGCTCGCGTAGCCCAGGAAACGCGCATAGGCGCGGTAGATATCGCGTGTGCGCAGGTGCGAGCGCACGTCGATCGTGCCAAAGCGCAGGCCGGACGACCACCATCGCAGCGTGAGCGCCTGAAAAGCCGGATAGATCAGGGCGGCAAAGGCGATGCTCACGCCTCCCATCAACATGGCGAAGGTGATGGCGCTCCCGAGACCCGGGTTTCCGCCTTCGATCTTGCTCATGACATCATCGCCGCCTTGCGCGATCGCATCGATTAGCGCCTGCCAGTCGAGCCCGACGAATCCCCTGATTGCGAGCGCAAGTGGCGCAAAAAACAGCAACCACATTGGCAGTCCGCGAAAGAACAGGGCTAGTCCGGAGGCCTCAAAGCGGCCGCCCAGATCGCCGTAGAACGTATTTTTCATCTTGTAGCGCTCGAGGTTTGCGATCTGGAATGGGTAGGCCAACCCAACGGTCAATACCGTGACGATCCACCATAGCGTTGCGCGGAATGCGTAAGACCAGGCCGAACCTGTCTGGTGAAAGCGCAACCCGCGGTAGATGGTCCGTGTGAGACGATAACGCCGCGCGCGGTAAATCGCGTATTGGCCGAGCACGCCGAGCGCGGCAAAAGCCAGGACGCCCGACAATTTCCCGAGAAGACCGAGATCAAGAGCGGCCAGAAAAAACCCTGCATAAATCGGAATGAGAAGGGCGATCGCCACGAGAAATCCAAGCAGGAGCTCGAGCGCCGTCCCCGTATATTCGAGGGCCTCGCCGGCAATTTCAGTGTTCGACCAGAGAAAGCGGCGCACATCGGTGACCAGCCAGAAGCGATATATGCCCAGGGTGATCATCAGCAGCGCGGCGCCCCGGATGAGCAGCCGCCAGTAGGACCGGCGCTGCCCAAGGAATCGCACGCCGCCGCTCGTGACGATCCCGCCCGCATCGAGGCTGGCCATGGTCAGCAGGAATAAAGGCAAGCCGCAAAGCAAGCAATATCCCGAGGCTCGCTGGAAGCGGGCAAGCTGGAACGCCGCTATCTGTCGTTATGGCAGAGGGGTCAAGCAACCAGCTGTGCGACGCTGGTCGATTCCGCAAGTCGCGCGTGAATTGTTTCCGCGGCCATGGGTTCGCCGAAGAAATGGCCTTGTCCTTCGTGACAACCGTGGGCTTTGACCTGCCTCATCTGCTCTTCGGTCTCGATGCCTTCCGCAACAACCGTCTTGTCGAGACTTGCGCCGAGGCCGGCGACGGCACCGATGATCGCCTGTGCGTCGCGCTCCTCGCCCAGCCCTTGAATGAACGACTGATCGATCTTGATCTTCTGGAAGGGGAATTTGCGCAGATAGTTGAGCGACGAGTAACCCGTTCCAAAGTCGTCGAGCGAAATGCTGACGCCAAGATTCTTGAGTTGCTCCATGGCTGCGAGCGTTCCGTCGCTGTCTTCGAGCAACAGACGTTCAGTGACCTCCAGCTCCAGCCGCTGTGCCGGCAATCCCGATTTCGCCAGAGCCGAAACGACGTGCAAGGCAAGGCCGCGGTCGCGGAATTGCACGGGCGAAAGGTTGACGGCGACCTTGACGCTCTTTGGCCAGTTCGCTGCCTCGGCGCAAGCGCGCTGCAAAGCCCATTCGCCGAGCGAGATGATGAGGCCGGTCTCCTCGGCGATTGGAATGAAGACAGCTGGCGGCACCATGCCGCGGTTCGGATGTTTCCAGCGCATCAGTGCTTCGCAGGTCGTTACGCGGCCGGTGCGCAAGTCGACCAGTGGCTGGAAGTAAAGCTGGAACTGGTCCGAAGACAGCGCCTCGCGCAGGTCGAGTTCGAGGGCGCGCCTTTCCTGCGCTGCTTCTTCCATCTCCAGCGCGAAGAAGCGATGATCACCGCCGCCGCCGTTCTTGGCGGCATAGAGCGCCATGTCCGCTTTTTTCAGCAATTGGTCGGCATCGACCCCGTCCATCGGTGCCATGGCGATGCCGATCGAAGCGCCGATGTCGATGCGGTGACCGTCGATTTCAAACGGATCTTTCAGCGTTCGGGCGAGCCGCTGCGCGAGCCACTTGGCGTCCTGGTAGCGCTCGGTGCCGACCTGCAGCACCACGAACTCGTCGCCGCCGAAACGCGTGATCATGTCGCCGGGGCGTATGACGGTCTTGAGCCGCGAGGCAACTTCCTTGAGCAATTTGTCGCCGATGGGATGACCGAGCGTGTCATTGATGGTCTTGAACCGGTCGAGATCGATCAGGTGGATGGCGATGTGATTCTTGCCCTTGTGCATCGCGGCGAGCATTCCGTTGATGCGCTCGCGGAACTGGTTGCGGTTGGCGAGACCGGTCAGATCGTCGTATCTCGCAAGATGCGTGATGCGCTCCTGCGCGCGCTTGCTCTCGGTCACGTCCTCGAGAATGACGACTGAGCCGCCGCCGGACATCATCCGGCGCGAAATTGCAATCGTGCGATCACCGTCCGGCGATGTCTGAACTTGATCGAAACGATTATGCTGAAGACCTTGCACCAGGTCGTCGATGACTTTCCGCACGCTTCGAGTCTTGTGGTTTCCGGCGCGGATGCTGTGGCGGATCAGCATAGACGCCGGCATGCCCACACGAACGGGAGCGCTCTTCAGGTGAAGCAGTTCGAGGAACCGGTCGTTCCAGACCTGCAGGCGGTTCTGCTCGTCAAGCATGCACAGGCCGTGCGACATGTTGTTGAGCGCGATGTCGAAACGGTTCGCCTGCTGCTCGAAACGGGTCGCGAGCGCCGCCTCTTTGCGCGTCATCGTGAGCGCCTGAATGATGATGTCACGGATGCTGAGCGTGATATCGATCATTCCGTAGATGAACATCAGCACCACGAAGCCCAGCGCCTTGTGCACCCAATCCGGATACGCGAGGAGCGCCAGCGACATCGGCAAGGTGCAGAGCGCGAGCTGGCCGACGGCGATGAAGGGCCGTCCCGCGTTACGACCGGATATGGCCGCCGCATAACCGGCTGATGTCGTGGTCACGGCCATCTGCAGCGATGAATCGACCGTGTGCGTGATCGTCACCCAGCAAAGCAAACCCAGGAGCGCTGAAAAGCCCCATGCCCCGTATTCGTAGGTGTGTTCCCACACCTTGGTGGCGACCAACCTGTCGGCTTGCTTGGATCGCTTGTACAGCAGGGCGGAAATCACGCGCAGCATGCCAACCGCGAGAATCGCGACTGAGTTGGCCATGATCCAGTGATCGCCGACGCGCAGCGCAACCGCCGCTCCGACGATGGAGCAGGCGACGGCACCCACGATCAGCGACGCGATCGGCGCGAAAAGCGACTCGATCAGCGCGGCGCGGATTTCCTTCGGCAGTTCCGCATCCGCCTTGCGGATCTGCAGCAACTTCCTGAGTAACATGCGACCTACGCGGCTAACTCAAGGCCGAGATGGTACGCGCGATTGCTCAATGCGAAGCAAATTGCTTGGTGTATCAGCAACCAAGATGAACGAAGCGGAAGCGGCCACGCGAAAATTTCACTAAAATTGTTTCGATCCGCGGAGAGCGCGAACCAACCCGTGTGCGCTAGAAATTAATTTCCGAGCGAGCAGGTTTTCGTGAGCAATGGCGGCACAAAAATTGCGCACGCAAACGTCGATCGCGATCACTTGTTGCACATGTTCAAGGCAACAAAGCTTCTTCAAACGTAGTTAACGCGACTTTGTATCGATTTTTTCGTGCGATTCTGCGCGAAGCGTTTGCGTTCGATTGCAAACGCAGCTCGGTGTGGCGACTGCGCAATTGTTAAGGAGGTAACCTTCTGTTAGGGTAAAAAAATCGTAAACTGGTACGTAGAAATTTCCATGTATGCAGTACCGGATGCCCGCACGGTGATGCGGGTCGACGTCCAGTCCGTTCCACCCGCCCAGGCGAGGCTGCCGTTTGATCCGCAGCTGATCGATCTGAAAAAGAGCGCCGATGCGCGCCGGTTGTTCGAACTTGAACAACTTGAGGTGACCTGGGACGAGCCCACCGGAAGCCTTTGGACCTTCATGCGGCCGCGCGGCCGGCCAAGCTATAATCTTGATCTTCTTGAGGATTTCCACGCCTGGCAGCGTGGCATTCTGGCCACCTTTGAAGGCCGTCCCGGCGATTTACGCTATCTGCTGCTGGGTTCGCGCACGCCGGGCGTCTTCAATCTCGGCGGCGACCTCGATCACTTCGCGGCAAGAATCCGTGCGCGCGACCGTCAGGCACTCGTCGCCTACGGTGAATCTTGCGTCCGCATCCTGCATCGGAACATCGAGTGTCTCGGTCTTCCGATGGTCACGATCGGTCTTGCGCAGGGTGATGCACTGGGTGGTGGTTTTGAATCGCTGCTTTCATTCAACGTCATTATCGCCGAGCGCGGCGCGAAGTTCGGTTTTCCGGAAAACATTTTCGGTCTGTTCCCGGGCATGGGCGCTTATAGTTTGGTGGCGCGCCGTGTGGGCGCAGCCTTTGCCGAGGAAATGATGTTGGGTGGGCGCATCTACACCGCGGAAGAAATGAAAGATGTTGGCCTCGTGCACATTCTGGCCGAGCCGGGACAGGGACTCGCCGAAGCGCGCGAATACATCCAGCGCAGCAAGCGCCGCCACATCGGCAACCGCTCGGTCTATCAGGTCGGACGCGAGGTCAATCCGCTTTCGCTCGCCGAGCTTGACCGTGTCGTCCAGGTTTGGGCTGACGCTTGTCTGCAATTGCGCGACCGCGACCTCAAGGTGATGCAACGGCTCGTCGCGGCACAAGACCGGTTGCAAGCCGTCCAGCTTGCGGCTGAGTAGGTCCTTCAGCCGGATTTGATTTCGAGCGAAATCCACTTTCCCTCGTCGACGCTCCTGTAGCAGGCCTCGGCAAGCTGGACGTCACGGATTCCCGCCGTGAGATCGCTCGCAAGCGGTGCGTCATCGATGACGTGTCGAAGGAAATTCTCCCAACCGACGCGATATGGATTGATGTGATTGCCTTGATCGGCGACTTCGTTCCAGTCGGCGCGGTAGTCGATGCCAAGATCGCGGCCAGGATTGAAGTGCTGAATGGTTGGCGTATCCGCCGCGCTCTGGATCCAGCAGCGGTGCAATCCTGCAATCGCCGAACCGTGCGTTCCGTCGACCTGAAAGCTCAGAAGATCATCGCGACGGACGCGTGTTGCCCACGAGCAAATGATGGTTCCGACAGCACCGCTCTCGAGCTCGACCAGTGTCCGTGAGGTGTCTTCAACATCGACCGGATAGGAGGTGCCGGCTTCGTCGCGCCGCTCGGGAATCATGGTCTTCATGGCCGCCACGACGCGCCGGATCGGCCCGAGTATGCCTTCGATCACGTAACGCCAGTGCGGGTACATATCCAGCGTGAGACCGCCGCCAGTGTTGCGCTTGTAGTTCCAGCTTGGGCGTTGGCTGGGGCGTTCGTTGCCATCGAACACCCACCAACCGAATTCAAGCTGAAACCCCGTGACGCGCCCGAAGAAATTGTTCGCGGTCAAGCCCTTCATCTTCTGCAGGCCGGGCAAGTAGATCTTGTCCTCGACCGCTCCGGTCTTGAGCCCGCGGGCTTTGGCCGCTCGCAATAGCTTGACCCCTTCGGCCACCGTCGGCGCGACTGGCTTCTCGCTGTAGATGTGCTTGCCGGCTGCAATTGCCTTGGACAGGGTTGCCACGCGCTGCTCGGTGGCCGCAGCGTCGAAAAAAATGGGAAAGTCTGGCCGTGCCAGCGCTTCATCGAGGTCCACCGTCCAATCGGCAATGCCGTGACGGTGCGCAATGTCTGCAAGGCGAGTTGCATTCCGTCCCACGAGCAGCAGGCGCGGCATGATGCACCCGCTGTTGCCGTGCATTCCGCCTTCGGCGCGGATCGGCGCCAGTGCATTGGCCAAGTGCTGCGTGGCGCCGATCCGACCGGTCGCGCCGTGCAGAATAATGCCGATTTCCTTGACGCTCATGCATCCTTTCCTATCATGCCCCGCCGCCGCCAACAGCGAAGGCGAGGCTGGACCGGTGAATTGCCATGCCCCGTCATATCGTTTGTTTGACCTTCGATTTTGATACGCAGTCCGGCTTTGTCGCGCGCGGCATGACGACGCCGACCCCGCTGTCGCGCGGTGAGTTTGGGGCGATGGCGTCGCGACGCATACTCGACCTGCTTTCTTCTCGCGGCATAAAGGCGACCTGGTTCATTCCCGGTTTCACCATAGAAACCTGGCCGCGCGAATGCCACGCCGTGGTCGCGGGCGGGCACGAGGTCGCGCATCACAGCTGGGCGCATATTCCGCCCGCGACGCAAACAGCAGCAGAAGAAGAGGCGGATCTCGTTCGTGCCAATGAGGCCATCGTCAGATTGGCTGGCCGCAAGGCGCGCGGTTACCGGTCGCCATCATGGGATCTCAGCGAACACACGGTCGATCTGCTGTTGCGGCATGGCTTTCAGTACGATTCAAGCCTGATGGGCGCCGACTATTTGCCCTATCGCGCGCGTCGCGGGGACGTGGCCAAGCTGGGCGAGCCATTCCGGTTTGGAGAGGAAACCGCCCTGATTGAGATGCCGATCAGCTGGTCACTCGACGACTTCCCCCATTTCGAATTCATGCGCACGGCCACGACGATCTTGCCTGGCCTGCAGCCTGCGCGTTTGGTTATGCAGAACTGGCTCGATGAATTCCTCTACATGAAGAAGTCTGTCGAGTGGGGCGTGCTGACATACACCATGCACCCTTATGTGATTGGTCGCGGCCACAGGATGCTGGCGCTGGAAGATCTGGTCGACCGGCTGGTCAAAGAGGGCGCTGTGTTCGCGACAATGGAGGAGGCGGCGCGAGAAGCGTTGAACCATCTACCCGCAACGAGATTGCGCGGGCCCTGACCGAAGGGCCGCCGGCTCACTGCCGTCCCGCGATCAGTTCGCCGCGCTCGAAGCTCATTTGCGAAAATTTGTCGCGGTATTCGCCTGGCGTCATGCCCGTATGACGTTTGAACAGATTTCGGAAAAACCCGATGTCTTCGTACCCGATTTTTGAACTGACAGCCTGAATCGACGCGCCGCCGTGCTCGAGCAGTTCTTTTGCCGCAGATACTCTGAGCGTCTGCAGATAGGCGCCAGGCACCCGGCCGGTTGCTGCCTTGAAGCGGCGAATGAAGTTGCGGGGACCCATCCCTGCCTGCTTGGCAAGGTTGTCGATTGAGATGTCGTGGTCGAAGTGTTGCTGCAAATACTCTTCGCTTTGTCTGATCTTCTGGTCGGAGTGCGGACGCGACAATTGCACCACCGAATATCCCGACTGGCGGCCACGCGGCATGCTGAGCAGCAACGCCTTTGCGCACTGGAGCGCAATCTCGTGTCCGCAGAATTTTTCAACCAGATAAAGACTGAGGTCGATTGAAGCGTAGACCCCACCACTGCAGAAGAGGTGGCCATCTTCGGTTACAAACTGCTCGGTTTGCCAGCGGACCTTGGGATAGCGCTCACGCAGAGTGTCCGCGACGCCCCAATGGGTCGTCGCGCGCTTGCCATCGAGAATTCCGCACTCTGCAAGGAACGCGACGCCGGAGCAGACGCCGGCAATATAGGCGCCGCGATCGTGCCACTTCTTGAGCCAGGGCAGGAGGGATGTGTTCTTCGCAATTGAATCGATCGCGTCCCAGCCTGATGCGGGGACGATAATGATGTCCGCCTTCTTGATGTCACTCAGCGCTCCGTCTGGAGTCAGTCCCAGGGCACAGACGGATTTCACGCTGCGGCCGTCAATGGAAGCTGTCCGCACTCTGAATCGGGGTTTTACGGGCTCTCCATGCAGCCAGTTCCACACGACGCCGGCCGCGTGAAATATCTCGATGGGGGCAACAGCCGTTGACGTATAGCCGCCCTCGAGAACGACGACGACAACGTCCAGAAGATTGTTGCTGCCTCTGCAGGCCCCGTTCGCGCCATCCGTTCGCGCCGTCCTTTTCCTAGCCAAGTTCTTAGGTATGTTCTTGGCCATGTCCATTCGCCTTCTTGTTCGCCGCGATTGGTTCCCACAGACCAACCAATGCGCCAACGGAGTCTTCGATCAGTGCGATTTGCGCCACGTCGGACACACTAAAGGGTTCGGCAACGATCACTCCGCCAAAAGCAATGGCGCGCTGAACGGCTATCTCAACATCATCAACACGAACATACGGCGTCCAGTGCGATGGAATCCCATGGGCGAGAAGGGCGCTCTTCAGTTGATAAAGTGAGCCGACGTCCCGGCCCCAGAGACGCAGACGCGTAAAGCTGCCGCCGTTGGCCGGCTGCTCATAGGACGTCCAGCCGAAAAGATTTCCGTAGAATGCCTTGGCCTTTTCGGCGTCGGTCGCGGCAAGATCAAGCCAGCAGAACTGGCCGGTATCTGGTTTGCTCGAGTGGACCATGGATGAAGTCTGGCTGGCGCGCTCCAACGCGAAGATAAGACGCCGCCGGCAGAGCCGGACGGCGTCACTTGGTCAGGAATTTGCAGTCATTGGGTCGATGACAGTCCGCACCTCGGTCACCTTGGTTGCCGGAAAGCCACTGAGCTTGGCATGCTCTTTCACGGCCGCCTCGTCTTCCGCGAGATAGATGCAGAAGCTCTTGTTATCGACGATGTAGGAGTGTTCCCACTGAGCCTTGCCGGCGAGTTTGGCCAAGGCAGTGTTGGAGGTCGCGGCAACGTCCTTGAATTGAGCGCGATTCATTCCGCCCACACCGGGCAGATCGCGTTCGATGACATAGCGTTTCATAGTCCTTGCTCCGTATAGCGAGTACGAACCGGAACATCGTTGCGTTTCACTGTATAATCTAGATGTCAATATTGACAATATAGATAGGTGAAAATGACAAGCGCCAATATGCCCCATTCCTGACGTGTGTTGGGCCGGTGAATATTGGCAGTGGGCATTCAGCCGCCGCGAGACGCGGCAAAGCAGGGGGTCGATGTCCAAGCCCAATCGCCATCTCATTTGGTTACTGGTGGCTTCATCCGCTTTCGTCTTTGGCGGCCGTGCGCAGGCGCAGCAAGCTGCCGGGGATGCCTGTCTTGCCTTCAAAAAGGGAATGTCGCTTGGCACATCCCTGGCTCGCACGCGGACAAAGCTGCAGGCCGGCGAGCCGCTTGTCGTCGTGGCGTTGGGGTCCTCATCAACGACCGGCTTTGGGCTGCTCAGATCCGGTGGCGCCTTCCCGGACGTCATGAAGCAGGAACTGCTGCGATTGCGTCCATCCGCACGGATTGAGTTGATCAATAGCGGACGCATCATGGAAAATATTTCGGAGAACGTGGCGCGCCTCGATAACGACGTCCTGCGTTACAAGCCTGATCTTGTGGTGTGGCAACTCGGGAGTAACGACGCGGTGTGGCGCGGCATCGCGGACAACGCGAAGGAAATGCTCAACGGAGCGGTGAAGCGGCTTAAGGCTGCCAATGCCGACGTCATCCTCGTCGACCTGCAATATGCGCCGCTGGTTCTGCTGACCTCACGCCATGCCAAGATGGAGAAGATCATTGCTGAGGTCGCGCGTGAACAGAACGTCGGACAGTTTCCGCGATTCACTCTTATGAAAAAAGCGATCGACGGCGGTGTGAGTGGCCTTGTCGGTTGGGACGGCCTTCACAAGACCGCAGAGGGTCATCGGTGCATCGGCAAGGCACTCGGCCAGATGATCGACACGGCTGCTCGTTAGCACTTCATTCGGCGGCAAGTGCAGTCGGCAACCGATAGTCCTTGAATTGCTGGCGCAGCACGAGTTTCTGGATCTTGCCCGTGGCCGTATGCGGGATTTCATCGGTAAAGACCACATCGTCGGGAATCCACCACTTCGCAATCTTGCCTTCCATGAATCCGAGGATGTCCTCTTTGGTCGCCTGTTCGCCCTTCTTGAGGACGATGACGAGCAATGGGCGCTCGTCCCATTTCGGATGCGACACGCCGATGACGGCTGCTTCGGCCACTTTCGGATGGCCGACTGCGAGATTTTCGAGATCGATGGACGAAATCCACTCGCCACCTGACTTGATCACGTCTTTGGCGCGGTCGGTGATTTGCATGTACCCATACTGATCCATCGTGGCGACGTCTCCTGTGTCGAACCAGCCATGCTGCTCGAACACCGGGTCGCCTTCGACCTTGTAATAATTTCTTGCCACCGCTGGGCCGCGAACCTTGAGACGGCCGAACGTCTTCCCGTCCCAGGGCAACGGCTTGCCGCTGTCATCGGTGATTTTCATCTCGACGCCGAAGGGCGGGTGCCCCTGTTTCATTTCTATGTCGAGCTTTTCCTCTCCGGTCAGCTCGGCATATTCCGGTTTCATCGTGCAAAGCGAGCCGAGCGGGCTCATCTCGGTCATGCCCCAGGCGTGCACAACATTGACGCCATATTTGTCCTGGAATGTTTTTGTCATGGCCCGCGGGCAGGCAGATCCGCCGATAACGACACGTTTCAGGTGCGGAAGCTTGCCGCCGGTCTTTTCAAGGTCCTGCAGCAACATCAGCCACACCGTTGGCACTGCTGCCGTGAATGACACCTTGTAGGTGTTGAGCAATTCGTAGATCGAAGGTCCGTCGAGCTTTGCGCCGGGCATGACCAACGTGGCGCCCACCATCGGCGTGGAGAAGGCGAGGGACCAACCGTTGGCATGAAAAAGCGGCACGACCGGCAGGACGACGTCGCGCGACGAGAGACCTTTACAATCCGGCATCGCCGCCATGAAGGCGTGCAACACGTTGGAGCGGTGCGAATACAGCACGCCTTTCGGGTGCCCGGTTGTGCCGGAGGTGTAACACATGCCTGCCGCGGTGTTTTCGTCGAATGATTTCCATTCGAAATCGCCATCGACTTCGCCGATCCACTCTTCGTACGGGACGGCATTCTTCAATGTCGTCTTCGGCATGTGGGCCGCATCGGTGAGTACAATGTATTGCTCGATCGTCGGCAGCTTGTCGGCGATTTTTTCCAGAAGCGGAATGAAAGTGATGTCGGTGAACATAACTCTGTCACCGGCGTGATTGACGATCCACGCAATCTGATCGGGAAACAGGCGCGGGTTGACCGTGTGGTAGATCGCACCAAGACCGAGGATGCCGTACCAGACTTCAAGATGACGCCAGGTATTCCACGCAAGGGTCGCCACGCGGTCGCCAAGCTTGATGCCGTCTTTCTCCAGCCGCTGCGCCACCTTGAGCGCACGGGCACGAATTTCAGCATAGTTGGTCGTGTGGATCGGACCTTCGAGCGAACGCGTGATGACCTTGCGATCGCCATGGTATATGGCGGCGTGGTCGATGATGCGATGGCACAACAACGGCCAATCCTGCATCAGGCCGAGCATGGCATTCCCCTCTCTAAACGGCGCAGAATGCGGCCCGAAAACCTTTCGGGCGCAATGCGCGTTATCACATTTGACCGGCGCCCCTCGCCAGTCCGGGCTAAGGTTAGCCACCGTGCCGGACCGTGCAATGGTTTCGTTGAGAGCTAATTGACGGGGGTTGTTCAGGTTTCATGGCATCTCGCATAAACCCAAGAATAACGGCCAAAGGGGGCGCCACGCGGCTGGCAATGGCTTTCCTGTGGCTGGCAGGCCTCGGTCTTGGCTCCGGTCTTGGCCTCGCTACGGCCGAAGAGGTGCCACTGCCAAAACCGCGTCCATCGATCTGGATTGAGCCCCATACATTTCGTGAAGCCGCGGGCCCCGATTTCGATTCAGCTCACGTCACGAGCGCGCCAACCGAGTGCGACCAGCGCATCCGCGCAATAGCCACGATCGAGCCAATGCCGCGCCTGATCGGCCCAGAGTCGTGTGGAGGCGAGGATATGGTGCGGCTCGACGCGGTGACGCGATCGGGCGGTGCGCGCATCGACCTCAAGCCGGCGCCGGTTCTGCGATGTATGTTTGCCGAATCTGTCGCCGCCTGGCTTAGAGATGAAGCGGCACCGCGCGTTGAGAAGCTGGGTGCTGCGCTGCGTGCAGTCGAAACCTACGACTCCTACGAATGCCGCGGCCGCAATCGCGTGCCCGGCGCCAAACTCAGCGAGCACGGCAAGGGTAACGCAGTCGATTTGCGTTCATTCATATTGGCAGATGGCCGAGTGGTGGCGCTCACCGACGTGAGCGTGGCAAAGGATTTTCGCGACGAGTTGCGCGAAAGCGCATGCCATCGGTTCACCACCGTTCTTGGACCGGGTTCGGACAGTGCCCATGAGTCGCACATACATGTCGACCTTATCGAGCGGCGCGGCGGCTACCGCATGTGTCAGTGGGACGTGCGTACGCCGCCGCCGAAGGAAGTCGCTGCCGAGGTTCCGTTGCCTACGCCCAGACCGAATATTGATAGCTCGACCCCATCTCGGAAAATGTGATTGCCGCCAAACAAAACAAAACGGCGCCTGCGGGCGCCGTTCAAATTCCAATTGATGTGCTTGTGATCAGCGGTAACGGCTGATCGCCTGCGCCATCCGCGGATTGACGGGAGAATCGCCCTGATGCGGTGCGAGCACGACGACGACCGTGCCTTGCTTCACGCGCTTGTAGAGGTCGATCACATCCTCATTGGTCAAGCGGATGCAGCCGGAGGAAATTGCTTCGCCGATGTATTCGGGCTGATTGGTGCCGTGAATACGATAGAGGGTGTCTTTGTTACCCTCATACAAATACATCGCGCGAGCGCCCATCGGATTCTGCGGCCCCCCGCTGACGAAGTTGGGAACATCCATGCGCTTCTTGATGTCTTCGGTCGGGGTCCATGTTGGCCATTCGGTCATGCGGCCGATTTTGGCCACGCCTGAGAAAGCCAACGCTTCCTCGCCAACAGTGACGCCGTAACGGATCGCCTTGCCACCGGGCAGAACGTAATAGAGATAGCGCGCGTCCGAATCGATCAGGATCGTGCCAGGTGCTTCGCGGCGGTGATAGTCGACGATGTGCCTCTTGTACGGCTCAGGGATCGACGCTTTTTCGTACGGCGCTGCCGCAAGCAACTTCCTATCGCGCGGGGTGAGATTCGCTTCAGATGCCGGCTCCACAGTGGACTGCATGCAGCCGCCAAGCACGACCGCAACGCCGAACAGGACTACCGACAACCCCCGAACCGCCATCTTCCGTCTCTTTCCCGGTCGCCACATAGCGGCCGCACACGTTGCTTTCACAAGGCAATAAACCGAAAAAATCATGCGATTGCCACGGTTTCCAGCGTGTCCACAGTCACCTTCCTGTGTCCTGTTGCAGGAATGCCGCAGTGCAACCAGCCGGTCGGAGCGCAAAATGACATTGGCTCCAAGAGCTTAAGACCGGGTTTACCATCGCTGCGCTTATACTGTGTAAACGGAGCTCAACCTGTCTCAAATGTCACAAGAGCACACGATTTGCCGCGCAATTCCGCCCTACTGAGTTACTAGGTTGAGCAGGTGGGAAAAGCGCTAAAGGAAGGACTTGGAGCCAGACTATGAGTGTGAAAGCAACGGAGCAGAAGCAAGACTCCGCCGGACAATACCCCAACCTCGACAATCGCTACGGCAAGATCGGGATTTCGGCAGTCGCGGCTGCGATGTGCCACAAGGCCGAACAGCGCACCGCGACCGAGTCTCACTTCGAACCTTACGATCGCGACTAGCGGTCCCCCGCGCCGGCGCGTCGCACAGACGGGCCGGTCGCCACTACCACAATCACCGCCACGCTTTGCGCGGCCGCGCTGCGGCTGCGTCTCCGGCTATTTATGTCTTGCGCAATTCCGCGCGATCGGGTCATGAGAGGTAAACCCGGCCGCGGTATGATTTCGGCCAAATCATCCGCAAGATGGTGATCGGATGCTTTCTGTCTACGTGCCAAAGGGGACGACGCTCGAGCGTGTCAACGTCGAGTCTGGGGCAACAATTCCGGAAAATGCGGTGTGGATCGATATGGTCACACCGAGCGTGCAGGAAGACCGGGCGGTTGAGCAGCTGATGGGCATCGCCATTCCGACCCGCGAAGAGATGCAGGAGATCGAGGTCTCGAGCCGACTCTATGTGGAGAACGGCGCGCGATACATGACGGCCACGCTCATGTGCCAGTCGGATACGGCCACTCCGAAGACCACTGCGGTCACGTTTATTATCTCGGGTCATCGTCTTGTAACCGTGCGCTATGACGATCCACGACCATTCGCCATCGTCGAACACAAGCTTGGACGTTCGTGCCCCGCCAAGATCAGCGGCGAAGGCGTTCTGATGGATCTGCTCGACGCCGTCATCGACCGTTCCGCAGACATCCTCGAGCGCATTGGAGCGGAGGTCGACCAGGTCTCCCATTCAATCTTCGAACCGGAAGAAGGAGCCCAACAGCCGTCCTATAACGACGTGCTCAAAGCGCTTGGTCGGAAAGGGGATCTGACTTCGAAAGTCCGCGAAAGTCAGGTGTCGGTTGGCCGCCTGTTGCTGTTCCTGGCCAACGAGGCCGACAACATGAAATGGCCGAAGGATACACGCACACAATTACAATCGATGCTGCGCGACGTCGGCTCGCTGTCGGACCACGCAACCTATCTGACCAACAAAATCACTTTTCTTCTCGATGCCATGCTCGGTGTCGTGAATATCCAGCAGAACAACATCATCAAGATTTTCTCGGTTGCCGCCGTGGTGCTGATGCCGCCAACCTTGGTTGCATCGATCTACGGAATGAACTTCCGTCACATGCCGGAACTGGACTGGGTCGGCGGCTACCCGTTTGCATTGATTTTGATGCTGTTCGCCGCCGCGCTCCCCTATATGTATTTCAAGTGGCGCAAGTGGCTCTAAGGTAACGGAGACTCGAGCAGCTCTTGCCGCTCGTCCTCCTCACACATGCTGGCCGCCATTGATGTGGATCTCCGCGCCGTTCACGTATGAGCTCGTGTCGGTGCACAGCACGTAGATGATCTTGGACACCTCGTCGGTCGTGCCGAGCCGGTGCATCGGGATTTGCTCGACAATTCTTTCGGTGCCGGGGGAGAGCATGACGGTGTCGATCTCACCCGGTGCGATGGCATTCACGCGGATGCCAAGGCGACCGAAATCGCTTGCCATTTCGCGGGTAAGCGCGGCGAGCGCAGCTTTCGAGGTCGAATAAGCCGCACCTGCGAATGGATGCACGCGCGAGCCGGCGATCGAGGTGACGTTCACCACCGAACCCTTCGCCGCTTTGAGTTCTTCGACCAGCCCGCGTGCCAACATGATGGGAGCAAAGAAGTTCACCTGGAACACGTGGTGCCAATCTTCTTTGCTGGTGTTGAGCGTACTCAGCCGCTTGCCGCCGTCGGCTTTTGGTGAGATGGCCGCATTGTTCACCAGCGCGTGCAACTCATGACCGTCGAGCCGGCGCTTGGTCTCGGCAATCGCCTCCAGCGTGCTTGCTTCATCGGCAAGATCAACTTGTATGTGATCTTCGGGACCGGCCTCCCACGGACAGTTCTCGGGGAAGGGATGACGTGAGCACGTGATGACGCGCCAGCCGGCGGCGGAGAAGCGTTTGACCGTCGCATGGCCGATCCCGCGGCTCGCTCCCGTGAGGAGCAACGTGCGGCGCGGCTGGTTTGTTTGCGGACTGGGCATGCCATTCCTGAAATGGTTCTACTCTGTGATCGACAAGTCGATGCTAGCTTACGGGTAGAGCCGCGTCTTGTTCCACGGCGCATCCGCGCGGTCGCGTTTGAACTCAAGGCGATCGTGCAGTCGAAACGGGCGCTCCTGCCAGAATTCTATCGATAGCGGCACAATGCGATAACCCGACCAATTGGGCGGACGGGGCACCTCGCCAATGGCGTATTTGGCCGCGTAGAGCGCGACCGCTTTTTCGAAGGCGAGCCGGCTTTCTAGTGGAGCCGATTGCTTGCTGGCCCAGGCCCCGATCTGGGCTTGTTTAGGCCGACTTGAGAAATAGGCGTCCGCTTCTTTTTCGCTCACGTGCTCGACGGGCCCGCGAACGCGAACCTGTCTGTTGACTGACTTCCAGTAGAACACCAGGGCTGCCTGAGGCTGTGCGTCCAATTCTTGCCCTTTTTGGCTGTCCATGTTCGTGTAGAACACGAATCCACGTTCATCGACGCCTTTCAGCAGCACCATCCGCGCATTTGGACGGCCTCTGGAATCGACTGTGGCGAGCGTCATGGCAGTGGGATCGCGGGGTTCTGTGGCGGTCGCTTCCGTCAGCCACGTGCTAAATAGTCGCAATGGCTCGTCGGCTGTGGTGAAATCACCAGTCGTTAACCAACTCGGGTGTTCAATTGGTGATGTGTCGGACATCTGCTGGGGTGCTTCGCGTGGTCGGGACCGGTACCCGTCAATACGGTTGCCTTTATAGTGGATGCGCGTGCCCACGCCTATGGCGGGGTGTCGCTACAGCCGCGGCCCTTACGTTGGCTTTGGGCTGTGGCGGCTGCAGCCTGTCGGGCCAATTCGATTCGCTGTTTGGCGACAAGTCCGAACGCACGGGTACGATCACTCCTCCACCTGGGACGAAGGAAGTAGTCCAACTCCCGCCTGACGCCGACCTCGCTTACGCGCGCGCGGCTGCCAGTGCAGTTCTCAGCCGGGGGGAGAAGGACACCAGCATGCCGTGGGAGAATCCAAGCACGGGCGCGCGCGGCACCGTGACCCCGATCGCATCCGCTTACACTTCGGACGGGCGGACGTGCCGGGATTTTCTGGCAAGCTTCGTCATGGGTAACTCGCAATCCTGGCTGCAGGGAGAAGCCTGCAAGCAAAGGCAAGGCGACTGGGAAGTCCGCACGTTCAAACCCTGGAAATCTTAGGGTCGATAGCCCTTCTATCAATACTCGGATCAAGGGGCGCCGAACGACATCGGCCTCCGCGTTGCATCTTTTGTCGCCAAACCCCACATTAAGTTGTCGGCGCTCGACCGGCCGACAGGGGATTTCACGGGAGTCTGAATACGATGCGCGACCCCTACGAAATCTTGGGGGTTTCCAAGAGTGCAAGCGAGGCCGATATCAAAAGCGCTTATCGGCGCCTCGCCAAAAAATTGCACCCTGACGCCAACAAGCACGACCCAAAGGCGGCCACGCGTTTCGCCGAGCTGAATGCCGCGTACGAAGTCGTTGGCGACGGCGACAAGCGCAAGGCATTCGACCGTGGAGAAATCGACGCCGAAGGCAAACCGCGTTTCCAGGGCTTCGAAGGATTCGGTGCGCAGCCGGGTCGGGGGCATGCGCCCGGTGGTGGCGCGCAATTCGAAAGCTTCAGTTTCGGCCCGGATGGATTCCGCCGTTCGACTGGCGGCACGGGTGGAGGTTTTGAAGATCTTCTGCGCGGAATGTTCGGCGGCCGCGCCGGCGCCGCGCGTGGCCACGGTACGCAATATGAAGATGAAGATTTCGGTGCGACGACTGCCACAGGGCAGGACCTGCACGCTTCGCTGACGGTCACACTTGCGGACGCGGCGAAGGGTACGACGACCCGTGTGCATTTGCCGACGGGCAAGGACGTCGAGGTCAAGATTCCAGCCGGAATTGCAAGCGGTCAGCAGGTCCGGCTGAAAGGTCAGGGCTGGGCAAGCGCAACAGGCAAGGCTGGTGATGCTTTGATCACAATCAACGTCGCGCCGCACCCATTGTTCAAGCCCGATGGCGCCGATCTGCGGCTCGAGCTGCCGATAACGCTTTACGAAGCCACCCTGGGCGCCAAAGTGCGTGTACCCACACTCGACGGTGCAGTTGAGTTGGCGATTCCCGCCGGTACAAATTCAGGGCGCACGTTTCGTTTACGGGGCAAAGGCCTCAAAGCAAAGGCGGGTGCCGGCGACCTTCTCGCGACCGTGCGTATCGTGATGCCCGACAGCGTCGATGATGAGTTCAAAGAGCTCATGAAAAAGTGGCGCGATACGAGACCGTATAATCCCCGCAAGGATCTCGAATGAAAACGTCATGGCCAGAAGTGGCCATGACGTTTCGCTCTCGTACTCCGGCCTAGAGTTTCTTTGCGCCGGTCTTGTCGACCTGTTCGTATACGGCTTTCGTCACCTTCTCGAGTTGTTCTCGATCGGACGGTCCGCTCATCACATAAGCGATCTTGTCATCGACCCAATAGAATGCCGCAAACTGATCGCTGCCAGTGTAGCGAAGAGCCGTCCCCGGCTCATCAGTCTTGGCGCAGTACATGGTGAAGCGCTCGCCGGACGCACTTTCATACATATAGAACGCGGCCGCACCGGTTGGACCAGGAAGCAGTCTGCCGCCGACAAGCTTCAGCCCGATCGATTGAAGATCGGGAATACGCAGATCCTTACCCAGGCGCTTCGATAGCCATTGTGTCATGTGCGCCCGTTCGCCCCCGGGCACTTCTACGGGGTGACGCACCTCAACGACATACAGCTTGTGAGCGTCGAGTGCCTCAGTGGCGTAAATATCGAAACTGCTCGGGGCCGCGGCAGATGCGCCACGCGCCATCCAACCGGCTGCGCCACCGACAATGAACGCAACGATAGCTGCAGCCGTGGCCATCGCCATCCAGGACCGCCCATTCGCCTGCTCGTGTCTCAAGACCTGGTCGAGTTTAAGCCGCTGCGGCACCGGTTCGTCGACGGCAGTGCCAAAGTGCGCGCGAATACTTTCGGCCTGGGCTCGCCAGGTTGCCACCAGTGCGGCCTGTTCAGGATGCTCCGCAAGCCAGGCAGCAACAGCCGCCTTACGGTCGGTCGGCAATTCGCCGTCGACATAGGCATGCAGTTCATCCTCGGTCACGGGTGAATCGCGATCGATCATGGTTCACCTTCTCTCTTTCATTTCACGCGGCGAAGCGCAGGGCGTTCGCCGTCGAGATAGCTTTTGATCTGTACGCGCGCACGCGCCAGACGCGACATTACGGTGCCAATTGGGACCCCTTGGACTTCGGCAACCTCGCGGTAGCTGAGGCCCTCAAGGACAACCAACAACAAGGCATTGCGCTGGTCCTCGACCAGCGTTGCGAGCGCGCGTTCGATATCGCGCCCACCTGCCTCCGGCCCGGCCAGATCCGGAGCGTCGTTCTCTTCGATTGGCGACAAAGCCGGACGCCGCGCCAACGACCGCAACCGATTGCGATTGAGGTTCGTCAGGATGGTGTACAGCCAGCTGCGTACATCGCCGCCGTGGAACAGATGTTCAGAGCGCAACGCACGCACCAACGTGTCCTGCACCAGATCGTCGGCGATATCCGAATCCCGCGTCAGCGCCCTTGCATAGCGGCGTAGCGCGGGGATCGTTGCTTCAACGTTCTGACGGAACGTGGCCAATCCGGCCTCCTTTGCCTTCGGCATGCGGGGGACCGGAGGCCGGTCTGTCCGCACGCCCGCCGGCACAGCCGGCATTGTCGGTCGTCAGAAAAACCCCACTGTCCCGATCATATTCCCGAAAATGAATTGAAAAACAACGACAAACGCACCGTCAGCTGCTTGCTTGATGGGCAAAAGACCCTGTGTCATACGAGGCAGCCGGCGTTAACCGGTCGAGACAGGAAGCGGCATGCCGGAAAATTCAGGTTTAATGCGGGGCAAGCGCGGGCTGATCCTGGGCGTAGCCAACAATCGATCGATCGCCTGGGGCATTGCTCGCGCCTGCCGCGATCACGGTGCCGACCTTGCGTTTACATACCAAGGTGATGCTCTCAAGAAGCGGGTCGAACCGCTGGCCGAGGAGGTCGACGGCCTGGTGGTCGGCCATTGCGACGTCACCGAACCGGCTTCCATTGATGCAGTTTTTTCGGCGGTGAAGTCTGCCTGGGGTTCGCTCGATTTTCTACTTCACGCCATTGCCTTTTCCGACAGGGCTCAGCTCGACGGGCGCTATGTCGACACCACCGAAGACAATTTCATCAAGACTATGGTCATCAGCTGCTATTCGTTCACGGCCCTTGCCCAGCGCGCCGAGAAACTGATGACCAATGGCGGCTCAATGCTGACGATGAGCTATTACGGAGCCGAGAAATGGATGCCCCACTACAACGTCATGGGGCTTGCCAAGGCGGCGCTTGAATGCTCGGTGCGCTATCTGGCCGCCGATCTGGGCGTCAAGAAAATCAGGGTGAATGCCATTTCGGCTGGCCCGATGAAGACGCTTGCTGCGTCCGGGATCGGCGATTTCCGTTACATTCTGAAGTGGAACGAATTCAATACGCCATTGCGCCGAAACCTGACGCTTGAAGAAGTGGGAAAAGCTGGAGTCTATTTTCTCTCCGACATGTCGAGCGGCGTGACAGGTGAAATCCATCACGTCGATGCCGGTTATCACATTGTGGGGATCAAGAACCCCGACGCGCCGGATATCACCCTGGGCAAGGACAGCTAGCGGCGATGTCGCCGCCGATAGTTTATTACGTCCGCCACGGAGAAACCGACTGGAACGTAATCGGCCGTTTGCAGGGGCGCCGCGATGTGCCACTGAACGCTCGGGGACGTGCGCAAGCCGTGCATTGCGGGACTATTCTGCGTGAGCTGTTCGCGAGCAGCGCGCGTAGTCCTGGAGATCTCGATTACGTATCAAGCCCGCTCGGACGTGCATGCGAGACCATGGAGTTGATGCGCTCGACACTCGGTCTGTCGTCGGACGGTTATCGCCTGGAGCCACGACTTGCCGAAATTGCCTTCGGCGATTGGGAAGGCTTCACGATTGCCCAGTTGCACATACGCGATCCGCAACGAGCTGCAGCGCGCGAACATGACAAATGGCGTTTTGTGCCGCCCGGTGGGGAGAGCTACGAAACTGTCTCCGGCCGCGTGAGTGAATGGTATGACGGCTTGAGTCGCGACACCGTGGCAGTGGCGCACGGCGGGACCGCGCGGGGGCTGCTCGCGCATCTCGGCATTGCCCAACCCGCGGCGGCACCACTCGTCGATATTGCTCAGGGTGTCGTATACGTATTTGAAGGGAAGCGGATGACGCGTCTCGTGTAGCCGCAAAAAACCGTGCTTTGGCTCGCTCGTTTGAGCGAGCTCGAAAAGGGATGATCGTCATCGCAATGGCTAAAACTGAAAAGCCGTTACTTTTGAATACCTTAACGGCTGTTTCTATTGATTTTCGTTCAGCGAGCACCAGCCGCGTCAACCGCAGTTCTGGCGATCAAAATAAAACGCTGTTCGTGAATCCGGTGACGAACGTCGTTTAATTGACCGGCGCGGGAGTGCGCGTTACCAAACCGGACACGCGCGGAACCACCATGTCATTCAATACTTTCGGCCACCTTTTCCGGTTTACGAGCTTCGGGGAAAGCCACGGGCCCGCAATCGGCTGTGTCGTCGATGGCTGCCCGCCACGTATTCCGCTCAAACAGGAGGATATTCAGCGCGAGCTGGATCGGCGTCGGCCGGGGCAATCACGTTTCACGACGCAGCGACAGGAGCCCGATGCGGTGAAGATCATGTCGGGGGTTTTCACCGACGAGCGTAACGGCATGCAGGTCACCACGGGCACGCCGATCATGTTGATGATCGAGAACGTTGATCAACGCTCAAAGGACTATTCCGAAATCAAGGACAAATACCGGCCAGGCCACGCCGGCTACACATACGACGTCAAATACGGCATTCACGATTACCGGGGTGGCGGACGGGCGTCTGCGCGGGAGACTGCGGCGCGGGTCGCCGCCGGCGCAATTGCGCGCAAAATTGTGCCCGGCCTGACAGTGCGTGGCGCCCTTGTGCAAATGGGACCGCACAAGATCGATCGGTCGCGTTGGGACTGGAACGCGGTCGAGAAGAATCCGTTTTTCTGTCCTGATGCGAAGCAGGCGGAATTTTTCGAAGGTTATCTCGACGGCATACGGAAAGCTGGTTCGTCCTGCGGCGCCGTGATCGAGGTTGTCGCCGAGGGCGTCCCCGCCGGATTGGGTGCGCCGGTCTATGCCAAGCTCGATGGCGATCTCGCTTCAGCCTTGATGGGCATCAATGCGGTCAAGGGCGTGGAGATTGGCGACGGTTTTGCCACGGCGGCCATGAGCGGGATCGAGAACGCCGACGAGATGCGCATGGGCAATGATGGCAAACCGATTTTCCTGTCCAATCACGCGGGCGGCATCCTCGGCGGAATTTCGACCGGGCAATCGGTTATCGCCCGGTTCGCGGTCAAACCGACGTCGTCGATTCTGACTCCACGAAAGACCGTGGATCGATACGGCCACGACACCGATGTAGCTACCAAGGGCCGTCACGATCCGTGCGTAGGCATACGAGCGGTGCCGATTGGTGAGGCTATGGTGGCATGTGTGCTGGCCGATCACTATCTGATGCATCGCGGTCAGGTCGGCGAGGGGACGGTTTGGCCGTTCAAGCCCGGCGCGTGACGCCCCTTTCGAGGTAGAGCCGTGGCCGACAGCCATCAACGCGTTGAAGCGGCGATCAAGGCCTTCGCCAAAGGCGAGATTGTGGTCGTCACCGATGATGACGAGCGCGAGAATGAAGGCGATCTGTTTGTCGCCGCGAGCCACTGCACGCCTGAAAAGATGGCGTTCATCATTCGCAATACATCCGGCATCGTCTGTACACCCCTGGGGGCCGAGCAGGCGCGCCGCTTTCATCTTGAGCCGATGGTTGCCGACAACGAGGCGCCGTTGGGTACGGCTTTCACCGTCTCGGTCGATGTCCGCCACGGCCTGACCACCGGCATCTCGGCGGACGAGCGATGCAACACTGTGCGCGCGCTCGCGAACGGGAACAGCGGGCCTGCGGATTTTGTGCGTCCGGGTCACGTTTTTCCACTCGTTGCGCGAGAGGGCGGCGTATTGATGCGCTCCGGCCATACCGAGGCCTGCGTCGATCTGTGTCGGCTGGCTTCGTTGCCGCCCGTCGGGGTGCTGGCTGAGTTGATGAACGACAACGGCTCGGTCATGCGCGGTCCCGAAGTTGCTGCGTTTGCACAGAAGCACAAGCTTGTACAAGTCTCGATCGCCGAATTGATCGCCTTTCGACAAAACCGCGACAAGCTCGTGGAACGTGTCGGCGAATTCAACGTCGCCTCCGAAATCGGCACGCTCAATGGCTACGCCTATGTGACGCCCTTCGACCGCGTGCATCACATGGCCTTTGTCTATGGCGATGTCGGCGACGGCAAGGGCGTGCTGGCCCGGCTGCATCGGGCCGACGTCATTGGTGACGTGTTCGGAGGGGCGAAACCGATTCACGCTGCGCTTGCGCGATTCAAGACGGCCGGTCGCGGCGTGATCGTATTTTTGCGTGATGGAACGGCCGGCGTGCCGGTGGCTGAAATTCCGCATGAAGGTGACACCGGCGCCGACGCCGCGCGTTCCCGACAATGGCGCGAAATCGGACTCGGTGCGCAGATTCTCAAAGACCTGGGGATATCCTCGATCCGGTTGCTGACATCGAGCAAACGGACATACGTCGGCCTCGGCGGTTTTGGCATAGAAATCGAAGCGACCGAGCCGATCGAAAGCTGACGCCGATACTTCCGGGACGCGGCTCTGGACGATTTTGCAACCGATCTTCGGCCTTTTTTTCGTCCCTGCCCCATGTCAGCATTCGGAGCATGGGGACGCGTTCTCGCAATTTGGCCATTGTCGTTGCGCTTGCGGCTCTTGGCCTCGCGCTTGCCGCATCGGCATCGCCAACGCCGCCCCGTCTTGCGGACGCGCGAAAAAACGCGATCCCCGTGGATGTTGAGCTCGTGATCGCCGTCGATGTCTCCTATTCGATGGATCCGGATGAGCAGGCCTTGCAACGTGAGGGCTACATCCTCGCGCTCACATCGAAGGAGTTTCTGCAGGCACTGCGCCAGGGCGCTCATGGCAAAATCGCGATTACTTATTTCGAATGGGCCGGGCAGTCTGACCAAAAGGTCATCATGCCCTGGCGTCTGATCGATGGTCCTGAGTCCGCCGACGCCGTTGCCGCGGAGATCAGTCGCGCGCCATATCGCCGTGCTTCGCGAACGTCCATTTCGGGCGCGCTGCAATTTGCCAAACCGCTTTTTGACGACAGCGGATACAAAGGTTTGCGTCGGGTGATCGATGTTTCCGGCGACGGAACCAACAATGCGGGGCAATTGATCGTGCCGACGCGGGACGACGTGCTTGCTTCTGGCATCACCATCAATGGCTTACCGATCATGCTCAAACGGCCCTATCTCGGGACTTTGGATATCGATGAGCTCGACGTTTATTATGAGGATTGCGTCATCGGTGGCCCGGGCGCTTTTGTCGTGCCGATTCGCGAACGCGAAAAATTCATCGAAGCGACACGTACGAAGCTAGTCCTCGAGATTGCCGGACGGCAACCGGAAGGGCGCGTCATTCCGGCTTCGTCGCAGGCGCCGCGCGTTTCCTGCACGATCGGTGAAAAGATGTGGCAGGAGCGATGGGGCGGGGGCATCGATTTCAGGTAGACCAGAACTATTTCGCAAATTTCGCGACAATTTCCACGTGATACGAGTAGCGGAACTGGTCAACCGGCGTAACACCGTCAAGCTTGTAGCCGCCTTCAATCAGGATTTTCGCATCTCGGGCAAACGTCGCCGCGTCACATGATACGGCGACGACCACCGGCACTTTGCTTTTTGCAATTTCGCGTGCCTGTGCCTCCGCGCCCTGTCGCGGTGGATCGAACAGCAGACCGTCGAACCGTTTCAGTTCGCTCGTGACAAACGGCCGGCGGAAGAGATCGCGCGTTTCGGCTTCGATTGGTTTGAGACCCGACGTGGTCGCAGATGCGCGCTGCACGGCTTTGATGGCCTCTGCATCGCTGTCTGCGGCACTAACGCGTGCGCTCTCGGCG
>Ga0207665_10000258_pt1 | contig 36742 bp, 28 predicted proteins | sample LARL112metaG_FD_184351 | JGI IMG/M metagenome (GOLD analysis project Ga0207665, IMG submission 184351) | Corn, switchgrass and miscanthus rhizosphere microbial communities from Kellogg Biological Station, Michigan, USA - LAR L11-2 metaG... | ecosystem: Host-associated > Plants > Roots >... | reverse complement strand
GGTACACCGCGCCCGAGGTGCCGTCGATGGAGATCACGTCGCCTTCGCTGACGACGGCGCCGCTCGGCGTCGTGAAGGACTTGGCCGCGGTGTCGACGTCCAGCTCTTCCGCGCCGCACACGCAGGTCTTGCCCATGCCGCGCGCGACGACGGCCGCGTGGCTGGTCTTGCCGCCCCGGGAGGTAAGCACGCCCTGGGCGGCGATCATGCCGTTCAGGTCGTCAGGGTTGGTCTCGCGGCGGACGAGGATGACCTTCTCGCCTGCCGCGGCCCGCGCCACGGCGGTCGCCGAGTCGAACACGGCCTTGCCGACGGCCGCGCCCGGCGAGGCGGAGATCGCCTTGGTGATCCGCCTGATGCCCTCGCCGCTCGTGTCGAAGCGCGGGAACATCAGCCGGGCGAGCTGGTCGCCCGAAACCCGGGTCAGCGCCTCGTCCAGGTCGATCATGCCCTGGTTCACCAGCTGCGTGGCGATACGGAAGGCCGCCGCCGCGGTCCGCTTGCCGACCCGGGTCTGCAGCATCCAGAGCTTGCCGCGCTCGATCGTGAACTCGATGTCGCACAGGTCGCGGTAGTGGTTCTCCAGCGTCCGCATGATCGCCATCAGCTCGTCGTAAGAAGTCTTGTCGATCCGCTCGAGGTCCTGCAGCGGCACCGTGTTGCGGATGCCCGCGACGACGTCCTCGCCCTGCGCGTTCTGCAGGTAGTCGCCGTACACGCCCTGGGCGCCGGTGCCCGGGTCGCGGGTAAACGCCACGCCAGTGCCGGAGTCGTCGCCCAGGTTGCCGAATACCATCGCCACCACGTTGACCGCCGTGCCGAGGTCGGCGGGAATCCGCTCCTGCCGCCGGTACAGGATGGCCCGGTCGGCGTTCCACGACCCGAACACGGCGCCGATCGCGAGGTCCATCTGCTCGCGCGGCTGCTGCGGGAAGTCGCGTCCGGAGTGCTCACGCACGATGCCCTTGAACGTCTCAACCAGCTCGCTCAGGTCGGCGGCATCGAGATCCAGGTCGCTGCGGGTTCCCTTCGCCTGCTTGGCCGCCTCGATCGCGTGCTCGAAGGCGTCGCCGTCGATGCCGAGGACCGTCTTGCCGAACATCTGGATCAGGCGGCGGTACGAGTCCCAGGCGAACCGCTCGTTGTCGGCCTGCTTGGCCAGCCCGTGCACCGACTCGTCCGACAGTCCGATGTTCAGGACGGTCTCCATCATGCCGGGCATGGAGAACTTCGCCCCGGACCTGACGCTGACCAGCAGCGGATCCGCCGGGTCGCCGAGCTTGCGGCCCATGGCCGCTTCCAGCTCGCGCAGGTGAGCCGTGACCTCGTCCTCCAGGCCGTCGGGCATGGCGCCCTGCTCCAGGTAGTGGCGGCAGGCATCGGTCGTGATCGTGAAGCCGGGCGGCACCGGCAGGCCGAGATTGGTCATCTCGGCGAGGTTTGCCCCCTTTCCGCCCAGGAGATCCCGCAGATCTTTGTTGCCCTCAGTGAAGTCGTAAACGAACTTGACCACTGCACGTTCTCCTCGTGACGCCGCCGCGCGGTGCGGCCCGGGCGCCTGTCAGCATGGCTTTGACCGCGGCCTGATGACCCCGATGACCGGACTCTACCGGCCGTGGTGCCCGCAGTGGGAACCAGCGCCCGGCCCGGCCGGAGCGGGCAGCGGCAAGCCGACAGCAAATTGATCATAAAAAATCGGTTACGGACCCTAAGCCAAAGCACTTTTCCGGGGGTCCGGAGCGTCTCTCTAGTAGGACGCCGAAGACGGCTAGAACCACCGGGGTTGATGAGCCAAACCCGTAGTTGATCATGCCCTTTTGCAATTCGGGAATGGCAGGTCGGCCTAACGGTATAGCACGGCGATTAATGCTGAGGAGCATAAGGAATTATGGCGGCCCGGCAGGAAGCGGGGGTCAACCTTGGTTCGGGCGCGCTCGCCGGGCACGCTCTCAATTACCCACGGGGGACGAGGCGTGACCGACACACGTCGTCGTGACGGGGATCCGCGGGCCGTTGCGTCGCCGGGGGAAGCCCCCGGGGGCAGGCTGACCGGCCTGCGCCGGGCCGGGCGGGCGGCGGCGGCGAGCCCGGTGGCCCGTCAGCTGGCCGTGCTGGCCGGCTACCTGGTGGCCGGGATCGCGGTGACCTGGCCGCGGGCCACCTGGCTGACCGAGGGCAGGCTGCCCGCCACCCGGGACGGCGGCTCCTACGTGTGGGGCTTTTGGTGGATGGCGCACCAGGTCACCCACCTGGGCGACCCGTGGTTCACCCGCTTGATCGCCGCGCCGGCCGGGACCGAGCTGGGTTATCACGCGCTGATGCCGCTGGAGGGCGTGCTGCTGGCGCCGGTCACGCTGGCGTTCGGCCCGGCCCTCTCCTACAACTTGTTGTCGGTGCTCTTGCCGGGGTTGTTGTGCTATGCCATGTACCGGGTGGGGCGGCTGTGGCTGCGCACGCAGGCCGGGGCGATCGCGGCGGGCGGGTTCTTCGGCTTGTCCTCTATGCTCACCTGGCTGGCCTGGTATCAGCTCAACCTGGCCGCGGGGGTGCTCTTCTTGCCGCTGGCCCTGGAGGCCGCGGTGCGGCTGCGCCGCCGCCCGGGCCTGCGGCAGGCAGTGATCCTGGGCCTCGTGCTGGCCGCCAGCTTGCTGACCGACCAGGAGACCGCCGTCCTGGCCGGGATCCTGGTGGTGCTGGTCCTGGTGCCCTGGCTCGCTGGCCGGCCTGCGGCCGGAACGCCGGGCCGGGCCAGGAAGCTGGCGGCCGCGGCTGGCGCCGTGGCGGTTGCCCTGGTCGTGGCCAGCCCGCAGATCGTGGCGATGGTGGTGCAGTCCCGCTCTGGCGGCACGTCCTTCCCGCCCCGGGAGGTAGTCGAAAACTATGTGAGCTACAACCCGTCCCTCTCCGGGATGTTCGGCGCTTCCCCGCGCGTGGTCCAGCTCGGTCTGGGCGCGCTGAAGCCGGTCAGCTACCGGGGGGCGATCACAGACGGGATTCCGGCGTTCGGCCTGGTGCTGTCCGTGCTGGCGGTGGCCGGGCTGATCGTGTCGCGGCGGCGGCGCAGCGCCTGGCTGCTGGCGCTGCTGTGGGCCGGCGCCGCCGCGCTGGCGCTGGGATCGACGCTGAAGATCGGCACCCGCGTCTACGTGCCCGCCGCCCAGACCTGGCACGGCGTGCGGGTCTCGGCGGTGCTGCCCTACACCTGGTTCGTCCGCATCCCCGCGCTGGCCGGCTTCCGCGAGGCCGCCCGGATCACGCTGCTGGCCCTCGTGCCCGCCGCGCTGCTGGCCGGCGCCGCCGCCGACCAGCTCCGGGCCCGCGCCCCCGCGCTGCTCGCGCCGGTGCTCATCGCCGCCCTGGCCGAGGCCGGCTGGGCCGGCAACCCGGCCATCGCCACCATGCCCGCCGCGCTGCCCCGCCTCGACGCCCCCATCGCCGCCGACCACACCGCCTCCCTCGTCGTCGACGTCCCGTTCGGCATCCGCGGCGGCATCCCGCTGCCCGGCGAAGGCGCCGCGTTCAACCCCGAGGCCCAGGTGCTGGCCACCGCCGACGGCCACCCCCGCGCGATCGGCTACCTGTCCCGGATCCCGCCCGCCACGCTGGCCGCCACCCGCGCCCACCCGTTCTACGCCGGGCTGCTCAACGCCCAAGACCAGCCCCCGCCCCCCGCCGCGCCAACCGCACGCCCCGCCGGCCGCGCCGCCCCGCTCGCCGCCGCCCGCCGCGACGCCCGCGCCATGCACATCGGCTGGATACTGCTCTGGCAGCACACCCCCGCCATCACCCGCTACCTCACCCGCACCGGCTTCCGCCTCGACTACACCGCCGACCGGGTACTCGTATACCGCCCCGCGGCGCGCTGACCGGCCTCCGCGGGCCAGGCCGACGGGCCAGGCGTGCCCCCGTGTACGCCCGGCGCCGGGACCGGTGGCGGTCGCACCGCTCCCCCGGGATTCTGCGGCCTCGATGGCTGGCCCGCGCGACCCGGGGACGCACCCGGCCCTGGGCCTGCGAGGCGGATGACCGCGAACCTGGCAGGTTCGCGGTCACCCGTCGATGGCGGCCTCTCCACAGCCGCGACCAGGCTGTCACGCCCCCGGCGTTCTTGTCAATATTTCCGATTGTATTACCCGATAATGCGGCGGGCCGGGGCCTTACTCGTCGCTGGACACCTTCTCCGGCTCGCGCTGCCGCTCGTCCGGCAGGGCCGCCCGGTCCGGGGCGCCCGCCGCGGCCGACGTCCCGGGAGCCCCCACCCGGACCAGTTCCTCGGATGGGTAGACCTCCTCGCCGTGCACCGCCACGTCGCCGATCTCCAGTTCCGCGTCGGGTATCCGCAGCTTCATGACCAGGCCGATGCCCTTGAGCAGCAGGAACGTGACGAGCGCATCCCAGACGATGACGGTCAGCGCCGCGCCCGCCTGGATGGCCAGCTGCTTCGGGTGACCGTAGAACAGCCCCGAGGTGGTCACGTCGGCGCTGCGGCCGAGACCCAGGTAAACGACCATCTTGGGGTCGGCGAACAGCCCGACCATGAGGCCGCCGAGCAGCCCGGCTATGCCGTGCGTGTAAACGACCCCCAGCGCGTCGTCGACCTTGTTGAACGGCCACACGTACCGCGGCAGGTAGGTCCAGGCCACCCAGACGACCGCCGAGGCGACCAGGCCGATCACGATCGCGCCGACCCCGTTCACGTAGCCCGCGGCCGGGGTGATCGCGACCAGGCCGCAGATCATGCCGTTGAGGCCGCCGAGGAAGGTCGGCTTGCGCTCGCGGCTGAACGCCATGTCCATGACGATCCAGGTCAGCATCGCGATGGCGGTCGCCAGGTTGGTGTTGACCACCGCCGAGGCGGCGTCCGCCCCGGCGAAGTACGGGTCGCCGCCGTTGAACCCGTTCCAACCCAGCCAGAGCAGGCCGGCGCCGACGGCCACGAACAACAGGTTGTTCGGCACGGCGCGCTCGCGGTCGCGCCGCAGCCTCGGCCCCACCACCGCGGCGGCGACGAAGCCGGAGACCCCGGCCGCGAGGTGGATCACATAGCCGCCGCTGAAGTCCAGCGCGCCCTGGCTGGCCCAGTAGCCCCCGCCCCACAGCAGGAAGGCGTTGACCGCATAGGCGAAGGTGATCCACAGCGGCACGAAGATAAGCCAGACCTTGAAGCTGATCCGGCCGATCACGCTGCCGATGAACAGGATCGGCGTGATCGCGGCGAACACGAACTGGAAGTAGGCCAGGGACGCTTCAGAGAACCGGAACTTCGGCATCAGCCCGGCGAGCGACGGGATGACCGCCCGCGCCTGCTCGGCGCCCGCGCCGACGATCGGGCCCGGCGTGCCGACGAAGGTGGAAATCCACGGTGAGCCGAATCCCATCTTGAACGCCCACAGGACCCAGACGATGAGCGTGAGGCAGAACGTGCTGAACACCATCAGCACCGTGTTCATCGCCCACCGGCGCTGCACCAGCCCGCCGTACAGCACGGCGATGGCCGGAATGCTCATCAGGCCGACCAGGGTCGCGGCCGTCAGCTGCCAGGCGTTGTCCCCGGGACTCAGCCAGCTCGGATAGGGAACCACTGCGCGCCTCCATGGGCTGCCGGGAAGCGCTCGGCCGGGATGGCCCGGGCCAGCGGCGCGTCCCCGGGCATCCCGGACGGCCGCTTCGCTGTCCTTCGGAACAGTCCATGTGTCCCACGGGCTGGTTTCGGACCCGTTTCCCGGTCGTTACGCGCTCGGTAACGGAGCTGGCGGGCAGGGCACCGATGTTTCGCGCCTGTTTCGGCCGACCCGTATCACGGGGTGAAGGCAGCGGTCACCCGAGCGGCCGCCTCCCGGGGCTCAGCGACGGCACGGCGTTGGCGCGTACCACGTCGGAGTAGAAACGGGCGCTCGACTTGGGAATCCGGCGCTGGGTCCCGAAATCGACGAACACGATGCCGAAACGCTTCTGGTAACCCCAGCCCCATTCGAAGTTGTCGAGCAGCGACCAGACGAAGTAGCCGGCCAGCCTGGCTCCGTCGTTGATGGCCCGCGCGGCCGCCTCCAGGTGCTGGTGGAGATAGGAGACCCGCTCGCCGTCATTGACCTGGCCATGCTGGTTCACGTAGTCCTCGGCGGCGCAGCCGTTCTCGGTCACGTACAGGGGCAGGCCGGGGGCCTCCTTCGACAGGCGCAGCAGGAGGTCATAGAGCCCGTCGGCGTCGATGAGCCAGCCCATCGGCGTCTGCTCGAGCCAGCCGGGGCGGTACTCCACGACACCGGGAACCGCGCAGCGGGCCGGTTCCTCGTTCCGCCGCAGGTCGTCGGGGTCACCGGCGCGCAGGTAGACCGCGCTGTAATAGTTGACGCCGAGGAAGTCGAGTGGCTGGCTGATCGTGTCCATGTCACCCGCGGCGATGACCGACTCCGGCGGCAGGAGGGGCGTCCTGGCCTGCGCTGGGTAGCTGCCCTGCAGCACTGGCTCGAGGAACAGGCCGTTCTGCACGGCGTCGGTGATCAGCCGCGCCTGCTCCAGGACATCGGGCCGCTGGTTCCCGATCACCTGCACCGGATGCATGTCCAGGGTGATCCCCACGGGGGTGTCCGGGGTCACGGCGCGCAGCGCCTGGACGGCGAGCCCGTGGCCCAGCAGCAGGTGATGGGTGGTCGCGGCGGCCGCGGCGGCGTCGCGCACGCCCGGGGCGTGCTCCCCGGTCAGGTAGCCGTGGCTCGCCACCACCTGCGGCTCGTTCAGGGTGATCCACCGGGTGACCCTGTCGCCGAGCGCCTCGGCCATGATCGCCGCGTAGTCGGCGAAGCGCCGGGCGGTCTCGCGCACCGCCCAGCCGCCCTCGTCCTGGAGTGCCTGAGGCAGATCCCAGTGATAGAGCGTGACGGTGGCGGCGATGCCGCGCTCGCGTAGCTGGTCGAGCAGCGCCCGGTAGTAGTCGAGGCCCTTCTGGTTCACCGCGCCCCGGCCGGCTGGCTGGACGCGCGGCCACGAGATCGAGAAACGGTAGGCGTTGAGGCCGAGTGACGCCATCAGCTCGACGTCCTCCCGGTACCGGTGGTAGGTGTCGCAGGCGACATCGCCGGTGTCTCCGCCGTGCACCGCACCCGGCGTGTGGCTGAACGTGTCCCACACCGACGGGCCCCGGCCGTCGGCGTCGGCCGCTCCCTCGACCTGGTAGGCGGCCGTGGCCGCGCCCCAGGCGAAACCCGCCGGGAAGGGCAGTGCACCGTCAGTCCCGGATCCCGTTGTCGTCATGAACCCTCCTTCACCTGGCACCAGGACCCTGTATGGTCCTTCCGGCGGCACCGGCTGCCTCGCAAACCCTTGACGGCTCCCGGGCCGGGTCCTAGTGTAAGCGCTTAGATCAGCCTATGTAAGCGCTTAGATGTAATCGCTTAGACATTCCGCCAGGTGGGGATATGACCCCGAAGATACGCGACGTGACCGTTCGTGACCAGACGGCCCCGGCCGACCCGTCGACAGCATGGCGTCCCGCACGCGCGCTGGCCTGGATGCCGGGCGATGACCGGCACCGCGACGGCTATCAGCCAGCTGCACCGCGGCCCGGGGACCGGGCACCGTGGTAACTCTCTACGACGTCGCGCGCCTCGCGGGTGTATCCACCGCCACCGTTTCCCGGGTGGTGCACGGCCAGGACCGGGTACGTGACAGCACGCGGGCCCGCGTGCTGAGGGTGATCGACCAGCTCGGCTACGTCCCCGACGGGGCCGCGCAGAGCCTGTCGCGCCGCCGCAAGAACGTGATCGGCCTGGTCTGCGTGGAGCGCCAGTCGCCCCGGCAGCAGTATGACATCGAGAGCATGAGCCTGCTGTTCTACGACGAGATACTGCGCGGAGTCGAGGCCCGGATCCGGGACCACAACTGGTCGCTACTGATCAGCTATCTCCGGGAGGCGGCCACCGACCCTGACCTGCCGCGGCTGCTGTCTCTGTCCGGCCAGGTCGACGGCATGCTGATCGGAGAAGGCGTCGTGCCGTCGGAGTTCCTGGCCCGGCTGGCCAAGCGGCTGCCGGTGGTCGTCATCGCCGGGAACCCGGACGAGCGGGCGGCCGACGTGGTGATGGCCGACAACCGATCCGGCTCCGCCGCGCTGGTGTCCCACCTCATCGAAGTCCACGGCAGGCGACGGCTGTACCACGTGGACGGCCCGCCCAGCGCCCCGGACGCGAAGGAGCGCCGCATCGCGCTCGCCGAGCTGGTGGCCGCCAACCCGCAGTGCCAGCTGGTCGGCTCGTCGCAGGGTTCCTTCACCGTCCGCAGCGGCGAGGAAGCGGGGGCGCAACTGCTCGCGGCCTGCGGTGAGCAATTGCCCGACGCGGTCGTCTGCGCGAACGACCTGATGGCCATCGGGGTGCTGCGGGCATTCAGCCGAGCCGGGGTACGGGTGCCCGAGCAGGTCGCGGTGGTCGGCTTCGATGACATCTTCCCCGCCAGCTTGTGCGTCCCGCCGCTCACCACCGTTCACCAGCCGATGCGCCTGCTGGGCGAGCGTGCGTGCACCCGCCTGCTCGACCGCATCGCCCGGCCGAGCATGACCCCGAAGGTGGAACTGCTGCCGGCCGAGCTCGTACTGCGCTCCAGCTGCGGCTGCCCGCCCGGCACCGCGACGCGCCAGCCAGTACCGGCACTGGGCGCCAGCCGTTCCGCACCCGGCCCGGCCGCTCCGCCCCGGCGCGGCCGGCGCAAGACCCCAACCCCGGCGAGCTAGGAGCCGGCGATGCCCTTCATTGCCCGTCGCGTCGTCTTCTACCTGGTCGCGGCCTGGGTCGCGCTGACGATCAACTTTTTCATCCCGCGCGCGATGCCGGGGAACGCCGTGCAGGCCGTCATGTCGAAGTTCCCCAACCTGACGCCCTCGGCCTACCGGGCGCTGGAGGCCATGCTCGGCGTCGGCCACCCCGGCTCCATCTGGCACCAGTACTGGGCGTACCTCGTCGATATCTCGCACTTCAACTTCGGTGTCGACGTGTCCCAGTACCCGGCCAGCGTGTCGAGCCTGCTCGTCCAGACGATCCCCTGGACGATCACGCTGGTGGGCACGGCGACGCTCATCGCCTTCTTCGTCGGCACCGCCCTGGGCATCATGGCCGGCTGGCGGCGCGGGGGCTGGCTCGACCGGGTCCTGCCCGGGCTCATGTTCTTCCAGGCGATGCCGTACTTCTTCCTCGCGCTGATCCTGCTCGAGCTGTTCGCGGTCCGCACCCACGTCTTCCCGCTGGGCCAGGGGTACACGGGCGGGCTGATCCCGGGCTGGCACTGGGACTTCATCAGCAGCGCCATCTATCACTCGCTGCTGCCCGCTTTCACCATCGTCATCGCCTCGGTGGCGGGCTGGATGCTGCAGATGCGCAACCTGATGCTCACCACGATCGGCGAGGATTACGTGCTCGCCGCCCAGGCTAAGGGGCTGCCCAACCGCCGCGTCATCTGGACCTATGCGACCCGCAATGCGCTGCTGCCCCAGCTCCAGGGGTTCGGCCTCGCGCTGGGCTTCGTGATCTCCGGGGCCATCGTCATGGAAATCGTCTTCTCCTACCCGGGGATAGGCCTGCTGCTGCTCAACGCGGTCACGTCGAACGACTTCCCGCTGATGCAGGCCATCTTCCTCGTGATCACCTTTGCCGTCCTGCTGGCCAACTTCGTCGTGGACCTGATCATCGTCGCGGCCGATCCGCGCGCGCGAGCACGGGAGGTGACCCGGTGACCGTCGCGCTCCCGGTCAGCACCGAGCCGACGGCGGTGCCGGAAGTCCGCCGGCGGCGCGGGCTCTGGCGGCGCCTGCCCACGCGGGCCAAGGTAGGTGCGCTCCTGCTAGGCGCGTTCATCGTGGCCGCCATCGTCGGGCCGATGGTCAGCCCTTACGACCCGGGGTTTCAGAACCCCTCGTTCGGGCTCTCGCTGCACCCGCCGGACGCGGCGCACCTGCTGGGCACCACCCAGAGCGGCCAAGACGTGCTCGCCCAGCTGCTGACCGGCATCCGCCTCACGCTGGAGCTGGCGCTCGGCGTCGGTGTCATCGCGTCGGTGCTGTCGATCGTCGTCGGGGTGGCAGCCGGGTTCCTCGGCGGCTGGTGGGACGAGTTCCTGTCGCTGGCCACCAACGTGTTCCTGGTGATCCCGGCGCTGCCCCTGCTCATCATCCTGCTCGGCTACCTGCCGCAGAAGGGCCAGCTGGCGACCATCGTCGTGCTCAGCGGGCTCGGCTGGCCGTGGGGGGCACGGCTGATCCGCGCGCAGACCCTGGCGATCCGCGGCCGCGACTTCGTGGCCGCCTCCCGGGAGACCGGCGAGCGGACCTGGCGGATCCTGGCCTTCGAGATCGTGCCGAACGAGGTGAGCCTGATCGCGGCGAACTTCGTGAACACGGTGCTGTACGCGATAGGTGCCTCGGTCGCCCTGGCCTTCATCGGCCTCGCCGACCTGTCCAGCTGGAGCCTCGGCACGATGCTGTACTGGGCGCAGAGCCAGCAGGCGCTCCAGCTGGGCGCCTGGTGGTGGTTCGTGCCGCCCGGGCTGGCCGTGGCGCTGATCGGCACCGCCCTCGTGCTGCTGAACAGCGGTATCGACGAGCTCGGGAACCCGCGGCTGCGCAACGCCAGCGAAGCCAGCCAGACGGCCTGGCGCAAGCTGCGGCCGACCGACCCGACCCCGGTGCTGCAGGCCGCGCCGCCACCGCGCAGCCGGCTGGCAGGCCTGCTGCACGCGTTCTCCCGCAGCTCGCTGCTCGACGAGCAGGACAGGGCCGGGAACCGGGCCGGGCGCTCACTGGGCCGCGCACCCGGCAGTGATCTGTCGTGAGCACCGACCACGGCGCCGCCGTCCCGCCCGCCGGCCCGGCCCCCCGCGGCGCCGACGAGCCCGTGCTCGCCATCTCCGACTTCTCGGTGGTGTACCGCACCCCGGACGGCGACGTGCAGGCAGTGAACCGGGTGAACCTCGAGCTTTACCCCGGTCAGGTGGTCGGCCTGGTCGGCGAGAGCGGATCGGGCAAGTCCACGCTCGCCTACGGTGCCTGCCGGCTGCTCCGGGCTCCCGCGCTCATCACCAACGGCAACGTCCGCTACCGGGGCCGGCGCTCGGTCGCGCCGATGGAGATCCTGCACGTGCATGCCGACGATCTGCGCCGGCTGCGCTGGCGGGAGATCGCCATCGTCTTCCAGAGCGCGATGAACGCGCTGAACCCCGTGCTCAACGTCCGTGACCAGCTCGTTGACGTCATCCACGCCCACCTGCGGGTCTCCCGGCAGGAGGCGCGGGACAAGGCGGGGTCGCTGCTCGAGATGGTCGGCATCCCGCGCTCGCGCCTGCGCAGCTACCCCCATGAGCTCTCCGGCGGCATGCGGCAGCGGGTGATGATCGCCATGGCCCTGGCCACCGAGCCGGAAGTGGTCATCATGGACGAGCCGACCACCGCGCTCGACGTCGTGGTCCAGCGCGACATTCTCAGCCAGATCGTGGAGCTCAAAGAGAGTCTGGGCTTCTCGATCTTGTTCATCACCCACGATCTGTCCCTGCTGCTCGAGCTGGCCGACCGGATCGCGGTGATGTACGCGGGGCAGCTCCTGGAGTTCGGCACGGCCCGCGAGATCCAGCACGAGCCGGCCCACCCGTATACCCGGGGCCTGCTCAACTCGTTTCCCTCGCTGCGCGGGGCCCGCCGCGAGCTGGCGGGCATCCCGGGCTCCCCGCCCGACCTGCACGACCCGCCATCGGGCTGCCCCTTCCTGCCCCGGTGTGGCTACGCCACCCAGGCCTGCGCCGACATCGACATGCGGCTCCTGCCGGTCGCCTCTTCCCCGGACCCGGCGCACGTGACCGCCTGCCCGTTCGTATTGCCCGGGACGCCCGCTCCGCCGGGGCCGGCGGGGTCCCCGGCCGCGACCAGCACGGGGAGCTGAGCACATGAGCAGCAACGGGATCCCGGGCCCGCCGCCGGACGGCGACGTGGCCTCGGTAGCCGCCGAACGCGGGCCGCTGGCCATGGAGGCCATCTCGCTCGGCAAGGACTTCCGGCTGGGCCGCGGGGCGATCCTGCACGCGGTGCGCGACGTCTCCTTCAACCTCTACCGCGGTGCCGCCACCGCCCTGGTGGGCGAGAGCGGCTCGGGCAAGTCGACGGTCGCCAGGTTGCTGGCCGGGCAGGAGCGGCTCACCTCCGGCTCAGTGCGCCTGGACGGCCAGCCGGTGGACGTCTCGCGCAGCCGGGCCTTCCGGCAGTACAAGAGCAAGGTCCAGCTCGTCTTCCAGGACCCGTTCTCCTCGCTGAATCCGGTGCACACCGTGAGCTATCACCTGGAGCGCCCGGTGAAGCTGCGGCAGGACAAGCACTCCAGGCAGGAGGTCAGCCAGGAGACCGCCGCCCTGCTGGAGCAGGTGCGGCTCACGCCGCCCGGACAGTTCCTGCCCAAATTCCCGCACGAGCTGTCCGGCGGCCAGCGGCAGCGGGTCTCGTTCGCCCGGGCTCTCGCCGCGCGCCCGGAGGTCCTGCTGGCCGACGAGCCGGTCTCCATGCTCGACGTCTCGATCCGGCTCGAGATGCTGAGCCTGCTCGACGACCTGCGCCGGCGCTTCCGGCTCGCGCTGCTGTACATCACCCACGACATCGCCTCGGCGCGCTACTTCGCCGACGAGGTGCTCGTCATGTACGCGGGGCAGATCGTCGAGCGCGGCCCGGCCGAGGAAGTGACCCAGCACCCGGCGCATCCCTACACCCAGCTGCTGGTCGCCTCGGCGCCGGATCCGGATAACCTCGGGTCCGGGCTGCACGCCGGCAGCGGTGCCGAGCGCCGGGCGGAGAACACCGGCCCGGCCGCCACCGGCTGCCCGTTCAGCACCCGGTGCCCGCTGGCCGACGACCGCTGCCGCCGGGACAACCCCGCCCTGCAACGAGTCTCAGCCACGCGGGCAGCTGCCTGCTGGCGGCTGGACGCCGCCGCGCCCGACGTTCTCGCCGAGCCGCAGGGGGGTGGGCTATGACCAGCTAGCTCACCGCTCCGCATCGGGGGGTATCGGCCGTTTCGACGACAGGAAACGAAAATGATCATCACGAGAATGCTAGGCCCCAGAAAACTGGTAACCGTGACCGCGGCCGTCGCCCTCGCCGCCGGGGCAGCCGCGTGCTCATCGAGCAACCCGCCGACTGCCTCGTCGGGCTCGGGCACCACGTCGCACACGCTCGTCATGGAAAGCTCGCCGGAAAGCACGATCACCCAGTCGTTCAACCCGTTCATCGCCACCCAGCCCATCTGGGGCATGGGCGCGGACGGACTCATCTACGAGCCGCTGCTTCAGTTCAACATCGCCAAGCCGCCCCAGTACTACCCGTGGCTGGCGACCAGCTACAAGTGGGCGAACGGCGGCAAGACGGTCACCTTCACCCTCCGCTCGGGCGTGAAGTTCAACAACGGGACGCCGCTGACGCCCGCCGACGTCGCGTTCACCTACAACCTGGTGAAGAACAACGCGTCCATCAACCTGGGCGGGCTGCCCATCAAGAGCGTGAGCACCTCGGGCAACACCGTCACGCTGACCTTCTCCTCGGCGCAGTACACCAACCTGCAGGAGGTCGCCGGCGTGCCGATCCTCCCGCAGGCGATCTGGAGCAAGGTCAAGAACCCGGCCACGTACGCGGACCCGAATCCCGTCGGCACCGGACCCTACAAGCTCAAGTCCTTCACCCCCCAGGGGTTCACGCTGACCAAGAACGAGGGCTACTGGCAGGCCTCGAAGGCCAAGGTGCAGAACGTGTTCTTCCCGGTCTACACCTCCAACACGGGCGCGCTGAACGCGCTGTTCTCCGGGCAGATCGACTGGACCGGCAACTTCATTCCCGGCCTGCAGAAGGACTTCGTGGCCAAGTCACCCTCAACCCACCACTTCTGGGAGGCGCCCGGCAGCACGAACGCCTTCATCCCCAACCTGAACAAGTGGCCGACCAACCAGGTGCCGGTGCGCAAGGCGATCAGCCTGGCCCTGGACCGCACGCTGCTGGCGTCGGAGGGCGAGGCCGGCCTGGAGAACCCGATAACCAACGCCACCGGCATCACGCTGCCGACCTACTCCGCCTGGGCCGGGCCGGTCGCCAGCATGACCATGTCCACCCACGCCAACGCGGCCGCGGCCCAGCAGGTGCTGAAGAGCGCCGGGTACACCAAGGGCTCCAATGGCTTCTACCAGAAGGGCGGCAAGACCGTCTCGGTCACGCTGATCAGCCCGTCCGCCTACACCGACTACGCGGAGGTCGGCTCGATCGCCGCGCAGGAACTGAAGAACGCCGGCATCGACGCGACGTTCCAGGGCATCAGCGTGAACGCCTGGAACGCCGACATGGGCAGCGGCAACTTCTCGCTGGCCGAGCACTGGTCCAACGGCGGCGTCACGCCGTACAACCTGTACGACAACTGGCTGGACAGCTCCCTCACCAAGGGCAGCGCCGCCACCGGCGACTACGAGCGGCTGAAGAATCCGGCCATCGACGCTCAGCTGGCCCGGGTGGCCGGGGCCTCCACGGTGAGCAGTCAGACGTCCGCCCTCGTGCCGATCGAGAAGTACGTCGCCTCGAACCTGCCGGTCATCCCCATCACGACCGCGTCGGACTGGTTCGAGTACAACTCCCAGCACTGGGTCGGCTGGCCGACGCAGTCCAACCCCTACGATTCAGGACAGCCCTCGGGCACCAACAACAACGCGGGTACGGGCACCGACGAGGTGATCATCCTGCACCTGAGTCCTCGCTGAGACAGCCAGGACAAGCGGGCCCTCCCCTGGGTACCCCAGGGGAGGGCCACACCCCAGCAGTACGGTAACCCAGTACCGTGAACGGGCAGGCAGCGGGCCGCTGCCGGCCCGTTCGCCGGTTACGCGGGCACCCGGCCGAGCCGGCGGCGCCAGCGGTCGGCGCGGCGGTCGGCGCGGATCTGGCGGACGACGTTACGCCCGGGAATGCCGGTGACGCCGCCTCCCCCGTGGGTGGCCGAGCCGGCCTGGTACAGGCCACGCACCGGCGTGCGCAGGTCGGCATAGCCGGCCGCGGGCCGGCCGTGGAACATCTGGCCGAGGCTGAGCTCGCCGTGGAAGATGTTGCCGCCGACCAGGCCGTACTCCCGCTGCATCGTGTGCGGGCCGATCACCTGGCGGTGCCGGATCGAGCCGGTGAAGCCGGGCGCCACCGCCTCCATCCGCGCGATCACCCGGTCGGCGTAGGCCTCCAGCTCGGTCTCGTCCGGGGCATCCGCGTAGCCCTCAGGAGCCCACTGGGTGAACATCGACATCACGTGCTGGCCGGCCGGGGCGAGCGAGTCGTCGAACACGCTGGGGATGCAGATGTCGGCGAACGGGCGGGCCGACGGCTTGCCCGACACCGCCTCCTGGAACGCGTTCTCGATGTCGTCCAGGCTCTCCGCCAGTACGATCGTGCCCCCGTGCACCTGCGGATCATAGTCCGGGTGGCTGGCGAACACCGGCAGCCGGTCGAGGGCCAGGTTGATCTTCACGGTGCCGCTGCGGGTCTGCCAGCTGCGGATGTCGGCCAGGAACGGCTCGGGCAGCGCCGCCGGGTCGACCAGCTCCAGGAACGCGATCTTCGGGTGCACGGTCGTGATCACCGTCTCCGCGTCGATCTCCTCCCCGGAGGCCAGGGTCACCCCGGTCACCCGGCCGGACGGCGTGGTTCGGATCCGGGCCACCGGGGCACCGGTGCGGAGCTCGGCGCCGAACGACCGGGCGGCCGCGGCCAGCGCCTGGGTGACCCCGCCCATCCCGCCGCGCGGGAACCCCCAGGCCCCGGCCTGCCCGCCCGTGTCGCCGATGTGATGGTGCAGCATCACGTACGCCGTGCCGGCCGACCGCGGGCCCGCCCAGGTGCCGATCACGCCCGACACCGACAGCAGCCCGCGAATCGCGTCCGACTCGAAGTACTGGTCCAGCAGGTCGGCGATGCTCCCGGTCAGCAGCCGGGTGACGTCCACCGCGCCGCGGGCGTCCAGCTTGCGCAGGTGCCGCAGCAGCATGGCCTGCCGGGCCAGGTCCGCGGGCCGCCGGGAGCCGAGCCGCGGCGGGATCTCCTCCAGCATCGGCCCCAGCACCTGCCCGATCGCGTGCAGATGCGCCTCGTAGCGGGGGTAGGCCGCGGCGTCGGCGGCGGAGAACTTCCCGATCTCGTCGCGGCGGCCGGCCGGATCGTCGGGCAGCCGCAGGTACCTGCCGTCCGCGCGGGGCGCGAAGTACGGTCCCTGCGGGAACACGTGGTATCCGTGCCGGGCCAGTTGCAGGTCGGTGATGAGGTCCGGCGGCAGCAGTGACACCACGTACGACAGCGAGGTGACCAGGTAATCGGGACCGAACGGGCGCTCGCTGACCGCGGCACCGCCGAGGACGCCCCGCCGCTCGCAGACGAGGACGTCCAGCCCGTCCTTGGCCAGGTACCCGGCGGCGACCAGGCCGTTATGGCCACCGCCTACCACTACGACATCGCGGCGTGAAGTCACGAGCAAATCTCTCCTGTCAGTGACCGGCGGGAAGCGAGCGCTTGTGCCGCCCGCTTCCCGGATAATAGGCGGGCGCCGGCACGACAGCGAGCCTGAGCCCCGCTCGCCCGGGGTCGCGCCCCAAGCCGGCGGCGACGTGAGGAACCCGGTTGTGAGCAGTGAGCAGATGAGCGCGCGGGCCGCCCGGATCCCGGTCCGGGACGGGACCGAGCTGGCCGCCACGATTTACCTCCCCGCGGGAGCGGACGCCGCGCCGGTGCCCGCGCTGCTTGAGTACCTGCCTTACCGCAAGGACGACGCCATGCTCGTCCGCGATTACGGCCTGTACGCGCACGTCACCCGGCACGGGTACGCGGGTGTCCGGGTGGACATCCGCGGCACCGGGGGCAGCGGCGGCGACCTGCCCGACGGCGAGTACTCCGAGCAGGAGCAGCGCGACGCCGAGGACGTCATCGCCTGGCTGGCCGGGCAGCCGTGGTGCAGCGGCGCGGTCGGGATGTGGGGCATCTCGTGGGGCGGCTTCAACGCCATCCAGGTCGCGCTGCGGCGGCCGCCCGCGCTGAAGGCGATCATCGCGGTGGACGCCTCCGATGACCTCTTCCACGACGACGTGCACTACATCGACGGGCTGCTGCACCTCGACGAGTACGCGCTGATGATCGACCACCTGAACGCGCTGCCACCCGCCCCGGACTTCCCGCTCGACGAGCCGGTGCTGGCGCGCAGGTTCGACCGCGAGCCGTGGCTGGCCACCTGGCTGGCCCGGCAGCAGGACGGCCCCTACTGGCGGCGGGCGTCATTGCGGCCCGACTACGGCAGGCTCACGCTCCCGGCGTTCCTCATCGGCGGCTGGTACGACGGGTACCGCGATTCGGTGCCCCGCATGCTCGCCTCGGCGCCCGGCCCGGTCAAGGTGCTGATGGGACCGTGGAACCACACGTTCCCGCATGACGCCGTCCCGGGGCCGGCCATCGAATGGCGGGCCGAGGCGATCCGGTGGTGGGATCACTGGCTCAACGGGGCGGAGAACGGGATCATGTCCGAGCCGCCGGTCACCGTGTACGTCCGGCACTGGCACCCGCCGGACCCGGAGCTGGCCGAGGTACCCGGGCGCTGGCGGACCGAGACCGCATTCCCGCCGGAACGGACCGTTTACCGGGCATGGCACTGCGGCCCCGAGCGGAACCTGTCGCCGCGGTCCCCGCCGGACGGCTCGGTGGCGCTGCGCTACGTGCCGTCGGCGGGCGCGCAGGCCGGCCACTGGTGGGGCGACCTGGCACCGGACCAGCGCGGCGCGGACGCGTTCAGCCTGATCTTCGACACTCCCCCGCTGGACGCCGAGGTGGAGATCCTCGGCTTCCCGGCGGTGGAGATCAGCGGCGGCGCGGACGCCGAGCCGCTGCACTGGTTCGGCAGGCTTTGCGACGCGGCGCCGGACGGCCAGGTCACGCTCGTGACCGGGGCCGGCCGCGCGGGCCGGCCGGATCCGCTGCGGGACCCCGGGTCGCTGCCCGGCGGTACCGCGGCTCCCCCGGCGCCGCCCGCCGGCCCGGGCGAGCCGGGCCGTCTGCGGCTGGAGCTGCACGTCACCTCCTGGGTGTTCCCGCGCGGTCACCGGATCCGGCTCTCGCTGTCCAACGCCATGTGGCCGATGATCTGGCCAACCCCGCGCCCGGCCACAGCCACGGTCCGGCTGGGGACGGCCGGGACCAGGCTGCTGCTGCCGGTGATCCCGCCCGCGGCCAGGCCGGAACCGGTGTTCGGGGCGCCCGGTCCGGCCGAGCATCCGGCCGGCGTCCGGCACTGGGGGGACATGCTGCCGGTGCGCTGGACCCAGCAGCGCGACGATGCCGGGACCGCCGCGATCTGGTGGCGGGGTGCGGGTGGCACCGAGTTCGGCTGGGGCCGGATGACCGACGAGGAGTACCTGCGCTACGAGGTGCAGGACGCCCGGCCGGCCGGCGCCTCGGCGCACGGCGAAGCCCGCACCGAGATCCAGCTCACCGGCCGGCTGCTGACCGTCACCTCGCGGCTCGACCTCGACGGTGATGAGCAATCACTGCGCTACCGGTTCCGCCGGGAGCTGCGCCGGGACGGAATGCTGCTGCGCGAGCGCGACTGGACCTACCGGTACCCACGCGAAGGCCACTGACGGCACACGGTCCGCCGCGGGGCTAGGCCTGGTGGTCTTCCACGTGCCGCTGGAGCTTGTTCATGCCGGCCAGCCAGCGGTCCGGATCCGCCGCGCGGCCCGCGTACATGCGGGCGACCTCGGGGTGCGGCAGGATCAGGAACCGGCCGCCGGCGATCCCGGTCACCACCGCGTCCGCCGCGGCCTCGGGCGTGACCGCGGAGTCGCCGAGCAGGATCCGGCCGACGGGCCCGGCCGCGTCCAGCATCGGGGTGCGCACGCCCTGCGGGCAGAGCGCCTGCACGGTGATCCCGCGGTGGGCGTAACTGGCGGCCAGCCACTCGGCGAAGCTGAGCGCCGCGTGCTTGGTGACCGAGTAGGGCGCGGAGCCGAGCATGGTGAGCAGCCCGGCCGCCGACACCGTGCAGATCAGGTGTCCGCGGCCGCGCTCCAGCCACGGCGGCAGCAGCAGCCGCGCGGCCCGGACGTGCGCCATGACGTTGACCTGCCAGGACAGATCCCACGCGGCCTCGTCCGCGTCCGCGCCGCCAGGCCGGGCCACCCCGGCGTTGGCGCAATACAGGTCGATCTCGCCCAGGCTTTCCCTCGCCGCGCCGATCAGCCGGGCCACGCCGTCCTCGCTGGCGGCGTCGCCCGGTACCGCCACCGCGCCGCAGGACGCGGCCACCCGCGCCGCCGCCTGCGGGTCGATGTCGTTGACCACGACCCGGGCGCCCTCGGCGGCGAACCTGGCCGCCAGGGCCGCGCCGATGCCACTGCCCGCCCCGGTGACGACCACGCCGGCCCCGGCGACGGACTTCACGCGGTGATCCCCGGCAGGTTCACCAGGCCGGCCAGCGCGGCGCGGTGCCGGTCCGGCGTGCCGAACGCGATCGAGCCGCTCTTGGCCCGCTTCAGGTACAGCTGGGCGGGATGCTCCCAGGTGAATCCGATGCCGCCGTGCAGCTGCACGCACTCCTCGGCCGCCTTGACGGCCGCCTCGCCGCAGTACGCCTTGGCCATCGCCACGGCTACCGGGGCGTCCGGGCTGCCGTCGGCCAGGCAGGCGGCCGCGTACCTGGACGCCGCGCGGGCCTGCGCGACGAGCACGTACAGATCGGCCAGCCGGTGCTTGATCGCCTGGAACGAGCCGATCGGGCGGGCGAACTGGTGGCGCTCCTTGGCGTATCCGACGGTCATCTCCAGGCAGCGTTCGGCCAGGCCCAGCTGCTCGGCGGCGAGCGTGGCCGCCCCGGCCGACAGCGCCGCGCGGACGGCCGCGGCGGCGGTGTCCCCGGCGGCGATGCGCCGGGCCGGCACCGCGTCCAGCGTCAGATCGCACAGCTGCCTGGTGCCGTCCAGCGAGACCACGGGCGACCTGGTCACCCCGCCGGCGTGCGCGTCCACCGCGTAGAGCCCGTAGGGCACGCCGTCGGCCGGTACCAGCAGCACGTCGGCGGGCAGCGCGTCGGCGAGCCGGGCCGCGGTGCCGGTCAGCCGGGCCGAGCCGGCCGCCGGGTCACCTGCTGGCGAGCCGCCCGGCGGCGGCCCGGTCACCCGGACCGAGCGGGGCAACTCGCTATCCGGCGCGGACTCGAACGGGACCGCCAGCGCCGCGGTCACGGTGCCGTCGGCCAGCGACCCGAGCAGCTTGCGGTCGGGATCCGCGGCGGGCTCCGGGCCGGCCGCGGCGAGCAGCGCGGCGGTGGCGACCGCCGCGCTGCCCAGGTAGGGAACCGGAGCGACCGACCGCCCGGTTTCCTCGGCGACCACCGCGGCCTCGCGGTAGGACGCGCCCGCCCCGCCGGCCGACTCCGGGATCAGGAGCCCGCCGCAGCCCAGGTCCGCGGCCAGCGTGTGCCAGAGCCCCAGGTCATAGGCATCGCCGCGCTCGGTGCGGGCGAGCACGTCGGCCGGCTGGCACCGTTCGGTAAAAAGTGCCCGTACCGCCTGCCGCAGGTCGTTTTCCGCCTCGCTGTAGAGGAGGCCAGGGATCTCTGGCTGGCTCATCGCGGAAGGTCTTTCCACGGCACGTCCTTGTCGACCCGGATTTCCGGCGGCAGGCCGAGCACTCGCTCGGCGATGATGTTGCGCAGAATCTCCGAGGTACCGCCCTCGATTGAGTTGCCCTTGGCGCGCAGGTAGCGGTAGCCGGGGCCGCGGCCGTAGAAGTTCGCGGCCTCCGGCCGGCGCATGGTCCAGTCGTCGTAACGCAGCCCCTCACCGCCGGCCAGTTCCACCTCGAGGGCGGAAATCTCCTGGTTGAGCCGGGCGAAGACGAGCTTGGCCGCCGAGCCTTCGGGGCCCGGCTGGCCGGCCGTCAGCTGCTGCCGCAGCCGGGCGCCGGCGATCCTGGCCACCTCGGCGTCCAGCCACAGCCGCAGCAGCCGGTCGTGCAGGCCCGGGGTGCGCAGCTCCGGGTGGTCCCGCCAGGTCGCCACCGCGCCCCCTATCATCCCGCCCTCCCGGGGCAGGGTGCCGCCGCCTATCGCCACCCGCTCGTTCATGAGCGTCGCGGTCGCGACCCGCCAGCCCTCGCCGACGGCGCCGATCCGGTCGGTGTCCGGGATCGGCGCGTCGGCCAGGAAGACCTCGTTGAACTCGGCCTCCCCGGTGAGCTGGCGCAGTGGCCGCACCTCCACCCCGGGCGCGGTCATGTCGAGCGCGAAGTAGCTGAGGCCGGCGTGCTTGGGCACGTCCGGGTCGGTCCGGGCCACCAGGATCGCCCACCGGGCCTGGTGCGCCATCGATGTCCAGACCTTCTGCCCGCTGACCCGCCAGCCGTCGCCGGCGCGCTCTGCCCTGGTGGCCAGGCCGGCCAGGTCGGAGCCGGCGCCGGGCTCGCTGAACAGCTGGCACCACACCTGTTCGCCGGTCCACAGCGGGCGCAGCCAGCGGTGCTGCTGCTCCGGGGTGCCGAAGGCCAGGATGGTCGGCGCGGCCATGCCCAGGCCGATCCCGATCCGCCGCGGGTTGTTGTCCGGCGCGCCCGCCGCCGCCAGCTCGGCGTCGGCGATCGCCTGCAGGGAGCGCGGCGCGCCCAGGCCGCCGAGGCCGGGCGGGTAGTGCACCCAGGCCAGGCCCGCGTCGAACCGGGCGCGCAGGAAGTCGAGCGGGGGCGTGGCGGCGGGGTCGTGCGCGGCCAGCAGGTCGCCGACCCGGCGGCGGATGTCATCGGGCCCGGCCGCCGCGCCGCCCGCCTCGGCCTCGGTCAGCACAGCGGGCCGCCCGCCACGTAGATCACCTGGCCGGAGACGAACCCGGCGTCCTCGCTGACCAGGAACGAGATGACGTTCGCCACGTCGGCCGGCTGGCCGACCCGGCGCACCGGGATCTGGGTGGCGGCCGCCTTCTGGAACTCCTCGAAGTCCATGCCGATCCGGGCCGCGGTGGCCGCGGTCATGTCGGTGGCGATGAAGCCGGGCGCGACCGCGTTGGCGGTGATGCCGAACTGGCCGAGCTCGATGGCCAGCGTCTTCGTGAACCCCTGCATCCCGGCCTTGGCCGCCGAGTAGTTGACCTGGCCGCGGTTGCCCAGCGCCGAGCTCGACGACAGGTTGACGATGCGCCCGTAGCGCTGATCCACCATGTGGTTCTGCGCCGTCTTGCTCATCAGGAACGCGCCGCGCAGGTGCACGCCGAGCACCGTGTCCCAGTCGCCGGTGGTCATCTTGAACAGCAGGTTGTCCCGGATCACGCCGGCGTTGTTCACCAGCACGGCGGGCGGCCCCAGCTCGGCCACGACCTTGCCCACCGCGGCCTCGACCTGGTCGGCCTGGCTGACGTCGGCGCCGACCGCGACCGCCCGGCCGCCGCCGGAGGTGATCGACTCCACCGTGCCGGCGCAGTTGGGCTCGTCCAGGTCGAGCACGGCGACGGCCATCCCGTCGGCGGCCAGCCGGACTGCGGTGGCGGCGCCGATGCCGCGGGCGGCACCGGTGACGATGGCGACACGTTGGGTGTCTGCTGGCATGTGGTCCTCCTGGTCGCGGGCGGGCGGGCGCCGGGTTGGCGGCCCGGTTCAGGTCTCGGTGCGGTACTTGCGCAGCTCCCGGCGGGCCAGCGACCGCTTGTGCACCTCGTCCGGGCCGTCGGCGAAGCGCAGCGCCCGCGCGCTCGCCCACAGCTGGGCCAGCGGGAAGTCCTGGCTGACCCCGCCCGCGCCGTGCGCCTGGATCGCCTTGTCGATCACCCACTCGGCCATCGCCGGAGTGGCGATCTTGATGGCCTGGATCTCGGTGTGCGCGCCCTTGTTGCCGACGGTGTCCATCAGCCACGCGGTCTTGAGCACCAGCAGCCGGGCCGCCTCGATGCGCACCCGGGACTCGGCGATCCAGCCCTGGATCACGCTCTGCTCGGCCAGCGGGCCGCCGAACGCGGTGCGCGACATCACGCGGCGGCACATGAGCTCGAGGGCGCGCTCGGCGGCGCCGATGAGCCGCATGCAATGGTGGATGCGGCCCGGGCCGAGCCGGGCTTGTGCGATCGCGAAGCCGTCGCCCTCGCCGGCGATCAGGTTGTCGGCCGGCACACTCGCATCGCGGAATTCGATCTCCGCGTGGCCGCCGTGCGGCGCGTCGTCGTAACCGAACACGCTCATGCTGCGGCGGATGTGCACGCCGCTGGTCTCCCGCGGCACCACGACCATGGACTGCTGCTTGTGCGGCGGCGCCTGGTCGTCGGTGCGGCCCATCACGATCAGGATCTCGCAGCCGGGATTCATCGCGCCGGACGACCACCACTTCGTGCCGTTGATCACGTAGTCATCGCCGCGGGGCTCGATCCTGGTCGCTATGTTGTTGGCGTCCGAAGACGCGACGTCCGGCTCGGTCATGCAGAACGCCGACCTGATCTCGCCCTCGAGGAGCGGCGTGAGCCACCGGTCCCGTTGGGCGGCGGTGCCGAACTCGGCCAGCAGCTCCATGTTGCCGGTGTCCGGCGCGGCGCAGTTGAGCGCCTCGGGCGCCAGCGCGGGGCTGCGGCCCATGATCTCGGCCAGCGGCGCGTACTGCAGGTTGGTCAGCCCCGCGCTGGCGCCGGGCAGGTGCTCGGTGTGCGGGCCGCGCGCCAGGAACAGGTTCCACAACCCGCGGCGGCGCGCCTCCGCCTTGAGCTCGGCCATCACCGGCGGGCGCTCCCACCGCCGGCCCTCGGCCGCGGCCTCTGCCACCTGGTCGCGCAGCACCGGCTCGGCCGGGTAGATGCGCTCGGCCATGAAGGCGGTGAGCTGCTCGCGCAGTTCTTCCGTGCGTGCGTCGTACCCGAAGTCCATTGCGCACCCTCCGGCTTGTCCCGCGAGTCCGGACAAAGACTATCTACCGAGCGGTCACTTTCCCTAGCCTGGCCCCATGACCGCGACGGAGTCCGACCAGGCGGGAGCGCCGCCCGCCGTGCAGACGGTGCGCGGGCCGGTGCCCGTGACCGAGCTCGGCCGGGTGTTCATGCACGAGCACGTGTTCGTGCTGAACGAGGAGATCCGGCAGAACTACGCCGACTGGGACGAGGATGAGCAGGTCGGCGCGGCCGCGGCCAAGCTCAGCGCGCTCGCCGGGCGCGGCGTGGCCACGATCGCCGACCCGACCGTGGTGGGGATCGGCCGCAACATCCCGCGCGTTCAGCGGGTGGCCGCCCGCACCGGCATCAACATCATCGTGGCCACCGGCCTGTACACCTACAACGACATCCCGCTGTACTTCCGCTACCGCGGACCGGACAGCGGCGCCGACGGCCGCGACCCGATGACGGACCTGTTCACCGCCGACATCACCGAGGGAATCGCCAACACCGGCGTCAAGGCCGCGTTCCTCAAGTGCTGCATCGAGGAGGAGGGCCTCACCCCCGGGGTGGAGCGCGTGATGCGCGCGGTGGCCGGGGCGCACGTGATCACCGGCGCGCCGGTCATGGTGCACACCCACCCGGCCAGCCAATCCGGCCTCGAGGCGCTGCGCGTGCTCGGCGAGGAGGGCGCCGACCTGTCCCGCGTGCTGATGGGGCACAGCGGCGACACCGACGACCTGGACTACCTGACCCGGCTGGCCGACGCGGGCTGCCTGCTCGGCATGGACCGGTTCGGCCTGGACATCCTGCTCCCGTTCGAGCGGCGGGTGGCCGCGGTCGCGGCGCTGGCCGCGCGCGGCTACGCCGACCGCATGGTGCTGTCGCACGACGCGTCCTGCCACATCGACTGGTTCCCGGCCGGCCTGATCGACGCGTTCGCGCCGAACTGGCACCTGGAGCACCTGCTGGACGAGGTGCTGCCCGCGCTGCGCGAGCAGGGCGTCAGCGAGCAGCAGGTCGAGGAGATGCTCGTGGCCAACCCGCGGCGGTACTTCACGCCGGCCGGCGCCAGGACAGCTACTTGAGCAGCAGGCGCCCGACCCGGCGGCTGGCGATCGACAGGCCGGCCAAGCCCATCACCGCCAGGTAGAGGGCGTGTAGCAGCATGACCGGGCCCACCACGCCGAGGGTGAGCCCGCGCAGCAGCGCGACGCCCTGGTATAGCGGCGTGCATTCCACCACGACCCGCACCGCCGGCGGGTACACGGTCAGCGGGTAGAACGACGCGGAAAACAAGAACATCGGCAGGGTGGCCAGTGTGACGTACTCGAAATGCTGCCAGCTGCGCATGTAGGTCGTGCCCGCCATCCCGGCCGCGGCGAACGCGAACCCGATCAGCAGCGCGACCGGCACCGCGAGCACCGCCCAGGCTGAGTGGACCAGGCCCATGGCCAGCATGATCACCATGAACGCGCACGCGTACAAGCCGCCGCGGATCAGCGCCCAGGTGATCTCGCCGAGCGCCAGGTCGACCGGGCGCATCGGGGTGGCCAGCGCCGCGTCATACAGCTTGGCGTACTTGATCCGGAAGAACACGTTGAAGGTCGAGTCGTAGATGGCTCCGTTCATCGCCGAACTGGCCAGCAGGGCCGGGGCCACGAACGCGGTGTAGCTGACCCGGCCGGCACCCGGGACGGCCACGCCGCCCACCAGCTGGCCGAGGCCGACGCCGATGGACAGCAGGTAGAACAGCGGCTCGAGCAGCCCGGAAACCAGCATCAGCCACGCATGCCGGTAGACGCGGGCGTGCCGCTCGACCAGGTGCAGGCGGACGCGGGACCGCACCGGGACGGGCAGTACCCGCAGCAGCCCGGCCGCCTCGCCCAGCGTCGGCGCGGTCACGGCCGCCTCCCCGCCCTCTCAGGCATGCAGCCGCCTCCGGTACGTCCGCTGCCCGGCCAGCAGCCCCGCCGCCACGAACGCGGTCAGGTAGCCGACGTGCAGGATGGCGGACCCGGCGGTCAGCGTCCCCAGGCTGATCCCCCGGCACAGCGCTACCCCGTGCCACAGCGGGGTGAGGTAGGCGACCGGGCGGATCCAGGCCGGGAGCTGGGTGACGGGGAAGAAGGTGCCGGAGAACAGGAACAGCGGGATCAGGACGAACCGGTACACCACGGCGAAGCCGCTGTCCTTGTTCCGGGTGATCGCCCACGCCTCGACCGGAGCGGCGAATGCCAGGCCGGTGAGCACCGCGGTCGGCAGCGCTGCGATCACCGCGGGCGAGCGCGCCGCGCCGAACGCCGCCATCACCGCGAGGAATATCGCGCAGTTCATCAGCAGCCGCATCGTCACGAACAACTGGTGCCCGTGGAAGACGTCGCCCGGCCGCAGCGGCGAGGCCACAGCCGCCTGGTAGGTGCGGTTCCATTTCACCGAGCCGAGGATCGGATAGGTGCACTCGCCGATCCCGGTCTCCATGGCCGTGGCGGCGAGCAGCCCGGGCGCCAGGAACACCAGGTAGCTCACCCCGCCCAGGTGCGCGGTGCCGTGCTTGTTCACCAGCGTGCCCAGGCCGAGCCCCATCGCGCCGAGGAACAGGACCGGATTGAGCACGCTCGAGTAGATCGTGCCGCGCCAGGTCCGGCGGTAGTCGGTCAGCCAGAACCGGAATTCTCGGACGGCCAGCACGGCGGAGGTTGCCATCGGTCAGTCCTCTAGCCGCCGGCCGGTCAGCCGCAGGAAGACGTCCTCGAGCGTGCTCCGGCGCACCAGGGAGGTCACCGGGTCGAGACCTAGGTCGTGCGTACTGGCCAGAGCGGCGTCGCCGTTCGGGATGTACAGCAGGATCCGGTCCGCGAGCACCTCCATCCGCTCCGCGCGGACGGCGGCCAGCTTCTCCGCGGCCTGCTCGTGGGTGGACGGGTCGAACCGCAGCTCGAGCACCTCGGCGGTGGAGTAGGTGTCGATCAGCTGGCGGGGCGAACCCGCCGCGGCGATCGTGCCGTGGTCCATCACGACCAGGCGGTCGCACAGTTGCTCGGCCTCGTCCATGTAGTGCGTGGTCAGGATCAGCGTCACGCCCTGCTGCTTGAGCCGGAACAGCCGGTCCCAGACCACGTGCCTGGCCTGCGGGTCGAGTCCGGTGGTGGGCTCGTCCAGGAGCAGGATGTCCGGCTCGTTGATCAGCGAGCGGGCGATGGTGAGCCGCCGCTTCAGGCCGCCGGACAGCGGCTCGACCTGATCGGTCGCGCGGTCGGAGAGCTGGACGAAGTCCAGCAGCCGGGCCGTGCGTTCCCTGATCAGCTGCCTGGGCAGGCCGAAGTAACGCCCGTAGATCAGCAGGTTCTCCTGCACGGTCAGCTCGACGTCGAGCGTGTCCTCCTGGGGCACCACGCCGAGCCTGGCCCTGATCGCCGAGCCGTCCCTGACCGGGTCCAGGCCCAGGATGGACAGCTCGCCGCCGCTCGGCGGCGACACGCAGCCGAGCATGCGCATGGTCGAGGACTTGCCCGCGCCGTTTGGCCCGAGGAACCCGAACGCCTCGCCGCGGCGCAGCTCGAAGTCAATCCCGTCGACCGCGGTGAAGTCCCCGAAGCGCTTGGTCAGGCCGCGGGCACGGACCAGGATGTCTGACTCTGGCACGACGCGACGCTACCGTGGAGATCTGACTATTCCGAATGGGTTTCCCGCTGCGGCGGCCAGGAAGAGACGATGACCAGGTGAACTTCGCCGCTGACCTGTACCGGCGCTACCGGGAGCTGACCGGTGAGGCGATCCGGTTCCTCATCGTCGGTTCGGTGGCGTTCGGCGTGACCGTCGGCGGTACCAATGCCCTGCATTCCGGGGCCGGGCTCGGGCCGCTCACCTCCAACCTCATCGCGAACGCCGTCGCGACCTGCGTGGGGTTCGCAGGCAACAGGTACTGGACGTTCCGGCATCGCGCCGACAGCGGGCGGCCGCGGGAGTTCGTCCTGTTCGTCATCCTGAACGCGGTAGGCACGGCCATTCAGCTGCTGTGCATCGGGTTCACCCACTACGTCCTGGATTTCCGCAGCACGCTCGCGCTGAACATCGCGCTGCTGCTCGGGATCGGCCTCGGCACGCTGTTCAGGTTCTGGTCCTACCGCAAGTGGGTGTTCCTGGCCCGGGGGCTGCCCGTGCCAGCTGGCGAGGCACCGGGCGGAGAGGCTGAGCCAGCGCCGCGCTGGCCTGCGGCTGGCTGAGCATTCCGGTCGCGACCAGCCTGCTGAGCACGTGCACCTCGCGCGCCCGGGCCAGGGCCGGGTGGGTCACCGGATCGTAGGCGGACGGCGCCTGTACCAGGCCGGCCAGCATCGCCGCCTGCGCCCAGGTCAGCCTGGCCGGCATCACGCCGAAGTACCCGCAGCTGGCCGCGCCCAGGCTGTAGTAGTTCTGGCCGAAGTAGGCCACGTCGGCGTACATCTGCAGGATCTGGGCCTTGCTGTAGCTGAAATTCAGCTTGACCGCCATGACCACCTGCTCGATCTCACTGGCCAGGCCGGAACGCCCCGGCGTGTACAGCATCTTGGCCAGCTGCTGGGTGAGGGTGGCGCCGCCCTGCTGGGAGCCCTGGCCGGACAGGTAGCCGAGCGCGACCCGGCCGACCGCGATGGGGTCGATGCCCGGGTCGGAGTAGAACCGGTGGTCTTCGGTGGCCACCAGGGCCGCGGCGAATCGGGCGGGCACCGGCGGTCCCGGGTAGGCGACGCCGTACGAGCGGTCGCGGGCGCGCACGATCGCCTGGGCCTGGTGCGCGGACGGCGTGACCGGCAGCAGGACGCCGAACACGGCGACCGCAAGGAAGGCCAGGGCGCAGAGCACGATCACGGTGCGGCGGATTCGCCGGCGCAGGCGTCCGGGCCGGGGGGGTTCGGGCCGGGGACGTTCGGGCCGCAGATCGTGGCCGGTAGCGGAGCCGGGCGCGGTGAAGCCGGGGATGATGAATTCGGGCACGGTATCGCCGGAACGGGCGCGGAACGGGCTGGGCTCGTGAGCCGTCTCCCCCGGCACCCGCCTGCGCGCCGTCATCCCCGTCGCTCCATTCTGCCGGCCGGTCCGGGCTCGGTCCGGACTCGGTCCGGACTCGCGAGTCCTGTACCCAGTATCTGCGCGGTATCCGCTGCGGGAACGAACGGGCCCTGCGCATTGGTGCCCCGGTCAGCGGGTCATTGGCTACGGGTAATCCTGCTTTCGCCCTCCGGCCAGGTCGGCCAGGTGACGGGTGACCTGGGCGACCGGGTGGCCGGCCCGGTGACGGCGCGGCCCGGTGCCGCCCCGCTGCCAGGGATGCGGGCCGTCCAGCGGGCGGTATTCGACCCCGGCCGCGGCGAGGCGGCCCAGGTGAGCGGCGACCCGGTCGCGCAGCGGCGGCCGCCCGCCGTGGCTGGGGCCGGAGCCGGTCCACGCGGCCGGGCCGCCGTGCCAGGCCACCTCGGCGAACGCGCTGGCCCGCGGGAACGTCATGTAGTCGAGCGCGCGGGCGTCCGGGATGTACTCGGTCCACAGCTGGAACTGGGTGCCGATCAGGTGGCGGGTAGCCTCCGCCGGCCAGTCCGGCGGTGCCGGGCGCAGTCCGGCCACGTCTTCGATCGTGACCGGGCCGCCGATGCCGAGCGGTTCGGCGTTGCCGACGGCCTGGTAGTAGTCGAAGTAGGTGGGCACGACCGGCGTGGCGATGACGTCGTGCCCGGCCAGCGCGGCCCGGCGGGCGATGTCGTCTCCCCGCCAGGCCATGACCAGCGTGTCGTCGCGCAGCCGCGCTTCGCCGCCGGCTGTGGTGCTGGCGAATCCCTCGTCCCAGACGACGGCGCGCGCGCCGAACGAGTCCGCCAGCAGGTCCGCGACTTGCCTGAGGAAGTAGGCGTGCAGCGCCTCGTGATCGGGCAGGCCGAGCTGGCGGCGGTACTCCGCGACCCTGGAGCTGGACCGCCAGTCGTCGAGCACGCACTCGTCCCCCCCGATGTGCACGTAGTCCGCCGGGATGGCGTCGAGCAGCTCGCTGAAAATCTCCCCCAGCACGGCCACCGTGTCCGGCAGCGGCGCCACGATCTGCGACTTGATTCCCCACCCGGTCGCCACCTCGTACCGCGCGCCGGGCGTGGGCGAAAGCTCGGGCAGCGCGGCCAGCAGCGCGCAGGCGTGCCCGGGCACCTCGACCTCGGGGACGACCCTGATCATGCGGCGCGCGGCATAGGCCGCGATCTCGGCGAGATCGGCGAGCGTGTAGTAGCCGCCGTGCGGGGTGCCGTCGTGGCCCTCCGGCGGCGAGGTGCCGGCTGCCGCGGAGAGGCCGATCTGGGTGTGCGGCCGGTGCGACCCGGTCAGGTGGAGAGCCGGATGCCGGCGGCTCTCGATCCGCCACCCCTGGTCGTCGGTCAGGTGCAGGTGCAGCCGGTTCAGCTTGTGCGCGGCCAGCATGTCGATGAAGCCGAGCACGGTGCGCTTGGGGAAGAAGTGCCGGGACACATCCAGATGGCCGCCGCGCCAGGACAGCGCCGGCGCGTCCTCGATCTCCGCGCACGGCAGGATCCAGCCCGGCGCGGCGACGGGGGCGGCGCGGAACGCCTCGTCCGGGAGCAGCTGGCGAATGGTCTGCGCCGCGTAGAAGGCGCCGGCCGGCCCGGCCGCGGTGATCTTCACCCGGTCCGGCCCGATAAACAGGCGGTACCCCTCGGCGGGCAGCGCGCCATCGGCGTCGACCAGGATTTCCGGCCTCGCGTCCGAGGCCAGGGGTGGCGAAGGTGGCCAGGGCAGGCCGCCCAGGACCTGGCTGACCGCGTCCGCCGCCTGTCGCGCGTCTGGCCCGGCCCTGACCGGGATGTCCCGATGCAGCGCAAGCTGGCCGGGACGCGCCCGGACCATGGCCGGATAGGGCAGCAGCGTGGCGAGCCGGTCGGGCATGGCGGTCGTACTCCTGTCGGCCCCGGTTGTCCCGCCGCGGCGGCGGGCGCGGCCGGGCGGCCATCGAGCGTCAGCGAACGGCCCCGACGCTACGCTAAGGTGAATACGCCCGCCTGACGGGCACGTGCCTCACGGCACCGGGACGTGGCGCAGTTTGGTAGCGCACTTGACTGGGGGTCAAGGGGTCGCCGGTTCAAATCCGGCCGTCCCGACGCAGCGCAAATGCCCGCTGATTACGGTAAACACCGAGATCAGCGGGCATATTTACGTCGACGCGTCTCACGCCTTGTCTCCCTCGATAAGCCGGAGCTGGGGACCATCTGGGGACCATTCGGGAGCCAGAGAGCCCTTTCCAAGAGCCAGGTGCGCACTCAGCGCTAGGCCCGCGTCCGCGATGGACTGGGAGTCGGGGTGCAGATAGCGCTGGGTCGTAACCAGCGATCCGTGCCCGGCGATCTTCCGCAGCACATGGACGGGAACACCGGCGTCGGCCATCCAGGTCAGGCCGGTGTGCCGCAGGTCGTGACGGCGCAGATGCTCGTAGCCGAGCTGGGTGACAACCTCGTCCCAGTGAGTCGCATCCCGCAATACCGCCGTGGTGATCCGGCCGCCGCGCGGGCCAGTGAAGATGCGTGTCGTGGGGTCATGGCCGACCGCATCGAGGCGTTTCTCAACGAGCGAGCGGACTTCTTCGATGAGCGGAACTGTGCGGGCGCGCTTTCCCTTGGTGCCCTTGTCGATGAGGCCACCCGGTGAGGGTGTTGTCTGCCTCCGGACCGTCCAAGTCCATGCGCCGGTATCGATGTCGGCGCACTGGATGCCCGACACCTCCCCGATCCGGGCCGCGGTGCAGGCCGCGAAGATAACGACGTCACTCCAGCCACCGAACTGATCGGCCGACCGGGCGACCAGCGCGGCCGCCAGTTCGCACAGGGCCTGCCAGTCGGGCAGGGCCAGGGAGCGCGGGTCGTCGAGCTCATCTTCGGCCCGCCGGTAGGCCCGCTGCCAGCCAATGACGCGGGCAGGATTGCGGTCCATGATCTCGTCCCTGACCGCTTGTTCCATGACCCGGACCAGCACGGCCAGGCTGTTCTTGACTGTTGACCGGCTGGAATGTTCGGCGATCCAGCCGTGCACGGCGCGATCCACAGCTCCATTAGTGATCATGCGTAGTGGCAAGTGACCAAGCGCGGGCACAACGCGTTTGCGCCAGCCCGCCAAGTACGGATCCAGGGTTTTGCCCTCCAGGCCGCGCAGCGCCAGCGACATGACCGAATCTCCGTAAGTTGCCAGTGTCGTGGTGGCGGTCTCAGGATCGATCCCGGCCTCGGCAACCCGCCGAATGGCTGCGATCCAGTCCAGCGCCGCCTGTTCCGTCGAGCACGCCTGGGACTTGGACTTGCGACGTTTGGTGGTGGGATCGATCCAGCGGACCCGAGCACGGTAGGGTTCCGGCCGGTCGGTGCGGTACTCGATGTCAGCCGACAGGGGAACGCCAACCGGCCATCGCTCGGTGGCCATCACGCCACCCGCTCGGGATCAATACGCCGGGTGGCCAGCCAGCGCCGGACGTCCGGGGCGCTGTACAAGGTCACCCGCGAGGACAAGGTGATGAACGGCGGTCCGTGTCGGGGTTCCGCCGTACGCCAGCGGCGCAGGGTCGATGGATCGACTCCCAGCATCCTGGCCAGTTCCTCGGTCGTGAACCAGGCTCCATCCAGCAGGTCATCCTCAGCCTGGGTTTCCATGGTCTAACCTCCTTCTTTCGATCATCACGCAACGGACATCTCCTGACGGGCGATCCGGCGTTGATCGCGAGCGCGAGCGGCGGCCGACAGGGCCAAAAGCGCGTCGCCGGTGGTGCGCCAGCCGCGGCCGGCCCATTCCAGGGCGGTTTCGGTGACGATGATCGTGTCCCGGTAGGCCTGCGCGCGTGGATGCTGGCGCGGTGCCAGTCCCGGCGCTCCCGGCGAAGCGCGCGCATGGTGGTGGAGTAGCGGCGGCTCTTGGTGGCGAAGTGGCCCCGGTAGCCGAGCATGTGCGCCCACCGGCGCAGCGCCCGGAAGTCCTCGTGAGTATGTGCGCCGATCTTGAGGCAGGCAGAGATCAGCCGACCCTCGTGGCTGTGCGGGGTGGCGTATGCCTTGGCATTGTCGGCGGTGATCTTCCCGGGCGGCAGCCCGGCCGGCTCGGTCGACTTGGTGGCGTACTTGGCCAGGTAGGAGGCGACCGAGACATCGGTGATCTGGCTGCCGCCGGTTGGGGTCACGATCTGCGGGTCGATCTGGGCGCCCCAGGTGATGTCCCAGCCGTTCGCCTTCATCGGGTGCGGAATGGTGGCGAACCAGGCGCCGGCAGTGACCTGGCGGATCACGTCGGCCAGGACATCGGCGGTGATCGCCGGGTGCGGCGGCACGGTCCGCTCGGGGTGGTTGGGGTCGACCCCGTCCAGGCGGAAGATGGCGTGAAAGTGGATCAGCCCGCGCCGTTGAAACTCGGCCACCTTGGCATACGACAGCCTGACCCGGACGCCGCGCGCCTTGGCCAGCTTGTCCAGATGACGGCGCAGCGCGATGACGGTGCGCCGCCACAGTTCGGGAGCATGGGCGTTCCAGATGACAGCCGCGTTGTAGTCGTAGCACTCCGGACACAGCGGCCGTCCCAGGCAAACTTCATTCTGCTTATGCCGCTGCCCGCAGGACAGCCGACGCCCGTGCGGGCAATAGCTGGCCTTCCGTCTTGGCCTGCATCGGGCGATCTTCCCGCCGGACAGCTCGACGCGGGTGTGCACGGGACCGAAGGAAGGCGCAGTGAAGGTGGCGAACACGCACGGGTGGATCGAGACCGACTCGGGCATGCCCTTCCCTCCGGCCAGCCCGGTGCGGATCAGCTGGTAGGTGTCGGCCCGGTAGGTCTCCGCGCAGGGCGGGCAGACCGAGGCGCGCCGGTCCCCGCATGGCAGGTAGATCACCTTGTCTGGGGTCTCGTTCGTGTCGAGGGCATGCATGACCTCGCCGGTATCGGGGTCGATGTCGCGGATGGTGCCGCGCAGCCGGATCGGCCGCACGCACCCACCGGCCGACTGCGCGAGCGATAGCCATTCGGGGTAGTCGTCACGGCACGCACGCTCGAGCAGCTCGGCATTGAGCGCCGGGGTGCTAACGTGCGCCGGGCTGCGACTCTCGGCCAGAAGGGAGTCAAGCATCCCCGCTGTGAGACTCATGACGACCGGCTCTCGGGTGTGCCAGCCGTCGGCGCGGCAAGTCGGGTCAGGACCTGCCGTAGGAGCTGGCGGCCTGAACGCTGACTTCTGGACTTCAAGCTCTCCCTCGCTCGGGTGGTGATCGGATCAGTCGACGACGAACTGCCAGGGCAGGGTCACGCACTGGCTGCTGGCCATTCGGGCCGGGCCTGTACGGATGCCCGTTTGGGCAGTGATGCGCACCGGCGCGTGACTGCATAGCGGCAGTTCCGCCCGGAAGTCGGGCATCGCGATCACCGGCCGTGCTGGTGCCGGATGGCCTTCGGCGAGCAGTCAGATGTCAGTGGCGCTACTGTTCGGGCGCCTCAGCGAAATATGGGCCTACTCAGACGATGGGGCGGATTGCCGGGTCTGAAATCCTGTAGATGAGGCCCAAGTGGCTGATTCCGCGCCGGGACTGTGCCCTTGTCGCCGCCAGTGCCCTTGGGCGTTCAGCCCGGCACCTTCGGCAGCCTTCCCATGGCGCTACACCCACTGTGCGGGCAATGCCTCCCGAAGGCAAACACGACCGCGCCGCGCACGGGGTGTCCGTCAGTGTCCGTAGAAGACCACTGGCGTCCGTTGTAGTCCGTTGTAGGCGGCCGGATGCGAGTGAGATGTGACCTAAATCACACTCAAGGGACGATCGCCAAGGCGGTCACATGACGCGGACGCACATTGGCGAAATCCCGCCGGTTCACGGTCGCAACGGTCGCCACCGCCAGGCGCTCGCAAACCGCAATCACCGAGGCATCCGTGCCGCCCAAGCGCCGGTCGGCATAGGCCCGCACCAGCTCCCCCATGCGGCGCAGGTCGGCATCGATCAACCCGGCGAGCTGGAAGCGGTAGGCAGATCCGGTGCCAACGCTGTCGAGGAACGCCGCTTCAGCGGTTGGGCCAAGATACTTATCGATCATGTAGCAAGCCTCAGCCAGGACAGTCGCCAGCACAATTAGCCGGTCATCGCACTCAGCAAGCCAGTCCCGGCACCGAACGTGCTGAGCATCGCGGCGATCCGCCAGCGCAACCAGCACGTTCGTATCGACAACGATCACAGGCCAGGACGTTACCGGCCGAATCCCTCCGCCAGCAGCTCATCGACGCGTTCGGAGAGGTCAGATCGCCCGCTGTCGCCAATGCCGACAAACTTCGGCAGTCTTGGTGCTTCCCGGCGCTCCGGTCCGTCCTGGACAAGCGGCCCGAGCAACTCCAGGGCACGCAGCGCCTGCTCCTCACCAAGGTCGGCGACGAGCTGCTGCAACTGCTCCTTCGCGGTCATCTCTCCAGTGTAGACACGATGATCAAGCCGTCAGTGACCACATCGGACCGCGTTGATTCGACTGAAGGCTGGGAACAGCACCGTGCCCGGTGAGAACTATCTTTACTCCGATCAAGGGCGCGCGCGGCGCGCCGTAGGAGTCGCCAACCGGCCGAGTGCGTTAGGTCCGAGGCAGGGATGCCAAGGCAATCATGGGATGCCAGCGCAGGCCCACTTCGACGATCCGTCCCGCGCCGTGCGCCGCCTGCCGCCTTAGGCCCTTCGGGCCACGGCAGCGTCGGCGCGGTCAGGAGCCAGCAGACCCTCTGGGTCGCCCATGTACCAGAGACCAGGCTCGGCCCGGCATGCAGAACTGGCATGGCATCCTTCCCGCCGCCGGAGTCTTGAACCGCGGACGATCACTGTCAAGGGCGCGCTGCGCGCGTCACGAGTGATGCCCTCCGGGCACTCTTGACACTGATCGTCTGCGGATCGGTTCGGCGCCAGCAGGAAGGACGGCTTCAAGTAGTCGGCCTGCCGTCGTTGGCGCAGCATCGCAGGGAGGCGGCACTACTGCCGGCCGTGGGCGGCAAGCGAGCGAACAGGCCCGGCGGCCCAGGGACGATGGGCTACGCGACGGGAGTGAGTAAGCCGCGAACGCTCGGCGGATTTCGAGCAATAACAGGTTAGGAGTGACTGAGGCAACGGGTGGAGTGGCTGATGAGCGCATTTGGTGGCAGCCAAGAGCGGCGTCCACATCGGATCGGTGGCTGCGGCGGCGCGGGGCCTGATTGCGGCTCGGGGTTGGATTTGGCCACCAGCGGTGAACTGGCTGCGGTCGCGCTGGGGGAGCTGGCGGACCAGCTGCGCGCCGCTGGCCGAGCGGATACCGCCGTCGAAGATCACGCCTGGGCTGGCGAAAGTGGAGCCAGCTGAAGAACACAAGAAGGCAAGGACAATGATCGACACACTGATCCGGCCGGCTTCCCCGAACGGCGCGACCGATGGCCAGACTTCGACTGCGGTCGGTGGGGGCGCCCGTCCCGGCTCGCCCGGCATGCGACGTCGGCCCAGGGGGCGGCTGTGGGCACTCCTGCACGCTCAGGCTCTGTTCAGCGGCCTGACCACGGAGGTGGTCGGCATCGAAGATGACTGGAAGCGTATGGCTGGCCGGCGGGCAAGGTGACCCGTGGCTGCCTAGAGGCCGTGCTCATCCAGCGTGTCCTGGACGAGCCGGGCTTCTGGTGCTCCGATGCGCTGATAGATCGCGAGCGCCTCGCGCAGGTTCCTGGCGGCGTCGACACTGTCGCCGGCAAGCTGACTGCGGCCGAGGCCGACCAGCGCCCTGGCTTCCTCCGCAGGTGCGCCCAGCTCGATCGCCTTGGCCAGCGCCTCGCGGTGAATCTCGCTGG
>Ga0207665_10000257_pt1 | contig 36755 bp, 14 predicted proteins | sample LARL112metaG_FD_184351 | JGI IMG/M metagenome (GOLD analysis project Ga0207665, IMG submission 184351) | Corn, switchgrass and miscanthus rhizosphere microbial communities from Kellogg Biological Station, Michigan, USA - LAR L11-2 metaG... | ecosystem: Host-associated > Plants > Roots >... | reverse complement strand
ACGGCGCGACCATATGCATGGTGACGCACGATCCTCGATTCGCTAAACATGCGCAGCGCGAAGTCCATCTCTTCGATGGGAAGGTCGTTGCCGAAGAAGAGCTGCAGAAGTTGATGGCGGACGCGCACGCGTAGGAAACGGCTTTAGGAAACTCGCGATCTTCGATTCCGCCCGATGCCGGCGCAGCGTGACGAGGGTGAACTCCGATGAATGCCTTACTGCAAGATATCCGTTACGCGCTGCGGCAACTGCGCAAGAGCTCGGGCTTTACAGCGGTCGCGGTGTTCACACTGGCGCTGGGCATAGGGGCAAACACGGCGATATTCTCCGTCGTGAATGCGCTGTTGCTGAAAATGCTGCCGGTGCGAGACCCGCAAGGGCTAATGGTGGTCGGCGATCCTACGCTGACCGGTACCCGCTCCAATGGCACGCCACGTACCGATGTTTTCTCCTATCCGCTATATAAGCAACTCCGGCAGCAGAATGCTGTCTTCAACGGTCTGGCCGCGGCTGCCAGTGACCACGGAATCGAAGTTGAATCTGTCAACGGCCAAGTCGCTGACGCGAAAATCACTGGCCGGCTGGTGAGCGGGAACTATTTCGAGGTGCTCGGCCTGGAACCGGCTTCCGGACGTCTGTTCTCCGATTCGGACGAGACCGCAGAAAGTGCCAATCCGGTCGTGGTGCTGGGATATTCGTATTGGCAACGTAAGTTCGCCATGTCTCGTTCCGTGGTGGGAACAGACATTCGATTGAATGGATCTCCGTTCACCGTCGTCGGAGTGGCTCCCGCCGGTTTTGAGGGCGATGTAGTTGGCGAGCAGATGGATGTTTTTGTGCCGGTGAGCATGCAGCCTGAGATCATTCGTGGACGTCATTGGCTTAATTCACCAAATTCTTCGTGGCTGTCGGTTGTAGGACGGCTGAAGGCGGGAGTTGCTCCTGCGCAGGCAGAAGCCAACCTGAATGCGGTATTTGAGCAAGCGGTCCAGGGGGACTACGGGGCCTCGCTCTCGGCCGATGATCGAAGAGCTATTCGCGAGGAGCATATCAAGATCCAGATTTCACCCGGCGGAACGGGATTGTCGGCGCTGCGCGGCGACTACCGCACTCCGCTGCTTCTCTTGATGGGGATCGTCGGACTGGTTCTGCTGATCGCTTGTGTAAACGTGGCGAACTTGCTGCTGGCCCGCGCGTCCATGCGGAGCCGCGAATTCGCTGTGCGAATGGCGATCGGGGCAAACCGGCGCAGGATATTACAACAACTTCTGACCGAGAGCATTCTTCTGGCATTAGTCGGAGGGCTTGCTGGGTCTGTTCTTGCCGCTTGGGGTGTACGGCTGCTGATTAAATTAATTGGTTCGGATGTAGTACTACAGTCGTCGCCGAACCTGCGGGTACTGGCATTCACCTTCTTTGTTTCGCTTGTCGCCGGAATACTCTTTGGGCTCTTCCCGGCGCTGCGCTCGTTGCGGGTGGGCGTTTCTCCCGCTTTGAAAGAAACCAACCGCACAACTCCTGACCGAACCTCCCGCTTCGCATGGGGCAAGGTGCTGATTGCCGGCCAGGTAGCGCTCTCATTGCTGGTCCTGTTTGCCGCAAGCTTACTGGTGCGCAGCCTGCAGAAATTGATGGCTCAGGATTTTGGCTACGAACGCGATCACTTGGTGATTGCGCGAGTCGACGCGGCGGCAGGCGGCTACTCGGCCGAGAAAATGAAAGCCCTGGCGCAGCAATTCGTGGACAAACTTACCGGAGCTCCGGGAGTGCGCTCAGTTACTTATTCCACTAACGGGCTGTTCGGCGGCACAGAGTCGAGTGACGCGCTTCTCATCCCGGGGTTGCGAGAGAGCAATGCTCGTGATCGCGCCGTGAATGAGGATTACGTAGGACCGGATTATTTCGGAGTTGTGGGAATCCCAATTCTTTCCGGCCGGGGGATTGCGGCGCAGGACACTGCGGCTTCGACGAGAGTCGCGGTCGTAAATGAAGCCATGGTCAAGCGCTTCTTCCCAGATCAAAGCCCTATCGGGCGCCAATTCAGAATCGACGACGCAGAATGGCTTGATAAGCCCATCACGATCGTCGGCGTTTCTCGCAATGCGACGGACCACGGCAAGGGTATGCGAAAGGGAGTCGAGCCGCGATTTTACCTGGCCTTTCAGCAGGTGCCCGATCCCTTCCAAATAATCCTGGAAGCCCAAGTGCGCGGGTCAGCTTCGGCGGTGGTAGGGAATCTGCGAAGCCAGATCAAGAATGTCGATCCGCAATTGCCCATCGGTTTTGTCGAGACGCTGGATCGCTTGGTCACGAGCACAGCAGCCAATCAGTTCGCTCTCGCCAAACTGTCGGCAGTATTTGGCGGGCTGGCGCTGTTGCTCGCATGTGTTGGGTTGTATGGAGTGATGTCATACACGGTCGCCGGACGCACGCGTGAAATCGGTGTACGAATGGCGCTGGGCGCACGGCGAGGTGACGTACTGCAGTTGGTATTGCGGGAAGCAATGTTGCTGGTTGCGGTCGGTTTAGCGATTGGCATCCCTCTCTCGCTGGCAAGTAGTGGTTTGCTGCATAGCTTTCTCTTTGGATTGAAGGGCACCGATCCACTTTCCATGATGGCTGTGATTTTTCTGCTGACCGCAGTTTCGACCATAGCCGGGATAATTCCCGCGCGGCGCGCGGCAAAGCTCGAGCCCATGGTGGCTCTGCGCTACGAATAAGACCTTGATGAGGTTGTTAATGATGACTGGATTGCTCGAGGACCTTCGCTACGCGCTGCGGCAATTGCGCAAGAGTCCCGCCTTCACCATCGTTGCCGTGCTCACTCTAGCGCTTGGCATCGGCGCAAACACCGCGATTTTTTCCGTGGTTAACGGCGTTTTGCTCCGTCCGCTGCCATTCCAAGACCCGGGCCGCCTGGTGCAGATCTGGCATGTTCCGCCAGCGGCGAGTTTTCCGGGAATGACCAGATTCTCAGTCTCGCCCGCCAACTACCTCGACTGGCAAAACCAAAACCATGTTTTCGAGAACATGGCGATATATGGATACCACGGTTTCACTCTGAGCGGCAGCCATCCGGAGCAAGTGGATACCAGCGCGGTTTCCTCTGGCTTTTTTGAGACCTTAGGGGTTCAGCCGATGTTGGGCCGCGTTTTCTCCGCCGATGAAGACCAGCCGGGTCGAGCCAACGTGATCGTGCTGGGCTATCGCTTTTGGCGAGAGCACTTCGGCGAGAACAAAAACATTGTTGGACAGAACATCACCCTTGATGGGCAAAGCTATTTTGTGGCCGGAGTCATGCCGCGCAGCTTCAGTTTTCCTGATTTCGCACAGGCCTGGACGCCGATGGGCTGGACCGCCAAGGAACGCGCAGTCCGGGGTAACCACAACAACTTAGTAATCGCGCGACTTAAGAGCGGCGTGGATTTGGGTCAGGCGCAAGCGGAGATGAACACCATCTCCCGCCACCTCGAGGACCTCTTTCCGGAGGACGATAAAGGGTGGGGCGCCATCGTTTTGCCTTTGCACTCGGCGCTCGTCGAGGACGTTCGTCCTGCTCTGTTGGTGCTATTGGGTGCGGTGGGCTTTGTTCTGCTAATTGCGTGTGTCAACGTTGCCAATCTGGGATTGGCAAAAACCTTCAGCAGAAAAAAGGAAATTGCGATTCGGATTGCGCTCGGTGCTTCGTTCGCGCGCGTCCTGCGACAAATCCTGTCAGAAACCATTGTGCTGGCGTTGCTTGGGGGAGCGCTTGGTCTGACATACGCGCATTTTGGCGTCCGTCTGATCATGGCTTTCCTGGCTGCGAATCTGCCGCATCAGGTCGACGTTGGCCTTGACCTCCCAGTTTTGGCATTCACCGCAGGCGTCTCCCTGGTGGCTGGAGGTCTCGCCGGACTTCTTCCAGCCCTGCGTGTCGGGCGCGCCGATGTGAACCAAGCGCTGAAACAAGGGTTGGGCCGTACTGATTCGGACTCAAGCGGACATCGCACGCGCAGCGTTCTGGTGGTTTGCGAAGTTGCGCTCTCGCTGGTGCTGCTGGTGGGCGCCGGGTTGATGATTCGCAGCTTTCAACAGCTGCAAAAGGTCAATGCGGGATTCGATCCGCACGGTGTGCTGACCATGACTGTCTCCATTGGGCGCGGGAAATTCCAAATCCCAACTCAGCAGGTGAACTTGTACGGTCGAATCTTGCGACGAGTGCGTGCCCTCCCCGGAGTTGAAGCCGCTGGAGTCATTGACGATCTCCCGCTGAGCAGCAACGGATCGCACCAACCGATTGCCATTGAGGGCCGCCCTGCGCAAGCGATCTCAGATCAGCCGGAAGTGGATGTGCGGCTGATCAGCCCTGGCTACATGCGATCAATGCAGATTTCCCTGGTGCGCGGCCGCGATTTTTCAGATAGCGATGCCGCGGGAAGACCAGGTGCGGTGCTGATAAGCGGATCCATGGCAAACCAGTTTTGGCCGAACCAAAACCCGATTGGCAAGCGCCTGACGCTGAGCTTCTTTCCCGGCGTTGTCCGTGAGGTGGTGGGGGTTGTGGGCGACGTGAAGACCGACGGCCTGGACCAGTCTCGCCCCACTGCAACTCTGTACGCGCCTTTGGCACAGCTCTCAGCTGGCACGGACGGACAATTTCATTCATTCCCCATGACTCTGGTCGTGCGTTCCGCGACTAAGCCGGCCAGCATGGTCTCGGCGGTTTCGAACGTCGTGCACGAAGTCGATAGCGATGTTCCGGTCCGTGACGTTGTCACTATGGATGATCTGGTGACAAATTCTGTTTCGCAGCAGCGATTCAACATGTTGCTGCTGGGCGCCTTTGCAGGACTGGCGTTGCTGCTGGCGACGATTGGTATTTACAGCGTTCTTTCCTACAACGTGAAACGCCGCATCCAGGAGATTGGAATTCGGCTGGCGCTGGGCGCCAGTCTGCGCGATGTGCTTCGGCTGATTGTGCTCGACGGCATGAAACCGACGCTGCTCGGCATCGCCGTTGGCGCCATCGGCGCGCTGGCTCTGGGACGCGTCATCTCCAGCCTGATTTATGCAGTCAAGCCCAGTGACCCGATCACTTTCGCGGCGGTGACGGCGGTGTTGTGTCTGATCGCTTTTCTCGCGTGTATGGTCCCGGCTTACCGCGCGACCAAAGTCGATCCCGCAGTGGCATTACGAAACGAGTGAGGAAAGAATCATGAACGGATTGATGCAAAATCTTCGGTACGCGCTGCGGCAGTTGCTGAAGAGCCCAGGCTTTGCCAGCGTTGCCATTCTTACTCTTGGCTTGGGAATCGGCGCGAACACGGCCCTGTTCTCCGTCGTCGATGCGGTTCTGTTGCGTCCGCTCCCGTTTAAAGATCCGCAGCAATTGGTCGCTATTCACGATGAGCTGCCAGGAGTGAATCTGAAAGATGCCGGCATGTCAGTACAGGAAGCGGATGATCTGCAGAATCGCTCTGGAGTTTTCGAGCAGCTTTCTTCGGTTTGGCCCTTCGACGTAAACATCACCGGGGGTGACAAACCAGAACGCCTGGAGGGAATGGCTGTAAGCCCGAATTATTTCGAGATGCTGGGAGCAAAACCTGCGCTGGGGCGCGTTTTCACTTCGGCGGACTATCGCCCGGGATTTTTCGAAGGAGCTGTGATCAGCGACGCTCTGTGGCGTCGGATGTTCGGTGGCGATCGCAACGTGCTAGGTCGCGCAGTTCGATTAGACAATGATCTCTACACCATTATCGGGGTGATGCCGCCTGACTTCCGGCATCCCGGCCGGACTCTGCGATCTGAGTCGGATATGTGGCTTACCGCTGGATATGTAGCGCTGCCATTTCCTCAGCCTCCGAAGCGCGAGATCAGATTGTTCCCCGGCGCAATCGGCAGACTGAAACCGGGCCTATCGCTGCAGCAAGCGCAGTCGAAACTCGAGGGCTTCGTCTCCCAACTCCGGCAGCAGTATCCCACCGACTACCCCCCCGCCGCTCGTTGGACAGCGCAAATAACTCCACTGCACCAGGACATTGTTGGAAGCGCCGGCCCCATGTTGGTGGCGCTCTTAAGCGCAGTCGCCATGGTTCTGCTCATCGCTTGCGTAAATATCGCCAGCTTGTTGCTTGCGCGCTCATCTGTCCGGCGCCGGGAGATAGCGTTGCGGCAGGCGCTCGGGGCGACAGCAAGACAGTTGATTCGACAGTTGTTAACCGAGAGCCTGGTGTTGTCGCTGGCCGGCGGAATTATGGCGATCCTTCTCAGCATTTGGCTGAAGGGGGTGCTTATGCACATGGTTCCTGCGGGCCTTTTCCGGCTGCAGGAAATCAGCCTCAATGTTCGCGTTCTTGGATTTGCCTTGGGCATTTCATTGCTGACCGGATTTGCCTTTGGGCTGGCTCCGGCGTGGCAACTGGCGAAGCCGCAATTGATGGACGAACTCCGGCAGGGTACGCGCGGTAGCGCAGTCGGTGTGAATCAGCATCGGTTCCTCAGCGCGCTGGTGATTACCGAGTTCGCGCTCTCGCTGGTACTGATGGTTGGGGCTGGCCTGCTGCTGCGAAGCTTTTGGAAGCTGTTGCAAGTGCAGCCCGGTTTCCAGACGAACCATATGGTGATGGCGCATCTCTGGCTGCCGTATCCGAACAATCCCGATCAGAATCCTTATTTGAAAGCAGCCAAGCGAGCGGTGTTCTCGCGCGAGGTTCTGCGCCGAGTCAAAGATCTGCCCGGTGTGGAACAAGCTGGAGTTACTTCCGGCAGCGCCCCCTTCTCCGGCCAGACTGGGCGTGTGTATTTCACGATCCTGGGCAGCTCAGTTGCAACCGGCGAATCGCCCGCCGCCGAAGTTGGTTCGCTTACTCCGGATTTTCCCAAAGCCTTGGGGATGACGTTGGTTCGAGGAAGATCGTTTACCGATGCCGACAACGAAACTGGTGATCCTGTCGCTGTGATCGACCAGACGGCCGCTGAACTCTACTGGCCCAATGAAGATCCCATTGGCAAGCGGATTCAGATGATTCTTCCCGGAGCGAAAGTGGATCTGCCACAGCCGACGACGATCGTTGGGATATTGGGCCGCACCAGAAGCGAAGGCTTAGATCGTCCCTACAGTCCGCACATTTTCGTGCCAACTTATCAGCGCGTGGGATTTGCCATGAGCATCTACGCGCGCACAGCCGGCAGCGCCGAAGCTTTGCAAGAGTCCATCCGCGGCGCCGTGCAATCGGTCGATCCCAACCTTCCCGTCTTCGACGTGCACACCATGGACGGCATCGTTGCGGGGTCCATGGCATCGCGTAGATTCGCGTTGCAACTCATGGGCATATTCGCGTCCGCCGCGTTGCTTCTCGCAGCCATCGGCATTTACGGAGTGATGGCGTATTTCGTGTCACAGCGAGTTCGCGAGATCGGAATCCGTATGGCTTTGGGGGCCAAACGCGGCGACGTGCTGAGAATGGTCGCATCCCGCGGGATGGTTTTGGCCGGAATCGGCGCCGCAATCGGAGTCGCAGCTTCGCTCCTCGCCACTCGCCTCATTTCCGGAATGCTTTTCGGAGTGAGTGCATACGATCCGCTCACGATTGTGGTGTTCGCCGCTATTTTGACTGGCGCTGCCCTGGCTGCGAATTATTTTCCCGCGCGCCGCGCGGCAAAGGTCGATCCCATGGTCGCGCTGAGGTACGACTGAAGAGGAGCCATGCCGACAATCGTCCAAGACCTTCGTTTTGCATTACGCCGTCTGTGGAAAAGCCCCGGTTTCGCTGCGGTCGCGATCATAACCCTCGCGCTGGGAATTGGCGCGAACACGGCGATTTTCACACTGGTGCACGCGGTGATGCTGAAAGCCTTGCCGGTATCGCACCCAGAGCAGCTTTATGGCTTGGGTGATTTTCGCGTCTGCTGTGACACGACCAGCCCACAAGACAACTTTGCCCTGTACTCGTATCAGCTTTATAAGCAGCTGCGCGCAGACACACCGGAATTCTCCGATCTGGCTGCGTTTCAAAGCTGGGTCACTAATTTAAGTGTCCGCCGTGCTGGGACGCCGGGCGCGCCTGAGCCGCGCTTCGGACAGTTTGTTTCCGGCAACTACTTTTCGACATTCGGAGTGCCATCGTTCGCTGGTCGTACGTTCTCCATGGCGGATGAACAACCGGGTGCCCCAGTGGTTGCGGTCATGAGCTATCGCGCATGGCAGCAGCAATATGCTTCCGATCGGAACATCATCGGTGAGACGTTCTCAATGAATGGGCAGCCGGTGACGGTGGTGGGAATCGCGCCACCTGCTTTTTTTGGCGACACGTTGCGGCCGAACCCGCCCGATTTCTGGGTCCCACTTACTGCCGAACCGGCAATCGACGGGGCCAGCGCGCTGCTGAACGCGCCGGGAGAATACTGGCTCTACAGCGTCGGACGCCTCAAGCCGGGCCGTCAGCTTGTTCCGCTGAAGGCGCGGCTTACGGCTGAGATCAGGCAGTGGCTAAACGATCACAGCATCACTTCCGACCAAGACCGCGAGGCCACAGCCAAAATGCGGATGACCATAAGCCCCGCTGCGGGCGGCGGTACCCGTTTGCGTGCGAGCTATGCGGATGGTCTCCGTTTGTTGATGGCAGTGTCAGGACTGGTCCTGCTGATTGCGTGCGCCAACATTGCCAATCTTCTTTTAGCGCGTGGAATGAGCGCGCGTGCGCAAACCGCGGTAAGAGTTGCTCTCGGCGCCACTCAGCAGCGACTGGTCCGGCAAATGCTCACCGAAGGCATTGTGCTGGCGATTGTCGGAGGTATCGCTGGAATTGCCGTGGCCTTTGCGAGCACGCAAACGATATTGGCGCTGGCGTTTCGCGGCGCGACGTACGTGCCGTTAAACGCTTATCCATCGGGGACCGCGCTCGCGTTCACATTTGTTCTCTCGTTGCTTACTGGCGTGATCTTCAGTGCTGTGCCGGCGTGGATTGGTTCCCGCACCCAACCTGCTGAAGTGTTGCGCGGAGCAGGACGGGCCACTCGCGATCACTCCGCCCTCCCACAGAAAACCTTCGTTGTATTGCAGGCAGCGTTGTCTCTGGTACTGCTGGCGGGCGCAGGACTCTTGACGGTGAGCCTGCGCAATCTGCAGAACCAGCAATTTGGATTTGAAACGCCTGGACGATTGATCGTGCGCATCAATCCCGCTCTGGCGGGCTACACGCCGGAGCGCTTGCCAGGACTCTATCGGCAACTTGAAGAGCGTTTCTCGCACTTGCCGGGTGTGCTGAGCGCGAGCCTTGCTCTGCATACTCCATTCGACAACTGGAATTGGAACACCAGCGTGCGAGTGGCTGGACGAACTCCCTCGGCGGATCCGGACGATGACAACGCCAACTACGACTTCGTGAGCGCCAATTATTTCGAGACCATCGGAACTCATGTCCTCCGCGGTCGGGGAATCGACGAGCACGACACGCCGGAGGCACACCACGTAGCGGTCATCAATCAAGCCTTCGCGAAAAAATTCTTTCCCAACAAAGATCCGCTTGGCGGTCACCTGGGCTGGGTCGACGGACACGCTGGCGACTACGAGATCGTGGGAATTGCCGAGGACACGAAATACATCAATCCGACCGAGCCGGCGCCGCCGATGTTTTTCGCTCCGCTTCTGCAAACGGTGAAATACGAGCACGCGGATGATGCGCGCTATCAGACCTGGGCGCAGTACATCGACAGTATCCAACTGCTGGCTGCAGGTGATCCGCAGAGTTTGCAGTCCGGCATACGGCAGGCGCTGGCGGGGGTGGATCCCAACCTGACCATCATCCGAATCAGCAATCTCGATGAGCAAGTGGGAATCGCGCTGAACACGCAACGCCTGGTGGCTCGGCTCACGAGCTTATACGGAGCCCTGGCGCTGATTCTGGCGTCAGTGGGGCTTTACGGAGTAGCAGCGTATACGGTCGCGCGGCGCACCCGCGAGATCGGCTTGCGCATGGCCTTGGGCGCGGAGAGGAAGAATGTCGTCGCAATGGTTGTGCGCGGCGCGATGAAGCCGGTGGTGGTGGGGCTGGTCATCGCTGTGCCGGTGTTGCTTTCAGGCGGACGTGCCATCGCCAGCCAGCTTTACGGAGTAAAAGGCTACGACCTGCGCATTCTTTTGGCGGCGGTTGTGACGCTCGCGACAGCAGCAATTCTTGCCGCGTTGGTTCCGGCGCGGCGGGCAGCCAAGGTCGATCCCATGGTCGCGCTGCGTTACGACTGAGAAAAGAACATGACGAGCCCGGTCCAGGATTTTCGTTACGCACTGCGGCAACTCCGCAAAAGTCCCGGCTTTGCCGCCGTAGCCATACTCACGCTGGCGCTCGGCATTGGCGCGAGCACGGCGATGTTCGGTGTGTTGAATGCCGTCCTGCTACGGCCGTTGCCGCTGGACGATCCCGGCCGCATAGTCAGAATTTTCTCCACTCAGGGCGATACCTCACAAGGCCCGTCTCCGCCGGACCTCCGCGACTTTGCTGCACAGAACCATACCTTTGAGAAGATGGCGGTCTACGATGCCTGGCGAAAAAACGTCAGCGCCGGAAGCGGGTCGACCGAACCCGAGCAGATGCGGGTTGGGCTAGTCCCGGCGGAATACTTCGAGGTGCTGGGACTTAAGCCGCTTATGGGGCGTTTCTTTAAGCCGGAAGAGAACCAGTGGGGAAATCATTTCGAAGCGGTTATCAGTCATAACTTCTGGCAGACGCGTTTTCATGGCGACCGCGAGGTCCTGGGGAAAACCGTTCGGATTAACGACGAACCCTACACCGTCATCGCGGTTTTGCCGGGCGAAGTTCCCGACTGGTGGCTTGAAGCTTCCCACGGCAACGTCGAACTATGGACCCCGTTCGTTCCATACCTTGCCGCAAACGAATCGGTATGGGACGAGGCTTCGCGAGCGGACCGCGGCTGGGGCGCAATCGGACGGATAAAACCGGGCGTCAGCATTCAGCAAGCCAGCGCGGATCTTCAGCGAATCGCAAACAATCTTGCTGCGCAATATCCACTTGATCACGGGGTTGGCGTGAAACTTCAGCCACTCCAGGAAGACCAGGGCAAAAATCTGCGCCCGATACTTACGCTTTTGATGGGCGCGGTTGTGCTGATCCTTCTGATCGCCTGTTCCAATGTTGCCAACATACTGCTGGCACGGAACTCAGGACGCACGCGGGAAATCGCCCTCAGAGTCGCGATGGGCGCCGAAACCTCAGCTCTGATTCGGCAATTTACAGCGGAAAATCTGACTCTAGGGTTGCTGGGAGGAATAATTGGCTGCGCTCTGGCGTGGTGGGGCTGCGCCACCGTGGCCCGTATTCATCCGGTGCAGCTCCCACAGCTGGCTACAGTGGGAGTCGATCCCGGCGTGCTTGGATTCGCGTTTGCAACATCTGTTCTTAGCAGCCTGATTTTCGGAATCATTCCCGCTTGGACAAGCTTAAAAGTAAGCCCCTCGGAAGCGTTCAAGGAAGGTGGGCGGACTAATACTGCGAGCCGGGGCCGAAAACGCCTGGGACGTTTGTTTGTCGTCAGCGAAATGGCCTTTGCCCTAATGCTTCTGATCGGCACCGGCCTGCTGATACAAAGCCTGCTGCGATTGCAGGACCAGAGCACGGGGTTTCGCACGGATCATCTTCTGACGACGCACCTGTTCCTGCCGCCGGTGCGCTATCCCGATAAGACCAGCATCACGCGTTTTTCTGTTGAGTACGCTTCGCGGGTGCTTCAACTGCCGGGTGTGCAGGACGCGACCATCAGCGCGGCACGTCTGCCCGATGATCAGTGGATGCAAAACTTCACCATCGAGGGGCGGCCGCTTTCACGCGCGGAAGATATGCCCTCGGCGGCACGCAATAGCACCGACACGCATTATCTTCATACGCTCGCGATTCCTCTACTGAGAGGGCGAAACTTTTCGGATTTCGACACTGAAACCAGCACTCCGGTTGCTTTGGTGAATCAGGCTTTCGTCGATCAGTATTTTCCCACCGAAGATCCTCTCGGAAAGCGGATCCGCACGGGCCTGCCTGCACAGATGGTTGCGCCTAACGCCAGCAACATCGTATTCACCATTGTTGGCGTGATTGGAAACACCATGAACCAGGGTCCGGCGCTCCCGTCGCTTCCGCATATAACTACGCTCTTCCGGCAAACACCAGACTTGAATGTGGGCTTCAAGTATTTGATCGTGCGCACCGCTCTCGACCCGCTACAACTTGCGGCGTCAGTTCGGCAGCAGCTTCATTCGCTTGATGCCAATCTGCCATTCGCGGAAGTTGCGACCATGGACCAGCTCGTACAACAACAGACCGCCGACCGGCGTTACACCACCGGGCTGCTGGCGCTTTTCGCGTTGTTCGGAGTGGTGCTCGCGTTGATCGGAGTTTACGGGGTTGTTTCGTACGTAGTGGCGCAGCGCACCAGTGAACTCGGATTGCGGATGGCGCTGGGAGCGCGACGTGGCGACGTGTTGTGGATGGTGTTGAAGCAGGGAATTCTTATGGCAGCCACGGGCGCTGCGGCTGGGCTTTTCGCCGCCTGGGTTTTCCGAAAAGCGGTCGCGCAACTGGTATTCGGAATTTCTCCGGCTGATCCGGCGACATTTGTTTCCGCGGCAGTGCTGCTGATTGTTTTCGCAGTTGTGGCCTGCCTGCTCCCGGCGCGCAGGGCGATGAAGGTCGACCCCATGGTGGCGCTGCGCTACGAGTGAGGAATATTTATGAACGTGATGCTTCAAGACATGCGTTACGCGCTGCGGCAACTGTGCAAGAACCCGGGATTCGCCGCCGTCATCATTCTGACTCTGGCGGTCGGCATCGGGGCAAATACCGCCATCTTCAGTACGGTAAGCGCGCTGGTGTTGCATCCACAGCCGTTTCCGGATATCGAGCGCCTGTTGCTGCTACGCGAAGGCAGGTCCGGCCAGGCAGACGAGGAGAAGACGTTTGCTCCGGCAGATTTTTTCGATCTCGCATCACGGGCGAAATCCTTTGAAGGGTTGGCTGCGTTCCGCTACGCAAATTTCAATTTGACCACGCCGGACCGGGCATTGGCCGTCGAAGGCGCAATGGTCACGGCGAATTGTTTTAGCTTGCTCGGATCAAATGCCGCAATCGGGCGCACCTTCAATTCCGGCGAAGATCAACCCGGGCAGGACCAGGAAGTGCTCATCAGCCATCGCTATTGGACGGCAAATCTGGCTTCCGACCGGAACATTGTAGGCCAGGAACTGCTTATCAATGGGCGTAAGCACACGGTGGTCGGCGTTATGCCGGCGGGTTTTAACTACCCGATCGGAATTGATATGTGGACTCCGCTGGCGTTGACTCCCGCGCAATGGGCGGACCGCGAAACCACGATGCTGCACGTTGTCGGGAAATTGAAGTCCGGAGTCTCGCTGGGACGAGCCCTGGCAGAGATGAAAAACATTGCCGCCGGACTCGCAACGGAATTCCCGCGCACTAACTCCAGCCGTGAGATCACGCTGCTTCGCTTGCGGGAGGAACAGTATCAATACACGCTGCCCATGTTTCTCACCCTCCAGGCGGCGGGTGCATTTGTGCTTCTTCTTATTTGCGCGAACCTGACCGGGCTACTGTTTTCGCGATTTATTGCGCGGCAACGGGAGATTGCGGTGCGCAGCGCCCTAGGCGCGAACTGGATGCAACTGGCCAAAGTCTTCCTCGGCGAGAACCTACTGCTCTCAGCGCTGGCAGGCGGGATGGCGATAGCGGTTGCATTCTGGTGCGTAAATGTAATTCGCACCGGAATTCCAATCGGCATCAGCAAATGGATTGCGGGATGGGAGCACATGCACGTGGATGCGTCGGCATTGACGCTGGCATTGCTGCTCACCATTTTGCTGGGACTGGTGTTTGGAATTGTGCTGGCCCGGCATGCAGCGCGAATCAATCCGAATCGCGCATTGAAGGAGGGCACCGGGGGTTCGGCTACCAGTGGAGGCAAGGAGCGATTGCGCAGCATTCTACTGGTCACGCAGGTGGTGCTGGCGATGGTGCTGCTAGCCGGAGCAGGAACCATGGCCAAAGCTTTCCTCCAACTGGCAAGTGTTTATCAGGGACTGCAGCCGGAGCATGTCGCGACCATGCAGATTGCGCTTCCTTCCGAAAGTTATTCGGATGGTCAGAAGGTGTCGTCGTTCTACAGCCAGTTTCTGCTCGCGGCGGGTGCGCTGCCGGGAGTGGAGTCAGTGGGAGTGGCGGACAACATTCCGGCCAGCAACGTGGATAACTCGACCACCCCTTTCACCGTGCGCGGACGCCCTGCGCTACGTGAAGGCGAGATTCCCTCCGCCGACCTGGAAAGCATCAGTGCGAATTTTCTTTCCGCTTTGAAGGTGCGGCTGATCGAAGGACGGGAAATATCTGATGCTGACACGAAAGATGCGCCGCGCATCGCGGTGATCAGTCGTGCAATGGCCGAGCGCTTTTGGACTAAGCAAAGCCCGATTGGTCAACAGTTCAAGCTGGGTGCCATCGCGGCAGATCTGCCGTGGATAACGGTCGCAGGCGTGGTCGACAACGTCAAGCAGAACTGGTGGGACCCCGAGGGCCGCTCGATCATTTACGTCCCATACAAGCAATCGCCGCAACGCGCGATGAATGTTGTGGTGCGCACTTCCTCTGAGCCTGACAGCGTTATGTCCGGACTGCGCGGCGTGGTGCGAAAACTTGATCCGGCTGTAGCGCTCACCAGCGAGCAGGGACTGAAAGCTGTCATCGCAGACTCGCTGTCGCCGATTCGCATTATTGGAATTTTGATGGACATCTTCGGCGCTCTCGCCCTTGCGCTCTCCGCCCTGGGCGTCTTTGGGGTGCTGGCGCAGGGCGTGGCCCAGCGCACGCGCGAGTTCGGTATTCAGGTGGCGCTCGGCGCGACTCGTACGGATGTCCTTAAATTTGTGCTCAAGCAGGCGCTTCGCCCTACCGCCATTGGATTAGCAGTTGCTCTGCCACTTTCATTTGCTCTGACCCATGCGATGACAAAAATGATGTTTGGAATTGGGGCGCTGAACTGGTCAATTCTCGTGGGGTTTTCAGCTGTGCTGATGTTGGCAGCTCTCGCGGCCGCATATATTCCGGCGCGCAGGGCCGCCAGCGTCGATCCCATGGTGGCGCTGCGGTACGAGTGAGGAATATTTATGACCGGCTTACTTCAGGATTTTCGCTATGCACTTCGGCAGCTGGGAAAGAACCGCGGGTTCGCTATTGTTGCCGTGCTGATCCTGGCGCTCGGTATTGGCGCGAATACGGCGATTTTTTCTGTCTTGAACGGTGTCCTGCTCAATCCCCTGCCGTTCCCGAATTCGGATCGGATCGTCTCGATGTTTCAGGAGAAACCGGATTTTCCGCGCGGCTCGATTTCATATCCAAATTTTCTGGATTGGCGGCGCGAGACCGCCTCGTTTGAGGCCATTGCCGCCTACCGTTGGGCGGACGGTAGCATCACTGGCAGCGGCCCTGCGGAAAATGCGCATGCGCAGCGAATCTCCGCTACTTTCCTTTCCATTCTCGGCGTGAAAACTATCCTTGGCCGCAATTTCACGGCTGGCGAGGACCGTCGCGGAGCGAATCCCACGGTGTTGATCTCTGAAGGCCTATGGAAAAGGAAATTTGGTTCCGACCCAAATATTCTCGGGAAGCGGATCATCGTCAGTGGCCAGGGCCGCACCATCATCGGCGTAGTGCCTGCGTCGTTCCAGTTAAAAATACAGAATTTTCAAACTCCCGATATCTACGAACCTATCGGCGAAGAAATTGATCCAGCCTTCCACCAGCGGGATTCATTCTGGGGAACCGATGCCATCGGACTCCTGAAGCCGGGCGTCTCGCTCGATCAGGCCCGTGACGACTTGAAGCGCGTAAACGCTGGACTTGCAGTTGCGTATCCCGACGTCAACGCCAATATAAAAACCAACATTATGACCATGAAGGAGGGGATGACCGGCGAGATGCGTCCCGTGCTTTTTGTGCTGATGGGGGCGGTTGGATTCGTTTTGCTGATTGCATGCGTCAACGTCGCCAATCTTCTTCTTGCGCGTGCCACGGTGCGTCAAAGGGAGTTTTCCATTCGCGCGGCGCTGGGGGCTGGTTCAGCACGGATGGTTCGCCAGTTGCTCACCGAAAGCGTGCTGCTGGCTGTGGTTGGCGGTGTGCTCGGAGTTGCACTCGCGAAGTGGGGAACGATCGCTGCCCTGGCTGCTGCGCCAACCGGCAGTTACATGCCCACCATTCCTCGCGCGGAGGAGATCGGTCTGGACTTCCGTGTGCTTTCCTTTGCGTTGTTGGCTTCGGTGTTGACTGGAATCCTCTTCGGACTCGTTCCCGCCTTGAGAATGGCGAACGCGAACCTGGGAGAGACGCTGAAGGATACCTCTCGCAGCATTTCGGGTCACCGCTCTCGAATCCAAGCTGTGTTCGTAATCGGCGAGATGGCAATGGCTCTGGTCCTGCTCGTCGGTGCGGGCTTGATGGTGCGTACCTTGGTCCAGCTGTGGAGGCTCAACCCTGGTTTTGATCCCCACAACATGCTCAATTTTGGCGTTAGCACGCCGGCATCACTTGCCCGCCAATCTCCCGACGCCATCCGCGCCGGCCTGCGCGACATCGAATCGACAATCCGCGGCGTCCCCGGCGTTGAGTCTGCCTCATGGAGTTGGGGCGCAACTCCTATGGAAAGTGATGATGAAAAGCCATTCATCACCGAGGGACAACAGCCGCCGGCGCATCAAGCTGACGCTCCACTCACCCTCGACTACATCGTGCAGCCTGAATATCTGAACACCATGCGCCTGGACCTGCTGCGTGGGCGCTTTCTCAGCGAGAGTGACGATGAACACGCTGAGCGCGTTGCTGTCATCGACAGCGGTTTCGCCAAAGAATATTTTCCCGGGCAGGACCCCATCGGCAAGCACGTCAGTATTTTTGATTTCGGCTCGGCTGCAACTCAGCGCACATGGACTCCTCTTACCATCGTCGGCGTGGTCGGACACATGAGGCAGTTCGGTTTGTCCGATGACGCACTAAAGCCGTTACAAGCTCAACTCTACCGGCCGGTTATGCAAGGTGGAGACGTAACCATAAAGAACGCTGCTCAAGGCGGCAACGTTTTCGTGAGACTCCGCCCGCCACTAACCCCCGAATCCGCTTTCCAGAGCATTCGCGCCAAGCTCGTGGCCGACAACGATCAATTGATCGTTTCCGGCAATGAGTCCGAAGAGACCGTGGTCGCACGTTCGATCGCCAGCCAGCGTTTTGCGCTGGCACTCCTTGGAGTCTTCGCGGGCCTGGCGCTGCTGCTGGCCAGCATAGGAATTTACGGAGTGTTGTCGTATCTGGTCGGTCAGCGCACGCCAGAAATCGGGGTGCGCATGGCGCTCGGAGCACAACGGTCTGATGTGCTGCGGATGGTCCTGCGTGATGGCGTACGCATGACGCTCATAGGCGCAGCAATTGGGTTAGCTGCGGCTCTTGGGTTGACGCACCTGATGGCCAGCATGTTGTTCGGCGTCGAGCCCACAGACCCCGTCACGTTTGGAGGTGTAGCTGTGCTTTTGTGTGCAATCGGATTGTTCGCGTGCTACATACCTGCGCGGCGGGCGGCGAAGGTCGATCCCATGGTGGCATTGCGCTACGAGTGAAAGAAAATGACTGGACTACTTGAAGATGTTCGCTTCGCCGGCCGCATGATGCGCCGAACGCCCTTGTTCACGGCGGCAGTCGTCCTGACCGTGGCATTGGCGATCGCGGCGAACACGTCCATTTTTAGTTTCGTGAATGCGGAACTACTTCGTCCCTTGCCATTCCACGAACCCTCAAGGCTGCTGCAGGTCGCGGAAAAAAATGACAAGCTCAACCTGCCGATTTTTGGCGCCTCGGTCTTGAACTTTCTGTCATGGCGCGAGCAGCAGTATTCTTTTCGGGAAATCGCCGCCGTTGGTTTCAACACCTACACGCTTGCTGGCGCGGGCAATCCGGAGCAGCTTTATGGAAATTTGATCAGTCCGGCGCTGATGCGGGTGCTCGGCCTTTCGCCGGTTGCCGGGCGTACATTCACTGACGACGAAGAAAAACCTGGCGCCACACCCGTTGCGATGATCAGCCAGGGCCTGTGGAAGCGGCGCTTTGGTCAGGACCGCTCTTTGTTCGGCAAAACGATCAGTCTCAATGGGCAGGCCACCACAATTATTGGCATCGCGCCGGCTGCGTTAAGCCTTATTTCCGCGGCCGAGGTATACACGCCCCTCACCATCGATCCGGCAAGAGAACTTCGGCTCAACCACGTGCTTATCGTATTCGGACGACTCAAAGAGGGTGTCTCCGTGGAGCGGGCGCAAGCCGAAATGGACGCGATTTCTTCCCACATGGATCAGGTCTATCCGGAGATGCGCGACTGGGGTGTTCACCTTTTCACGATGAAAGAGACCTTCGTCAGCGCGGATCTGAAAACCGCGCTGCTTGTACTGCTGTGCGCCGTTTTCTTTGTGCTGCTGATCGCGTGTGCGAACATTGCAAACCTGCTGCTGTCTCGAGCGGTAGCACGTCAGCAGGAGATGGCGGTGCGTACGGCGGCTGGCGCGAGTCGTTTGCGGCTCATACGGCAATTGCTCATCGAGAGTGTAACCTTGGCGTCAGCCGGCGGCGTGGCAGGGTTTGCCGGAGCGTTCTGGGCAGTGCGCGCGCTTAATCGCACATTGCCTCCAAATACTCTGGCCGTGCCTGAAGTACATGTGGATGCCACGGTGCTGCTGTTTGCCGCCGCCGCTACGGTACTCACTGGGTTTTTATTCGGCCTGGCGCCCGCCTGGCGCATGTCGAAACTCGATATCAGCAACGTTCTAAAACAGGCCGGCCGCAGCATGTCAGGCGGGGTGCGTGCGCGCCTGCGTAACGGGCTTGTCGCCGCCGAGCTTGCGCTGGCAACGATTCTGCTAATCGGCGCGGGATTACTGATTCGCACGCTCGGCAACCTGGAGCACGCGCATCTCGGTTTCGAGCCCCGCAGCCTGATCACATTCCAGCTGGCCCTGCCCACGGCAAAGTATCCGCTTAAGGCGGGGATGCCGCAGTTCTATCACGCATTGCTGGATTCAATTCGGGCGACGCCCGGCGTGCACGCCGCTGCAGTGTCGAGCGGCGTCCCTCTAGGCGCGGGAAGCTACACCACCAGCCCGGTCATCGCTCAAGGCTCGGTGCTTCCGCCGGGCACTCCTGCGGCAATCGATTGGCGCATTGTGAGTGATAGTTACTTCAACACGCTGTCGATCCCGCTGCTGCGCGGCCGCGCATTCACCAACGCGGACGGTCCCGACTCGCCACCGGTTGCGATCGTCAGCCAGGAAGCCGCGAAAAAATTGTGGGGCGGGTCTGATCCCATTGGGCGGACTTTTTATCGTGCAGCCGATCCCAATAAGACGGCGTTTACAGTCGTCGGCGTGGTAGGCGACGTGCGCAATACTGCGCTGAACCAGCAATCCCCAGCGCTTTACTATCCGCTAGCCTGGCGCGTAGGGGCCGCAGGTCCCACGGTGGTTGTTATGGATATTGTCGCGCGAGCCGACGGCGCGCCAGAGGAACTTTTGCCCGCTCTGCGACAGAAAGTGCGCGAGCTCGACCCTGACCTCCCGATGGCGAACATTCGCACGATGGAAGATTGGGTTTCAAACAGCGCCGCCCAACCCCGCCTCAATGCCCGATTGCTTACGCTATTCGCGGCTATGGCCCTGGTGATCGCCGCGATCGGAATTTACGCAGTTCTCGCCTACTCGGTCACTCAGCGAACGCAAGAGATTGGCTTGCGCATTGCGCTTGGCGCGCAGCCCGGCCGCGTAGTGCGACTGGTTGTGGGCGAAGGGATGAAGGTTGGTCTCGTCGGAATTGGAATTGGCCTGGTGGGTGCAGCCGTCGCCGCAAAGGCGCTCTCGACCCTGGTGTATGGCGTGCCCGTGCGTGATCCGGCAACCTTCGCAGGAGTCGCTTTGGCGCTGGTCACGATCGCCCTGGCTGCTTGTTTCATCCCGGCGCGTCGCGCAGCGAAAGTCGATCCCATGGTGGCGCTGCGTTATGAGTGAAAGGGAATAAGCAGGTTATGAAAACTTTGATTCAGGATTTCAATTTCGCGCTCCGGCAGCTGCGGCGCAACCCCGGTTTTGCGGCGACTGCGATCATAACCATTGCTCTGGGCATAGGTGTGACCACGGCCATGTTCAGCGTGGTAAACGCTGTGCTTCTGCGGCCGCTTCCGTTCCGCCAGCCTGATCGACTGCTGGCGGTCGGCGAATACGATACCCGCATGGGAGTCCCGCACAATGATTTGGGGAGCGTGTCGTATCCCGATGTAGTTGACATTCGCAGCCGCAATCGCTCACTCACGGATATCGCTGCTTACGACTTTGGCGAAGCCGCACTGACGGGCGCGGGTGAGGCCCGCCACGTAAATGTTTCGCACGTCAACGCTTCTTTATTTCCGATTCTGGGCGTTCAGGCATACCTGGGCCGGACTTTCAACGCTGAGGAAGACCAGCCCGGGCATTACGAAGCCGTCGTCAGCTATAAGTTCTGGCGCACCAATTTAAACGGAAATAAGGAAATTGTCGGCCGCAATGTGAACCTGAATGGCCGCGCCTACATGATTGTGGGAGTCATGCCCGCGGGCTTTCAATTCCCAGTTTCGTCGGATGCACGGGACCTATGGCTGACTATGGCTGCCCGGGAGGAAGTTGACATGCCGGGAGACATTCCAGCGACCGGGCAGCGAGGGAACCACTCTTTCGCGGCTATCGCGCGCCTGCGTGACGGCGTGACCATTGAGCAGGCAAATACAGATTTGGCGTCTATTGCGAAAGCGGTAGTTCGGGAGAATCCCAATGTCCCGCCATACAGCGGCATGGTGGCCGTATCCGAGCTCGAAGCTCTGGTCGGGAACATCCGCACACCGCTTGTGGTTTTGCTGGCCGCAGTAAGCCTGGTTTTGCTGATTGCATGCGCGAACGTCGCCAACCTGCTCTTAGTGCGCGGCAGTGATCGCACGCGAGAAATCGGAGTGCGTGCGGCCCTGGGGGCGACACGCTTCCGCTTGATACGCCAGTTGGTAACTGAATCAGTGGCGCTGTCGATTGCCGGATCCGCTTTGGGTGTTTTCTCCGCGTATTGGATGATTGCCGGCGTCCTGCACCTTTATCCTGAAAACCTTCCGCGCGCCGAGCAGGTTGGAATCGATCTCCGCGTCTTGTTGTTCAGCGCCGGACTCGCAATTGTTAGTGGAATGCTCTTCGGTCTGGTACCGTCACTGCACAGCGCGTCCTCAGTTCTGAGTGCCAGCATCCGAGCGGGCAGCCGCACTGCAACCGCCAGCCGCGGCCACAACCGCTTGCGCTCGGGATTGGTGATTGCAGAAACTGCGGTGGGCGTAACCCTGTTGATCGGCGCAGGATTGTTGCTTCGCAGTTTGCATCGGCTGTCGCATGTTGATCTCGGTTTCAATCCGAATCATCTGCTCACGGCCAGTTTTGATCTATCGGATGTCCGTTATAACCCTGACCAGCAGGACCGCTTCATTCATGACCTCACCACGCGCTTGAGCAGATTGCCGGGAGTGGTTTCGGCCGGCGGGGCATTGCCTTTGCCGCTAGCCAATAACAATTTCACAATCTCGTTCAACTTAGTTGACCATCCAGTTCCCGAAGCCAATGAGCCAAGTGCGGGTTTCCATGTGGTCACGTCGGGGTTCTTCGAGACCATGCAAATGCCGCTGATGCGAGGGCGCTTTTTCGATGAACGCGACCAGCGCAACGGCGAGCCGGTGATGATTGTGAGCGCGGAGTTCGCGCGGAAATTCTTTCCCAATGAAGATCCTGTGGGAAAGAAAATCAAGATCGGAGCGGGCGAGGGGCCATCGCGGCAGAATTACAAGACTCGCGAAGTGGTAGGAGTGGTTGGGGACCTCCGGACGGATGCGCTGGACAAAGACCCCATTGCCACCTATTACGTTCCTTTATCGCAGCTGATGTTTGGGCCGCCTACTCTGGTGGTGCGCACCGCGGGTGAGCCGATGGCGATTTCGGCGGAGATTGGCAAAGTGCTGCGCTCCATGGATGCGGAAGCGCCGCTTTATGACGTTCGCACCATGGCTGACTATCTCGCGCTCGATCTCGGACGCGCACGCTTTCAAACCGTGTTGCTGGGATTATTCGCCGGCATCGCTCTATTGCTTACCGCGGTTGGACTCTACGGTGTGATGGCGCAGTCGGTCGCGCAACGCACTCAAGAGATTGGCATACGCATGGCGATGGGCGCGACGCGTGAAGACGTCCGGTCAATGGTGCTGCGCCACGGCACGTTCCTCAGTATTGCCGGAACTGCGATTGGAGTGGTTAGCGCGCTGGCTCTCGCACGTCTAATCGAGTCGCTGCTTTACCAGATACCTCCGCGTGATCCCATAACCTATATCGGCGTATGCGTAATTCTGGGATTAGTCGCTCTCGTAGCCAGTTACGTGCCGGCTTTGCGCGCGACGCGCCTCGATCCCATGGTGGCGCTGAGATATGAGTGAAAAATGTTTGCGATGCGATTGAGGAAACGAAGATGACCGGACTACTTCAGAATGTTCGTTACGCACTGCGTCAGTTGCGCAAGCAGCCCTCGTTTACCCTGCTCGCGATATTGATTCTGGCGCTTGGCATTGGCGCGAACACCGCGATTTTCTCGGCTGTCTACTCGGTTTTGCTGCGACCCCTTCCGTTTAAGGATCCCGGGCGGTTGGTCTTTGTGCGCAAGCAGAATCCTCCGCGCGGCTGGGACCGCAATCCCATCTCACCTCCCGAAATTCTGGAATGGCGTGCGAGCGGAGTGTTCGAGGACATGGCGGCGTTTTCTGATCGTTCCTGCGTGCTGACTGGATCCGAAGCTGCCGAACAGGACCCATGTGAGATCGCCTCAAGCAATCTGTTTTCGGTCTTGGGTGTGACGCCGTTTCGCGGGCGTACGTTTTCAATAGATGAAGACAAACCCGATGGTGCTCGCGTGGTGCTCCTGAGCTTCGGACTTTGGCAACGACGCTTTGGGGCTGATGAACACGTCATCGGACGCTCCATTGATCTCAACGGCTCTTCCTATGTCGTGGTCGGAGTAATGCCGGCCAGCTTCTCACGCCTGTACGGCTCGCCCGGCAATCCCTTGCCTGAGATGTGGATATCAGGTATTGCGCTTTCGCCCGCACATCTTTGGAATGACTATTTCGGCATTGGCCGGCTGCAGCATGGAATCGATATTCAGCAGGCGGAGAAGCGCCTCAATCAAATTTCAGCTCTCATCGAGCAAGAGCATCCTGATCTGGCGGGATGGCGCGTGCAATTGACCACTCTGCGCGCCACATTATCGGGGGATACGCGTCCCGGACTTTTCGTTCTTATGAGCGCAGTTTTTTTCGTCCTCCTGATTGGTTGCGCAAACCTGGCAAATCTCCTGCTCGCCCGCAATGCCATCCGCGCCAATGAGTTTGCTGTTCGCCGGGCAATTGGAGCCAGGCCGGGCCACATCATTCGGCAGCTGCTTACGGAAAGTGTGCTCCTGTCTGTGGCGGGTGGAATGTTCGGACTGGTACTGGCCTCACTGGGATGTAAAGGACTCGCGGCCCTGGCGCCAGCGGCGATGCTGCAATCCGCGCCCGGATTGGCCAGCGGCACAGCAGACCCGCGGGTTCTCATCTTTTCGCTTGTGACCATGCTGATGACCGGTCTTATTTTCGGCATAGCGCCCGCAGCTCAAAGCGCGCGGTCCGACGTGAACCGGGCGTTGAAAGATGAAGGCCGCAGCTCTTCGCAAGGTCCTCGTGCCCGCGGCCTTCGCAGGGCACTGGTGATTTCCGAAATTGCGCTCGCCATTGTGCTTCTGGTTGGCGCCGGACTGATGGTCCGAACCTTGGCCACGCTTAGCGGCGTCAACTTGGGATTCAATCCGGCAAATGTTCTCACCTTACGAGTGCCGTTCTCGGGCCAGCATTACAGTCAGCCTCAGTCGAGAACCGAGTTCTGGCGGCGGGTGGTCGCAGCTGTTCAGGCGATGCCTGGGGTCGAGTCCGCCAGCGTATCGCGCGGTGTTCCCATCGGTGACTGGGCAGGTCAATTCTTCGTGACCACCGATCAGCCAAATCCCCCCGCCGGACAAGTCCCCGACGCGAACTATGTCATCGCAGGTCCAGATTATTTCCGCACGCTGCAAATTCCTCTTCAAGCTGGACGCAGCTTTGACGAGCACGATACCCAGAGCGGCCAGCAAGTTGTCATTATTAATGAGCAACTGGCCCGCATGTACTGGGCCGGCCAGAATCCGCTTGGCAAGCAGTTACGTGTGGGTCCGCCGACTTCGCCCTGGCGTTTGGTGGTGGGTGTGGCAGGCAACGTTTTGAGCCAGGGAGCGGACGGCGGCTTTCATCCCGAGGTCTACATTCCTTATCAGCAGTTTCCGTGGCTGCTGGACGGGCCGCATAACCTGCTGGTGCGCACGTCGCCCGGCGTAAATCCCGAAACTATTACGCAGGCGCTGGTACAGGAAATCCATCGCGAAGACAAGCAACTGCCCGTCACGGATATTGCCACCTTAAACCAGCTTGCGTCGGATCCGCTGCAGCAGCAACGGATGGTGATGATGCTGTTGCTCTTATTCGCAGGGCTGGCCATCGTTCTTTCGGCATTGGGGATCTACAGCGTACTTTCATACTTCATCGCCCATCGCACGCGAGAAATCGGCGTGCGCATGGCCCTGGGGGCGCAACCTTTTCATGTCTTCCGGATGGTTATTAAAGAAGGGGCGAGTATGGCTGTGATTGGCGTAGCCGTGGGTCTTTCAGCAGCGCTAGGGCTCACGCGTCTTATGGCGAGCATGCTATTTGGTGTTCGTCCAACTGACCCCGCAACGCTGGTAGTGGTGTCGTTGCTCTTATCGGGAATTGCTCTGCTGGCATGCTACATCCCCGCGCGGCGGGCGGCGAAGGTCGATCCCATGGTCGCGCTGAGGTACGAGTGACGAGTTTATAGATGAACAGATTCTTACAAGACGTTCGCTATGCATTGCGGCAACTGGGCAAGAAGCCGGGCTTCACGGTAACAGCGGTTATCACTCTTGCCGTTGGCATCGGGGCGAATACTGCAATTTTTTCTGTCGTCAATGCTGTATTGCTTAAGCCACTGACCTATCCCGATCCTGACCGTATCGTGCAGTTCCTGCTGACATCGCCACAGGGTCCGGGACCTGCCGCCTCGGTTACGCAGTTGAACGTCTGGCGTGAGCAGAACAGTGTGTTCGACAACATTTCCGCGTATGACTTCGGCGGATCCGGCATGAATCTGACCGGCGGCTCTTATCCCGAACAAGTCAAAGGCATACGTGTCACCGCTGACTACTTTCAGTTGTTCGGAGCTCAGACAGTTTTGGGCCGTCCCTTTACCACCGAGGAAGACAGACCTCACGGTGGCCACGTGGTCGTGCTCAGCTACGGACTCTGGCAGCGGCGTTATGGAGGGGACAAGCAGATTGTAGGTAAGACCATCTCTCTTGGGGGAGAATCGTATGCGGTGACAGGAGTTGTGGGACGAGACTTTGTTACCGACCCACCGGCGGATTTGTGGCTGCCTTTTCAATTCGATCCAAATAGCAACGATCAGGCGCACTACTTTCTGGCTGCGGGTCGTCTCAAGCCCGGCGCAACACTCGAACAGGCGAACTCTCAGCTCAAGCTTTCTGCGGATGAATTCCGACGCAAATTTCCGGGCGTGATCGAGGCGCAAGATGGCTTCGCAGTGCAGCCGTTGCGCGATGTGATGGTCAACGACGTGCGGTCATCTTTGTGGGTGTTGGTGATAGCAGTTGGCTTTGTTTTGCTCATCGCGTGCGCAAATGTTGCTAACCTCCTGCTCATCCGGGCCACTGGTCGCAAGCGGGAAATCGCAGTCCGGACCGCGCTCGGAGCAAGCAGAAGGCGCATCGTTCGCCAGTTGCTGACGGAAAGCGTTCTCCTCTCGATTACCGGAGGAATTTTCGGCGTCGTCCTCGGAGTGGTGGGAGTGCGGTTCTTATTGTCACTAAACCCAGGGTCCATTCCACGAATCGGCGAAGATGGCGCGGCGGTCGGCCTGGATTGGAGAGTACTTGCATTCACCGCAATTGTTTCAGTGCTCACCGGAATCCTGTTTGGGCTGATCCCCGCTCTGAATATTTCACGGGGCGATGTGGTTTCTGCACTGAAAGAAAACAGCGGACGTGCCGGAGGCTCTTTTCGCCAGAACAAAACTCGTTCCGTGCTGGTGGTCACAGAGATGGCGTTGGCTCTGGTGCTGCTAATCGGCGCAGGCTTGCTGATACACACTTTTATCGCACTCCGGCATGTCGATCCCGGTTTCGACTCAAGCAATGTACTCACGATGCAAATGTCGTTAACCGGAGCCCGCTTCGAGAAGGCGGCTGGTGTGGCGCAACTGAATCGCGACGGGGTCCAACGACTTGACGCGTTGCCGGGAGTTACGGAAGCAGCTTCCACCTGCTGCGTACCGCTGGAAGGCGGGTTTGGCCTGCCTTTTAGTGTGGTCGGCCGTCCTGCTGAAGATAACGCTCCTCGGAACGGTGCCGGTTGGCTGACGATTTCGCCAGACTACTTCCGAGTTTTCAAAATCCCGCTCATTCGTGGACGATTCTTCACCGATCAGGACAGTGGCGGCTCGACCGGGGTAGTGATCATTAATCAGGCGATGGCACGGAAAGTCTGGCCCAAGGGCGATCCGCTCAGTGATCACTTGTTGATTGGACATGGTGTCGGTCCGGAATTTGAAGAGCCACCCCGGCAGGTCGTCGGGATTGTAGGCGACGTTCGCGAAGCCAGCCTGGGGCAGGATCCTGAGCCGATGATGTACGTTCCGACAGCTCAAGTTACCGATGGCGTCACCGCGCTCAACGCGCGCATTGCACCAATCGCTTGGGTCGTCCGTACCCGCGTCTCTCCAGAATCATTGCGTCCGGCAATTTCAAAGGCACTGCTCGAAGCGAGCGGCGGCTTGCCGGTTGCCGACATTCGCTCGATGAATGAAGTCGTTGTCCGTTCCACGTCACGCGAGAATTTCAACATGTTGCTTTTGACGATCTTCGCTGGATCAGCCCTCTTACTGGCGGCGATCGGAATTTATGGGCTGATGGCGTACTCGGTGCAACAGCGCACTCAGGAAATTGGGATTCGCATGGCGTTAGGTGCGGAGAAAAGTGCGGTCAGGAGCATGGTGATATTTCAGGGTGTTCGGCTGGCTCTAATTGGAATGCTGATAGGCCTGGTCGCGGCGTTCGGCCTGGCGCGTCTTCTGACCAGCTTGTTATTTCAGACCAAAACCTGGGATCCGGTGTCGTTCGCGCTAGTGCCTGTTCTGTTGATCGCGGTTGCTGTAATCGCAGTTTGGCTGCCGGCTCAACGGGCGATTCGTGTCAATCCGGTAGATGCATTGCGTTACGAGTGAGGAGCCGAAAATGATTAACCCATTTCAATACATTCGCTACACGCTCCGGCAGTTGCGCAAAAGTCCGGCGTTCACCGCGGTCGCAATCATTACTCTAGCGCTCGGAATTGGCGCGAACACGGCAATCTTTAGCGTGATCTACGCGGCGCTGCTCGCACCCATGCCGTATCCGGACGCTGACCGCCTGGTGATGGTGTGGTCGAAGATTTCTCAGGGGCGAAATAGCGTCTCTGCCGGTGACTTCCTCGATTGGAAGCGTCAGAACACGACCTTCGACGACTTGGAAGCGTGGACCGGCAACCAATTCAATCTCGCCACTCCTGAGCAGCCGGAGATGGTGCAGGCGCGCGTGGTGAGTCCGGGCTACTACCACATGCAAGGCTTCGGATTTTTCATGGGACGGGATTTTGTTGACCAGGAAAGTGTCCCTGGGAAGGACCACGTCGCCATTCTGACTCACAAGACCTGGGAACGCCTGGGTTCCAACCCGAAGATTATCGGCACTGCCATTCACCTCAACAACGAGCCCTATATCGTGGTTGGAGTGTTCGCGCCGGGAATGGCGGATCGGCTTACTGGTGGCGACGTGAGCGTGCCCCTGGCTTTCAAGCCGCAGCAATTGAACCACGACTTTCATCAGCTGCTGGTAATGGGGAAACTCAAGCGCGGAGTAACTCTGGCGCAAGCCCAGGCGGATATGAACGCGGTTACTGAGCACATCGCCCAGGACTTTCCGAAGTCTAATAAAGGGTGGGGAGCCAGCGTTGAACCGCTGCACCTCGATTTTCTTCGCCCTGAGCTCATCAGGAACCTGTGGCTGCTAATGGCTGCCGTGGTGTTCGTGCTGCTGATTGCCTGTGTCAACGTGGCCAATCTCCTGCTGGCGCGCGGCCTCTCGCGAACCAAAGAGGTTGCGGTCCGGACTTCGCTGGGCGCAACCCGTCGTCACGTCTTCGCTCAATTCCTTACCGAGAGTTTGATTATGGCAGCCGTGGGCGGAGCTGCCGGCATCGCCTTCGGCGTGGTGATGTTGAAAGTTCTGATGGCCAAGATCCCATTCGATCTACCTTCCGAAGCCGACATCAGGCTTAGCATTCCAGTCTTGCTTTTTACTCTGGCAGCCACAACGTTGGCCGGGATTTTGTTCGGCTATGCGCCGGCCTGGCACGCGTCCCGGATCGATCCTAACCAGGCCCTGAAGGAGAGCGGACGCGCGGTCACGGGCGCGGGCAAGAACCGCCTGCGCAGAATCCTTGTGATCTCTGAATTTAGTCTGGCCTTGACACTCTTGGCTGCTTGCGGCCTTGCGTTGCACAGCCTGTGGAATGTTACCAAGATCGATCTGGGAATCCGCAGAGACCACCTTCTGACCTTTTTTCTTCCGGCGTCGGATAAGCGCTTCACTCATCCGGATGAAATCAATCCTTATTACCGGCAGATTCTGGAGAAGATTCAGGCCGTCCCCGGGGTCGTAAATGCTACTGCTTCCACCGGTGGGCCGCTCCAGGGAACTTTCGGAGGGATGTACTTCAGCGTTTCCGGAAAACCGGTCAGTGATCCTTCGCTGCGCCCAAGTTCTCCGTTTCAGATGGTCACGCCTGGATACTACGGTACTTACGGAATTCGAGTCGTACGCGGACGCAGTTTCACCGATCAGGACTCCGCCAGTGCCGCTCGAGTTGCGATGGTGAACGAAAATTTCGTACGCCGCTACTTGCCGGGCGTGGATCCTTTAACGCAAACCGTCTCCATCGACCAGTTAGTCCCAGGCGAGACCCGGACGGGAGCGGCTATCGCGTGGCAGATCGTTGGCGTTTTTCACAACGTTCGTACCAACGGGTTGCGCAACGATGACGACCCTGAGATTGATGTGCCCTTCTGGCAGAGCCCGTGGCCGCAGGCAGGAATTGCGGTGCGCACTACCGGGGATCCGGAAAGCATGACCAAGAGCATCGCAGCGGCAATTCATTCGATAGATTCTGAACTGCCCCTGGCTGGCGTCATCACCATGGACCAGCTTCTCGATCGGGCTCTTCTCGGGGATCAGTTCATTGCAAGTCTGTTTGGAAGTTTCGCGCTCCTCGCACTCACCCTGGCTGGGGTTGGAATCTACGGAGTTATGTCCTTCGGCGTAACTCAACGCACTCATGAGATTGGTTTGCGGATCGCGTTAGGCGCAGAACGGCGGGAAGTTTTGGCATTGGTGCTACGCGAAGCTTTTCTCTTGGCTTTAGGCGGCCTGGGTGTCGGTCTAATCGGAGCCATCATTCTTGGGAGCGCGATGCGAACCACCCTGTACGGGGTGGGCACAGTGGATCTCGGCGCTTTCACCGGGGTGGCGTTGGTTCTGCTGGCCTCGGCGCTGATTGCTTCTTACATCCCGGCCCGGCGTGCGGCCAAAGTCGATCCCATGGTGGCGCTGCGGTACGAGTGAGAAATATTTGCGAATGCTATTTAGGAAATACGAATGAACGGAATATTACAGGACCTTCGCTACGCGCTGCGCCAGTTGCGCAAGAACCCGGGATTCACGGCGGTAGCGGTGGTGACTCTTGCACTGGGCATTGGCGCGAACACGGCTGTGTTCAGCGTGATGAACGCGGTCTTGCTGCGATCACTTCCCGTGCACGATCCGCAGCGGCTCTACTATTTGAAAATTGGTGGTGGGGACCATCCCCCGCGTGCAACAACCACCGGTAATGACAACATCTCGTTTTCCGAACCTGTCTTCGAAGCCCTCCGGCAACGCCAGGATATTTTCGAGGACCTCGTGGCCTATGCGCCGCTAAGTGTTCGAAAGGTCGCCGTGCGTTATGGAGAGGCACCGGAGGAAGCCGAAGGCGACGAAGTCAGCGGTAATTTCTTTTCTGGCTTGAGCGCGGGCATTGCCCGCGGGCGCGGCCTTACTCCCAACGATGAACAGACGCACGCTGCGGTTGCAGTGATCAGCTATGACTACTGGACGCGGCGCTTTGCTCGGAACTCCTCGACGGTAGGCGAAACGCTCTTCGTCAAAGGCGTTGCCTTCACGATTGTTGGTATTGCGGCCCCGGGATTTCGCGGAATTGAAGAGGGCAGCTCTACCGATTTTTGGGTGCCGCTGCAAACTCGAGCGGAATTGAACGCCTGGGGCGAGTCACCTGAACAGTACAGTCTTTACGGTTCGCCAAGGTGGTGGTTCCTACAGCTGATTGGACGGCTGCGCCGCGACGTTTCGCCGGCCCAGGCGCAGAGTGCGCTGCAGTCCACTTTTGGGGAAGCGGCGAAAATTGGTGTCGGCGATATCGATCCAAAAGAGTGGAAGCCGTTGCTTGATTTCGATCTGGCAAAAGGAATCGAAGGATACAACCAGGACTATCGAGATCCGGTGCGGATGCTCATGGGATTGGCAGCGCTGGTATTGCTGATTGCATGCACCAATGTGGCGCTCTTGCTGGTGGCGCGCAATGAAGCCAGGCAGCGGGAATTCAGCCTGAAGATGGCAATCGGCGCCGACAAGGCGCGGGTTTTTCGACAGTTGCTCACCGAGAGTTCATTGTTGGTAACGGCGGGTTCTGCGATTGGTTGGGGCTTCGCAATCTTCGCGACTCGTGCCTTAGCCGATTGGGCGGAGATCGAAAGCGGGCTTGACCCCGACCGCAACGTGCTGCTGTTCACACTGGGCACTTCAGTACTGGTGGCGATTGGTTTTGGCCTTGCTCCCCTCTGGAACGCAGTACGGCTTCCGATCTCCGGCGTTTTGCGGGCCACGAGTACAGGCCTAACGCAAGCTCGACGGCGCGCCCTTGGTGGCCGAATTCTCATGTCTTCGCAGCTGGCGATCTGCCTGTTGTTGTTGATGGCTGCGGGCCTTCTGCTGCGCACCTTGCGAAATTACGAGACCCAGGACCTTGGAATGAGGACAGAGGGGCTGCTGGTTTTTGGCGTCACTCCGCTGCATGCGCGTACCTCGCAGGAAACGGTGGCGTTCTATCACACCCTGCTCGACCGCGTTCGCGTACTGCCCGGCGTAGAAGCGGCAACGTTTATGCAGAACCGCCTGGGTGCAGGCTGGGGCTCCAACAATAACAACGAGGTGTTGGATGGTATTCACCTTCAGCAAAAATTTGGATCCAAAGGAACGGTGCGAAGTAATAAGGTTGGGCCGGACTACTTCAGCGTGCTCGGCGTACCGATCTTTCAAGGCCGAGACATTTCTGACGCGGATACCGAGACATCTGCACCCGTTGCTATCGTGAACGAAACTTTCGTCAAACGTTTCCTGCCCAGCACCAACCCGTTGGGGCACAAGCTTTCCGGCCGAACAATCGTTGGGGTAGTGAAGGACAGCAAATACGAGAATGCCTTTGAGCTACCGATTCCGACGGCCTACTATCCCGGTTTTCAGACCTTTAAAGCGGGAGTAACTGTGCACGTCGAAATCAAGTGTTTCGGTGAGGCGCTGAGTCTGCTGCCGACGGTCGGTAAAGCGATTCACGAGATCGATCCCAACATTCCGCTGGAACGGCCGATGACCCAGCAGGCTCAATTTGAGGAGTCCTATTCCGATCATAAAATGTTTGCCCGCCTGGGAGGATTTTTCGGAGGTTTAGCCGCGCTACTGGTGGCGACCGGGCTTTACGGAACGCTCTCGTACCGCACCAATCGTCGGACCAGCGAGATCGGGATGCGTATGGCTTTCGGCGCACAGCGCGGCCAAGTCCTGTGGATGGTCATGCGTGACAGCCTTGTGGTCTGCGCGATGGGCCTGGGTTTCGGCCTGCCGTTGACATTTCTTGGCGCGGGTTTGATGGGCTCGATGCTGTACAAAGTGTCCCCGCTCGATCTTGTGAGCTTAGGTTTAGCGATGAGTTGCGTCGCGTTGGTCGCGGTTGCAGCATCGTTTCTGCCGGCACGCCGGGCGGCCAAGGTCGATCCCATGGTGGCCTTGAGATACGAGTGAGGAAAATCTTATGAGCGGAATACTTCAAGATCTTCGCTACGCGCTGCGGCAGTTGCGCAGGAACCCAGGCTTTATGGCAACTTCTGTTCTGACGCTGGCGCTCGGGATTTGCGCCAGCCTGGCCATATTCGGTTTTGTCGATGCCGCCCTGCTCACGCCACTGCCGTATTCCAATCCGGACCGATTGGTCGAGGCGACCGAAAGTGTCGCAATGATGCCGCGCGCCGATCTGTCATACCCCGACTATCTGGATTGGAAGCGGCTCAACCAGGTTTTTAGTTCCCTGGATGTCTATAACCAGACCGGACACCTGCTGCGCACTGCTACAGGAACTGAGCCGGTCCACGGGGCAGTGGTGAGCGACGGATTTTTCCGCACACTGGGAGTTGCTCCGCTTTTCGGCCGCGACTTTTATACCGGCGAAGATCTGCCGGAAGCCCCGCAAACGGTGATATTGAGTTATGGCGCCTGGCAGAAGCGTTTTGCCGGACGCAAAAATGTAACTGGTGAAACCGTCACGCTGAGTGGAGTCCCTTACACCATCGTGGGGGTGATGCCGCAGAGCTTTCAGTTCTCTCCCGCGGGGAACGCCGAGTTCTGGACGACGCTGCACGCGTCGGATCCGTGCGGTCAGCGGCGGAGTTGTCACAACCTTACTGGAATTGGTCGCCTTAAAGACGGAGTTACAGTTGCCACGGCCCGTTCCAATATGGAGGCGATCGCCCGCCAGTTAGAGATGCAGTACCCGGCCGACAATCGCGGTCAAGGCGCGTTTGTGGCGAACCTCTCCGACGTGATATTTGCCGATCTCCGTCCCGTGCTGTTAGCGCTGCAGAGCGGCGCGGGTCTGTTGTTGTTGATTGCTTGCGTCAACGTGTCTAGCTTGTTGCTGGTCCGTTCCGAGGGCCGCAAACGTGAAATGGCGGTACGCGGTGCACTCGGAGCCTCGCGTACCCGGCTGATTCGGCAGTTTGCAACCGAAGGAGTGCTTCTGGTGATCGCGAGCAGCGTACCCGGAATACTCGTAGCGCGCGCGACTATGCAGATCCTGAAGGGAATGATCTCGCAGGACGTGCTGGACTACATGCCCTATCTGCAGACACTCGGGCTGAGTCTGCATGTCCTGGAGTTTGCTGCCGTTCTTTCGATCGGCGCTGTGGTTTTGTTTTCTATAACTCCGATGATTCGCCTGCCCTTCCGGCAATTACGCGAGGGGTTGACAGAAGGTGGTCGTGGTTACGCCGGAACTCTATGGCGGCGTTTTGGGGCAAATCTGGTGGTTGTAGAACTGGCGCTGGCGGTGGTGTTGCTCGTGAGTGCCGGGCTGCTGGGCAAGAGCTTGTATCGCTTGCTCCATGTTGAAGTCGGTTTTCAGCCTGACCATCTGGCGACGCTCTCCGTTGCGCTATCTGACGCCGACTATCCCAAAGACCAGCAGCAAGTGGCGGCAGAGCGGCAGATCACAAACCGCATCGCAAGCTTGCCGGGCGTGGAATCCGTTGGCGTCACCAGCATGTTGCCCGTAAGTCACAACGGCAACACCGTTTGGATTCGCGTCGCCGGCCGGCCTTATAACGGCGAGCACAACGAAGTAAACCGGCGTGAGGTGAGTCCCGCACTTTTCGCAACCCTGCGCGCGAAGTTATCGCTGGGGCGTTACTTTACCGAACTCGACGACACTTCAAAGCCTCGCGTCGCGATGGTGAATCAGGCGTTTGCGCGAAAATATTTTCCCGGTGAAGACCCAGTCGGTAACAAAATCGGCGACACCTCTCTTTCGCCTGATTCCATCGCCGAAATTGTTGGCGTGGTCGAAGACGTTAAAGACGGCTCGCTGGATTCAGAAATCTGGCCAGCGGTGTATTACTCATTCAATCAGAGCCCGGATACATACTTCTCTCTTGTGGTGCGTACATCGCAGTCCGAGCAATCGCTCTTGCCGGAGATGGTGAACGTCATCCGTCAGATTGACCCTGGCATCGGAACTTTGGATGAAACAACCATGCCGGCACGCATCACCAATTCGCCAACCGCTTACATACATCGTTCCTCGGCCTGGCTGGTTGCGGGATTCGCGTCTCTGGCTCTGCTGCTAGGAGTTGTCGGTCTCTACGGAGTTATTGCTTATTCCGTGGGACGCAGAACGCGGGAGATCGGCGTGCGCATCGCGCTGGGGGCCCAACGCTCTTCCGTGTATCAACTCGTGATGAAGGAAGCGGCCTGGCTGACAGCGATAGGAGTTTCCGCAGGGCTGCTCTGCGCGGTAGCAGCCGCAATCTCGATACGCAGTCTGCTCTTCGGAGTTCAGGCATGGGATGCCGCCACTCTGGTTGCAACTGCCGTGGTGCTGGGCATCGCTTCTCTGCTTGCAAGCTATGTGCCGGCACGCCGCGCGGCCAAGGTCGATCCCATGGTGGCGCTGAGGTATGAGTGATGACAGAGTTTCATAACTAGGAAAGACATGAGCGGAATTATTCAAGACGTTCGCTATGCAGTACGGCAGTTGCGCAAAAGCCCCGGGTTCACGACCGTCGCCGTGCTCACGCTTGCGCTCGGCATCGGGGCCAACACCGGCATTTTCACACTGGTCAACGCGGTCATGCTGAAGTCCTTGCCGGTACCGAATCCCGAGCAGTTATATCTAGTGACAGAAAACGACTGGCAGCCGAGCAACACGCGCTTTGCCTATTCGACGTTCAAGGATTGGCACGCTGCCATGCCTCGCGGTGCGGAGCTGGCAGCAACTTCTTACCCGGGGACGTTCTATGCATCTTTCGGCGACGGCCCGCCAGAGATGGCTACGGGTCAACTGGTCACGGGAAATTATTTCCAAACTCTTCAAACCCGTTCTTCCACCGGGCGCTTGCTCGGCGCGGATGACGATCGCACAGTCGCCGGCAGCCCGGTTGCGGTGATCAGTTACAAGTGCTGGGAACGTCGTTTCGGGCGCAATCCGAACATTGTAGGACGCAAACTCACGGTGAACGGGATGCCCCTGCAGATTGTTGGCGTTGCTGCGCAAGGTTTCTTCGGCGTGCAAGTCGGCACTGCACCGGAATTCTGGCTGCCGACCGCGATGCAATCCGCCGTCCGCTATCAGCAGCATTACAGTCAGGACACGAACGCCAAGACTGCGGAACCATGGATTTTGCAGCCGGATATTCGCTGGTTGCAGCTTATTATTCGTGCCGGCGACTCTGCCGCCGGATCGCAGTCTTCAGCGGCGCTGAATCAACTTTTCCGCGTTGCTCGCGAGCAGTCTGCCGCCCAGGAGAAGGATCCGCAGGAACGCCCGGCAATTCTTCGCTCGAAACTCTATCTGGTGCCGGGAGCGCGGGGCTTGCCGAATTTGCGCGCAACTTTCGCGCAGCCCCTCCTCGCGCTGATGGCGATGGTCGGAATCATTCTGCTGATCGCTTGCGCAAATCTAGCCAATCTTCTGCTGGCGCGTGCCGCCGCGCGGGAACGCGAGATCGGGGTCCGTCTTTCCATTGGCGCGAGCCGCGCGCGTTTGGTTCGGCAGTTACTCGTGGAATGCCTCTTGCTGTCCTTTTGCGGGACCATTCTAGGTGGCTCGATTGCTTATTGGCTGAGCAGTATTCTGCCCCGGTGGGCGTCAGAGCGGAGCACGCCCATTCCTCTGAACCTTACTCCTGATAGCCAGGTCCTCCTTTTCAGTACTGCGATTGCAGTTCTGACCGGAATTATTTTTGGTCTGGCTCCAGCTCTGCAAGGCGCTCGCGTCGAGCCAATGCACGCCTTGAAATCGAGTGGACGCGCAGCTTCAGGATCAGGGGCCCGCTGGTCGACCAAGCAGACTCTTGTCGCTTCGCAGGTGGCCCTTACGCTTGTTCTGCTTGTCGGGGCGGGGTTGTTCGTAAGAACTCTGCGCAATTTTACAAATCTCGACGGCGGTTTCGACCGCGATCATCTCCTTACGGTTGAAGTACACACACATCTTGCCGGCTATTCGCAGCCACAACTGGCATCTCTCTCGCGAGAAATGATCGAGAAAGTTGAGGCAATTCCGGGGGTGCAGTCGGCCGCATTAGCCAGTTGCGATCTAGCTATGGGATGCGGCGATGCCAGCGACATCTTTTTGCCAGGCGTTCCCCATACAAACGGAGAGACCGATGCGCAAGAGCGCTTTGTTAGCCAGGAATTCTTTGCTACGACGGACATTCCGCTAATTCAGGGCAGACTCTTCTCCAACTCTGACACTGAAAACAGCCCTAAAGTTGCCGTAGTGAATCAAACCTTCGTTCGCGAATTTCTGCCGGGCAAGGATCCAATCGGCCAGTA
>Ga0207665_10000256_pt1 | contig 36790 bp, 24 predicted proteins | sample LARL112metaG_FD_184351 | JGI IMG/M metagenome (GOLD analysis project Ga0207665, IMG submission 184351) | Corn, switchgrass and miscanthus rhizosphere microbial communities from Kellogg Biological Station, Michigan, USA - LAR L11-2 metaG... | ecosystem: Host-associated > Plants > Roots >... | reverse complement strand
CCCCGCCAGTTGCTCTTCGAAAATCTCCTCACACAATTCGTGCAAAACATCGGCCACGTCGTCGTCCGTATCACATTCCGGGATGAGGTAGATGGTCGGCTCCCGAACAATTTGCTCCCAAGTGGTTGCTACCAAATTTCTGCTCGGATAAAGGTTCACAAGCGGACGACGCTGCGGGCAGAGTGGACTCCCGCCGACACCTCTCGCGTGTGTTCCTTGCCGTCCGCATCCTCGATGTGAACACGATCGCTCTCGCGCCCAGTCATCTTGGCCCGCTCGCGGACGGTATCGTCGGGCGCAATCTGTTTAGTTCGGTCGCGTTATCACGAATGAGATCCTCGATTGAAATGCTTGGAACTCCGTAAGTGTGGGAGATCGAGTCGGCGAAAATCGTTTTTCCGCTGAGCGGTGGCCCGATCAGGATGATGAGCGGCTAGGGTGAGCCGGACGCCGCGGACGGACTCGCGGTCTGCGCGTTCACAAGGTGGGCCAGCACCAGAGAGAGTGTGAGTAGGGCACTTCTTAGCATGGCTTCTCCAGAGCAGTTAGGATTTCGAGGCCGCCAGTATGCCACGGTTCCCACGGCAGGTTTTTAGGGCCGAGGACATTTGCTTATGATTACTCCTTGGCCCCCCAGTCACGATCGAAAGAGAGGGTTGGGTCGGATCGAGTTCCTGACTCGAACGAGTAGAAGTGAGGTCGCGGTTGGCCTGGCAAATCTCAACTAAAGCGAAATGGCGCTTTTCCCCTGAGTGCATGCGGCGGTGTACTCGAAGTCGCTTTGCCCTTTCGAGCCCCTCGGATAGCCTAGGGCGCGTTCGCAGCCGTTCGGGATCGGCGGGGCATAGCAGAACGCCAACGGATCCACCATTCGAGGAGGATCCTGACTTGCCGCAATCTCGGCCTTCTATACCTCCTCTAAAGGGCGCGAGCTCACTATGTTTCCCAAGGCCAAAGGTGGAACACAGGCGGCCGCTCTCCAAAGGAAGCTAGGCGGCCACCGGCTTGGGTTCTACAGCGCGCTCCGACACATTGCGGCTCGCGAAGAAATGCACAGCCGGCGTGATGATGAGCGAAAGAACCATGGAGATCACCACTCCCCCGATCACGGCGATCGCGAGCGGCTGTAGCATCTGCGACCCGGCGCCTATGGCAAACGATAGCGGCAGCATTCCTGCTAGAGTCGCCAGAGCCGTCATCACAATGGGTCTGAGTCTGCGGCGACTGGCTTGCAGTATGGCGTCTTCAGCAGAGAATCCTAGATTGCGAAACTTCTGATCGGCATCGAGCAGCAAAATCCCATTCTTTGCCACGATGCCAATCACCATGATCATTCCCATGAACGAGGAAATGTTGAAGGTGGTTTGAGTGATCAGCAATGCAATGAAAACACCGGAGGTTGAAAGGAGCGCGGAGGCCAGAATCGCCAGTGGCGCCGCGAAGGAGCCGAACTCAAAAAGCAAAACACCGAAGACCAACACAATCGCGAGAACCATAACGAACACCAGGTCGCGGAAGGATTTCTGCTGCTCCTGATACGTACCGCCATACTCCACTCGGACCGTGGCCGGCAGGTGCAGTTTCGAGATTTCCTTTTGAACTTCGGAGATCCCCGTGCCAAGATCCGTCCCTTCAAGCCGGGCAGTAATGGCAACCTGACGCTGCAGGTTTTCGCGCCTGATTTCCGTTTGACCCGGAACCGAAACGACCTCCGCCAATGCGCCCAGCGTTGCAGTGTGGCCGGTGCTGCTTGTAAGAAGAGAATTTCGCATGGCGTCGATAGACGCCCGGCTTCTAGCTGGGAAACGCACCCGCAAGGTGTAGGCTCGGTCGTTGTTGATGATGGGTGAGGGCGCAGGTTCTCCCTCGATCATAGCGGCCACATCGAGAGCAACCTCTTCTGGCGTGAATCCGGCGCGGGCTGCGACGCTCGGGTTGATCTGGAACGTGACGGCGGGACCGCTGATAGTGTTGTCGATGCCGTTGAGGACGTCCACGACGCCTTTGATCTTGGAAATTGAATCGGCCACTTTCGGAGCCCAATCGGCGAGGACAGAGGGGTCCTGGGCATAGAGCTTTATCTGAACGGGTTCTGGCGCGCTGGTCAGGTCGCCGATCATGTCCTGCAACTTCTGCACGAACTCCACATCCAGAGCAGGCTCCTCCGCCTTGATCTTTCCACGGAGTTCCTCAATCACCTCGTCGACTCCTCGCTTGCGCTTGTCCTTAAGCTTTACCGATATGTCACCAGTGTTGGCTTCGGTGACGGCCGCAAGGCCCAATTGCATGCCGGTGCGGCGAGAGGTGCCTTCCACCTCGGGTGTTTCGCGCAGTATTTCCTCGACATTCGAAATGGCGCGGTTGGTTTCGGCGAGCGAACTACCGGCCGGCATGATGTAGTCCAGAACGAATGATCCTTCATCCATTTCAGGGAGCAAATCCGAACCCAAGAAGTGATAGCAACCATACGAGAGAGCGACCAGAATGAGGCTCAGGAAAGCAAGCTTTCTCGGATGCTCGAGTGCGCGGCGCAGCCATTTCTCATGAAAGTTCACGACCTTGAGAAAAAAGCCGCTCACCGAGGCATCTTCTGCAGCCAGGAGACGCTTGATGTCTTCGTCTTCATCACCTTCGGGCGATGCCGAAATGCCTTCATTGGTCTGCTTCTTCCGTATAAAGAATTGGCTTAGAGTTGGCGTCCACGTAAGAGCAAGGATCAACGAGGTGAACAGCGACACCGCCATCGTGATGGCCAGCGCTCGAAAGAACGTGCCTGTCACGCCAGTGATCGAGATCAGCGGGAGGAAGACAACAACTGGCGTGATGGTCGAACCAATAAGGGGTTTGGTGATTTCACGCAGCGCACTTTGGATGGCTTGCAAACGCCCCTGTCCGGCATCGCGGTGCAACACGATATTCTCGACAACAACAATCGCATCATCGATGACCAAGCCAACGGCGGCGGCAAGCCCCCCCAGCGTCATCAGATTGAAGCTTTGCCCCAGCACTTTTAAGGCAATGAACGTGACAGAAACCGTAACCGGAATCACCAGTCCCGCCACGATCGAAGTGCCCCAATCTCGGAGGAAAACAACAAGAATGATTGAAGCGAGAATCAGCCCGAGCAGGATGGCATCTCGAACGCTGCTGATGGATTGATTGACAATCAGCGACTGGTCGTAAAACGGCTGAATGCTGATGCCCTTGGGTAACGTTTGGAGAATCTTGTCAATTTCAGCATGGACTTCATTCGCGACCTGAACAGTGTTGCTATTGGGCTGACGGTTGATGTTGATGAGCAAAGAGGGCTTTCCATTCGCCGTAACGACCGTGTAGACGGGCTTGACCGCGGGCATCACGGTCGCAACGTCGCCTATACGCACGGGGATTCCCGCCTGCGTGGTCTTGATCACAACGGCGGCAATTTGTTCGGGAGTGCGCACCTGCCCGTTAATGAGCCCCAAAACAAGCTGGTGATGTTCTTCCAGGAGTCCGGGAGAATCGATGAGATTGGTCCGTCGTACCGACTCCAGGATGTCGTTCACCGTCACGCCAGCCACCAGCAGTTTCGCAGGGTCGGGGACGATGTGGAACTCAGGTTCTTGACCGCCCTGGATCAACACAGTCGAAACACCGTCCAAGCGGTTCAAGCGCGGCTTGATTTCGTACGTGACCATTTCCCACAGCTTGGTTTGGTCCAGGTTGTCGGCACTAAAGCTGTAGCCCATGATCGGGAAACTGGCAAAGGTCAGGCGGTCGGCAGTGACTTTCGCGGTGGGAGGAAGTTCACTTTGTACGCGCGATATCGCCGCATTCACATATTGCAGCGTCTGGAACATGTCAACGTTCCAATCGAAAAACAGATCGATTTCAGCCGATCCACGGCTTGTAATCGAGCGCACATTTTGAAGACCGGGCACGCTATTGACTGCTTCTTCCAGGGGGCGCGTGATCGTGACCATCATCTGGTCGATCGGCATCACTCCGTTGTCTACGCCGATGAGAACTCGGGGAAAGTTCGTTGCAGGGAACACGTCGACTGGGACGGTGAAGGCTAGGTAACTGCCGACAAGAGCAAGCGTGATGATCATGAAAATGACCGATCGCGCGTGACGCTGGAACCAGTACGGAGACTTCCCGCTGTCGTATGCTGGTTTAAGGTTTTTCATCGTCTTTGGAGTCTGACACTTTCCCTGCGGTGGGCTTGTCGCCCTCTCTCTCGGGCTCTGCCGGCGCCTCGACAGAGACCTTCGCCTTGTCCGGCAGACCATAAGCCCCGTCGGTCACGACACGCTGGCCTTCTTTCAACCCTTCTGTGATCTGGAGTTTGTCGTCCTGACGTATCCCGGCCTTGATTACCTGTTGATGAGCGTGTTGGTCATCGCCGACTACCATCACGGTTGTAGCGCCATCAGCTCCAGTCAGGACCGCGGCAGCAGGCACCACCAACGCTCCGGAAATGGCCTCTGAGATCATGGACAACCGGACGCTCGACCCGGGCTTCATCACCTGTTTGGGATTTTTGGCCTGGACCCACACTTCGACGGTTGTGCTGTTCGGATCTAACGCCGGACTTACCAGGATTACCTTGCCCTCGACCGGTTGATCGAGTTCCGGTACCGCGATGTTGGCGCTGTCCCCAAGCTTGAGCAATGCGGCATCGCCTTGTGGGATATGCGCCCGTGCGGTAACACGCGAAATATCCATGACCGTCATCAGCGGCGCGCCAGAGGCTGCCATTTCTCCTGGGTAAAGGGGTCGATCAGTGACCACGCCGTCAATGGGACTGCGAATCTCAGAGTAGCTGAGCTGTGCCTGAGCGCCCTCGAACTTACCCTTCGCCGAGGAAAGTTGTCCTTCCAGTCCCTTGAGTTCCTGATGTTTGACAACCGCTTCGAGTGAGTCGACGTGTCGCTTCGCAAGTTCATACTGAGGCTTCGCCTGTGCTAGGCCGACGGCTGCCTGGTCCAGGTCTTTACGGGGCAACGCGCCTTGTTTGAACAACTCGAGTCGACTGTCGTAGAGCTTCTGGGCGGCGTCGAGTTGTTCCTTCGCGGACTGAGCATCGCCGGTAGCCTTTTGCAGTTCTTCGGGCAAGCTGGCGGAAGTTCCGGTGACATATGCCGCCTCTGCTTGCTCAAAGGCGCCCTTGTTTTCTTCCTGAGCTGCTGCCAAGTCCCGATTTTCGAGAACTGCCAAGAGCTGTCCCTTGTGCACCTTTGCACCCCGGTTTACGTAAAACTTTTTTACCGGCGCGGTGATCTTGGGAACCAGAGCCGCCTGCTGCAGCGGAAACAGCACAGCGTCAGCCGCGATCACCCGTTGAATCGCAGCCTTTTGAACCGTGACCGCCTTCACCGGGACAGCGGCCTCTTCTTCTTTTTCGTGCGAGCAAGCGATGGAGGACATAGTGATTGCGATCGCCAAAAGAATCAGAAGTGCACATCGCCGTGTGTCTTGGCGGCGAAAGCTGCTGTCCACGGAAGTTTGGGCGAACGACAAGAGTGTCTGGTTGATCATCAGCGTCAGAACTTTCCAGTCAGAGTCTGAATATTGGCGGTCGCGACATGAAACCGCACCAGCCCATCGTTGTAGGCATTGCTTGCTTGTGTCAGCGTATTCTGCGCGTCCACCACTTCCAGTACGGTAGACTCGCCACCTTGATAGCGAAGGTTGATCAGTCGCAGGCTCTCGGTCGCCAGTTGCAACGACTGGCTCAGCAGATCAAGTTCGGCGCGCGCGGCCTGTGCTTCGTCATAGAACGCGTGGAGGTTCGCGAGTAGTGTGCGTTGTGCAGCACTCAATTCGATGGTCGCCTGTTTTTTCTGGAGGTTTGCCTGCTTTACCTTGCTCAAGTTCGCCCCCCAGGACCATAGGGGAACTTGCAACGTAGCGGCGGCTGCGTTTCCCAGAGTGTTGATGCCATCGACCCTGGTGGCGAACCGACTGGCATCGATTCCATACCAGTAGTCGAGTGAAATCGAGGGCAAAACACCGCCCCATGCGCCGGTCACTTCACGACTGGCCTGGCGTAGGGCAGCCTGTGCGGCACGGAGATCGGGATTGTTCCGCGTGCCCGCGGCGGTGACCTCTTCTAGCGACGCGAGGGGCTCAAGTGATGCCAGGTCATCAGTAACAGTGAAGTTTTCGTTGAAGTCCTTAAACAGCAAGACGGCAAGATCGAGACGGCTGCTGTTTCGGCCTAACTCCGCTTCTCGAAGATCGCGTTGTTGTTGTTGAGCCTGAAGAGTGGCCTTGATCACATCCGAGTGCGCCACTTCGCCGCCTTGCTCGAGTTTCTGGCTGATTCCCAGAAATCGCTGCGCTTCCTCACTAGCTCGTTGTGCCGTTTCGTATTTATGCTCAGCGGCTAGGAAGCCATAAAATGCGCGCGCAACGGTAACAGCGAGTCCGCGCAATGCGATCTCAGATTTCGCCCGCGCAACCGCTTGGGCCGCAGCGGCGCGGCCGTAGTCCGCAAAAGTCTGCAGCGAAAGGTTCTGATGAACGTTTCCTTGCGCTATGTACTCATGAACCCCGTTATTGGCGATGAAAATCTGATCTTTACTCCCGCGTGATGTGGGGTCGGTGTAGATCGCGGCCATGTTGTAGTTGAGGTTCGGCAACAGGGTGGCGCGGATTTGGACCAGATCTTCATGTGCAAGACCGAGAGCCGTGAACGCCGCTTGCATTTCACGGCTATTCGCTCTCGCTCTCTGCAAGGCATCAGAAAACGTTATGGATTGCGACTGCCCCACGGAGGCAGTTGACTGGGGATTCTGCGGAACAGAGGACAACTGGATGGTCGTCGCGGGTGAAGCGGCCTGGGCATGGGCACATCCGATTGTCAGGAAGATGAGCGCCGGAACGCGCGCAGCAACTATAGCCGCGCTTGCCCAATTTGGTTTGAAGTTTGTGAAAGTAAACATGCTCGCGGTAATCGGTCGCACACCAGAGTTACCGGAGGCACATTAAGTTGCTCTTAAAGAAATATGAAATTGCGTTCAGAGTGAAATTTCAGAGAGCTCTTGCTGCACGGGAAAGCCCGCCGTTCAAGGCAAGGCAGCGGGCTGAATAGGACTCGCGAGCAGCGCTTTGGCGGAGTTCGGCAACTTGTCCGCGTTTGCGAGCAGGAGGCTGACTCGCCAGGATTGAGTGTCGTTCAAGGAGTCTCGGAAACCCGGCATTCCCGTCAACCGGATTCCATGCACAACCTTCCAATAAGTCTCGCCGGGCTCGTCATCCGTGACGCCCTTACCTTGCACAAGTTCGGGGGGCTTGGGAAACATGCCACGGGCGATCGCCGTTGCTGGCTGCCCCGGCAATCCGTGACACACAGCGCAACGGTCTCTGTAAAGTTTGGCGCCAGCCAGATAATTGGCCTCGTCAGCCTTGATGGGTACAATCTTCGGCATCTCGCGATCTAGCGTCGCGTGAAGAGCTTTTTTGGCCAAGTATTTTTCCATTGGCATTGGCGGAGCATCCGTCGCGACGGGCGCTTTGCCGGACGAGAAATATCCAACAACGACGGCAAGCAAAAGAGCAACTCCGACCACCAAGCCGAAGATAAAGTTTTTCATAACTCCCTTCGTCGGCGATTTCTGTTAGAGCTTGCGCATCGCCGGTCGAACTTCATCGTTCTCGAGTATGTCAGCCAGCGGTAGTTCAACCACAAAGGTACTGCCTTTGCCTTCCTTGCTGAAAACGTGCAATTCGGCGCCATGTGCGGTGCAAATTGCCTTCACAATGGCTAGTCCCAATCCGGCCCCACCCGACTCCCGCGACCGCGCCTTGTCAGCGCGGTAAAAGCGTTCGAAGACGTGAGGCAACGCATAGTCGGGGATTCCGGCACCGTTGTCTATTACCTCTAACACCCCGGTGTTCGCCCTGCCGCGAACGCGCACCTCGACCTCGCCGCCTTCCTGTGTGTATTTGATGGCGTTGGCAACCAGATTCACTACCACTTGTTGTAGGTGGGAGCGATCGCCCTCGATATAGACCTCGCTAGCGACGGTGCTGGTCAGTCGAATTGATTTCTCTTCCGCCAGCAATCTCAATTGTTCAGTTGTCGCAGCCGCCACCTGGCCAAGGTTGAGGCGAGTTTTCTGCATCTTGGCCTCACCCGCATCCAGTCGGGAGATGGCCAGCAGGCTCTCGACGATGTGCGACATACGATGCGTCTCTTCTAGCGCGCTGCCAATCTGGTCGGTAATCGCGGGACTGTGGGTATCCTGCGCGATCCCTTCGAGTTCTAGTTGGAGAATCGTCAAGGGTGTTCGGAGTTCGTGGGAAGCGTCCGCCGAAAAGCGATTGATGTGCTGGAACGCATCATCCAGTCGCTCGATCATCCGATTCAGCGACACAGACAGTCTTTGCAGTTCATCTCCGGTGTCGATCACGGGCAACCGCTCGCTCAGATTGGTGGAGGTAATGCCCTCTGCTCTCCGGGTGATCTCATCAACTGGCTGCAAGGATCGCCTCATCAGCCAGTACCCGCTTCCGACCGCCACAAAGATGATGAAGGGCATGTAGAGCGCAAACGTCAGCAGCAATCCGTGGAGCACCAACTCTATCTGCCGATAGGGCGTGCCGCTCTCCACAATGAACCGGGTGCCGTCGGGCGTCGTGAATTCATTCCCCTCGATTAGCAGATGCGTTCCCTCCATACGGATCTTGCGCGAGTTTTCCTGATCCGTATTGGGCAAAGGCACACGGCTTGGATCGAACGATGCATCTTTTGGCGGACCAGAAACGTACACAATCCCGACACCCTTCTGAATGACTCGGATGAAGTGACTGTTTATCTCAGGTGCGTAGGCCTCTTCGATTTCGGTTTCGAGCCAGTTCGGGCGTTTGAAGGGGTGTTGGGAGAGCAGTTGCGTTCCGATGGTCCGAGATTCTGCGGTGAGAGTTCTTTGAAGGTTCCAATAAAGATAACGCTCTAACCCGAGGTAGACCGAAACACCGAAGATCAGCAGTGCGCCCGCGAGCAATGCTGCGTACCAGGCTGTGATGCGAAAGCGAAGCGAACGAGTGTTCACAATTGCGCTCCGTTACTGATCGTGTAGCCCACCCCGCGGACGGTTCGAATCAGTTTGTGCTCATAGGGATCATCCACTTTGTTGCGCAAGTGTCGTACATAAACGTCGACGATATTGGTGATGCCGTCGAAGCTTTGATCCCATACATGTTCGATAATCATAGTGCGCGATAGCACCCGGCCGGCATTCGACATCAAGTATTCGAGCAGCGAATATTCCTTGGAGGTCAGTTCGACTCGCTTGCCTGCGCGCCTCACCTGTTGCGATAGGCGGTCGAGTTCCAAATCGCCCACTCGCACCACACTGCTGCGACTGACCGGCCCACGCCGCAGCAGTGCCTTTACGCGAACCAGCAATTCGGCAAAAGCAAATGGCTTTGTCAGGTAATCGTCAGCGCCCGCTTCAAAATTTCCGACTTTGTCAGCGACGGCGTCGCGAGCGGTCAAAATCAGGACTGGAACGGTTGAGTTCTGACTTCGAACGCGACGGAGCACTTGAGTGCCGTCCAACTTCGGCAGCATCAAATCGAGAATAATCAGATCGTACGCATAGGTGGTTGCCAACTCGAGTCCTGACTGGCCGTCCGCCGCCACGTCGACTGCGAATCGCTCTGCCGTGAGTCCACGGGCGACGAAGCTGGATACCTTTGTTTCGTCCTCGACGAGCAAAATACGCATAGGGTTTCCCGCAGGATAGTATATTGCCGTTTCTGTATGAATCTCAGGCGAAGCGAGCATGAAAAAGCATTCAGAAGGCTGGCACTGCGCGGGGCCGATTCAGTCTGAACGAAGTTTCATTTGCACTTCATGGCACCTTAATGTTGCCCGACCAGCATCAGTTGCCCGCTATGACTAGTCGATATCTCGTTGCCGTACTATTCGCTTGCAGCCTTGCGTATGCTCAAACGCCGGCGCCGGACCGTTGGATTGCGGTCCGTGCTGGCCGGCTTTTTGACCCCAAAGCTGACAAACTCGCGACCAACCAGGTTGTAACAATCAAAGGCGACAAGATCGTCGAGGTCGGTTCTGCAGATCAAGTGAAAATCCCAGAAGGCGCCGAAGTTATCGACCTCAGCCAGGCCACTATTCTTCCGGGATTGATCGACGCGCATACGCATGTGTTCGGAAACGGCCCGGATCTGGAAGCGCAAATTCTGCGTGATTCCTATCAGTACCGCACTCTGACCGCACTCGCTAACGCAAACAAGGATCTGATGGTGGGCTTCACGACTCTTCGCGACCTCAAGACGCTGGGCGCGATGTACAGTGACGTTGATCTACGCAACGCCATTGATCGCGGAATTGTCCAGGGGCCCAGGATGCAGGTGTCAACCCGAGGAATTCAAAGTACGGGCGGCTTTCTCATGAACGGATATTCCGCGGAAGTGCCCGTGCCGATGGCGCTGCAAGTGGCGGACTCACCCTCGGCCGCTCGGGAAGCGGTACGGGAGCAGATCGCACACGGGACAGACTGGATCAAGTTATATGCTACTTATCAATTCCATTTCACCAAAGACGGCAAGATGGTGATTCCTCCCACCTTTACCGCGGAAGAGGTTACTGCCATCGTGGACGAGGCTCACAAAAAGGGACACAAGGTTTCTTGTCACGCCTTTGGCGGCGAAGGTCTGCACAATTGCCTGAACGCAGGCGTCGACTCCATCGAGCACGGAGTGCTTCTCGAGGACAGCGATCTCAAGATGATGGTGGAGAAGGGCATTTATCTCCTGGGGACTTTGTATCACTATCAGCTTGATCGAGAACACGACGAGAAGAGGTTTGGTGGGCACAGCGTGGCGGAGGTTTCCGAGCGCACTTTTCCAAAGGCGGTAGCAGCAGGAGTCAAGATTGCGTTTGGATCCGGGGTTGGCCCATTCCCACATGGCAGCCAAACGAAGGAATTCGGGTACATGGTGAAATTCGGGATGACCCCGACGCAAGCGATTCGGGCAGCAACGATGGGGGCTGCGACGTTGATGGGATGGGAGGATCGCGTTGGTTCGCTGGAAGCGGGCAAGTTCGCCGACATGGTCGCTGTGAAGGGCGATCCGACGGTCGACATCACGGAACTTGAGCGAGTCAAGTTCATCATGAAGGGCGGGCAGGTATTCAAGAACGATCTCCAGTGACCAAAATGAATCATGAGATTCCAAGACGCGACTTCCTGAGAACGGTCACTGCGGCAGGAGCAACACTAGGGATCCTTGGAAACTCGGAACGGGCGACCGCAAGCGAGGCGGCGTCTCAAACTTGCCCAGAGCCTCCCTTTCCCCAGTTGCAGAAGCTCACGGCGAGTGTAGCCGAGTTTGTCGTGAACACCAAGTATGCGGATATTCCTGCTGAGACCCAGGAGCTAGGCAAGAAGTCGATTCTAGACGGGCTGGGCCTCGCGCTCAGCGGCTCTAGGGCCGAGACGGCGGGGTTGATTCAGCAGTACGTGAAGCCGTTCGGTTTTCAATCCGGGGGCGTCAGCGTCTTAGGTTCTGCGAGCAAGTGGCCTGCGCGCTTTGCAGCGTTTGCCAATGGCGTAGCAATCCATGTTGACGACTTCGACGATACACAGCTCGCGGTGGGAAAAGATCGAGTTTATGGTTTGCTCGTTCATCCGACCGTATGCGTGCTGCCAGCCGCGCTTGCCACAGCGGAACTGCATGGGCAAAGCGGCAGAGATTTGCTGGTGGCCTATCAAGTGGGCGTGGACGTGGAATGCAAGATCGCAGAGGCGATCTCGCCGCGTCACTATCAGGACGGTTTTCACTCCACCGGAACCTGCGGCGTTTTTGGCGGCGCTTCGGCTTGCGCACGACTGAAAGGATTTGATATCGAGAAGACTGTTCGTGCTCTAGCAATCGCCGCCAGCCACTCCGCAGGTTTGCGCGAGAACTTTGGCACGATGATGAAACCTTTTCAGGCTGGTCATGCAACCGAAAGTGGGGTTGTCGCTGCCGATTTTGCGGCGCTGGGATGGACCGGCGCAGAGCAGATCCTGGAAGCTCAGCGCGGCTTCTTTCATGCATTTGGTGGGGGATATGATCCGAACGCAATCGTTGATCGCCTAGGTAAACCTTGGACGTTCCAGACTCCGGGAGTCTCTATAAAGCCCTTCCCCAGCGGCTCCCTGACGCACCCTGGGATGACCGAGCTGTTGCGGCTGGTCCGCTCCAATTCAATCCGAGCCACCGACGTGGAGCGACTTGAAGTGGGCACCAGCCGCAATATGCCAAACACACTGATTCACCATCGACCGACCAACGGCCTGCAGGCGAAGTTCAGCATGGAGTTCTGCATGGCCATAATTCTTCTGGACGGCAAAGCTGACCTGACGAAATTCACCGACGCGGTGGTGAACCGTCCTGACGTCCAGGAAATGATCGGGAGAGTCCGGTTCTATGCCGATCCAGAAGCCGAAAAAGCAGGATTCGACAAGATGACTACGATCCTCAAGATCACCATGAAAGATGGCCGAACCATTACCGGCCGCGCAGACTTTGGCAAAGGAAGTCCCACCAATCCGATGAGCTACGACGAGGTGGCAGAGAAGTTTCAGGGCTGCGCTGCTTTCGCGGAATGGCCGGCTGCAAAGGCGACTCAAGTTGTGGATCTAGTCCGCAAGCTTGAAGACGTATCGGATGTGCGCGCCTTAACGGGACTTCTGAGCAAGTAAAGAGTTCACCGAAACATCGTTGCGGGATTGCGAGGACAATTGAAGAGTTACAGGATTGCTGTCATTGAAGGGGACGGGATCGGACGAGAAGTTGTGCCCGAGGGAATTCGTGTCCTCGAAGCTGCCGCTCGCCATTTCGACTTCTCATTTTCGTGGACCAACTTCGATTGGAGCTGTGAGACCTATCTAAGCACCGGGCGGATGATGCCCGAAGACGCTCTTCAGCAGTTACGTCCGTTCGACGCGATCTTTCTCGGGGCGGTTGGATACCCTGGAGTCCCAGATCATGTGTCTCTTTGGGGATTACTGATCCCGATTCGCCGCGCTTTCAAGCAGTACGTGAACCTGCGGCCTGTACGTTTGCTGGAGGGCATCAAGACTCCTCTTGCGAATCGTAGAGCGGGAGAAATTGACTTCTGCATCGTCCGGGAGAACAACGAAGGAGAATACTCGGAAGTAGGCGGGCGGTTGCACCGTAATACCGATCTGGAGATGGCGATCCAAGAAACGGTGTTTACTCGTCAAGGCTGCAACCGCATCATTAAGTATGCCTTTGAACTCGCCCAGTCCCGTAACAATCACGTTACTTCAGCGACCAAGTCCAACGGCATTGTCTTTACCATGCCCTTCTGGGACGAGCGCTTCGCGGCCATCTCAAAGGCTTATCCCCAAGTGAAGTCGGACCAGTTCCACATCGACATCCTGAGTGCTCATTTCGTAAGTCATCCCGACTGGTTTGACGTGGTGGTGGGATCCAATTTGTTCGGCGACATCTTGTCGGATCTCGGGGCAGCTGTGGTGGGATCGATGGGGCTCGCGCCTTCGGCGAATCTTAATCCCGAGCGAGAGTTTCCTTCCATGTTTGAGCCGGTGCATGGCTCAGCTCCAGACATCGCCGGCAAAGGGATAGCCAATCCGGTCGCACAGATATGGTCTGGGGCAATGATGTTAGAACACCTGGGCGAGAAGCGAGCGGCTCATGCAGTCGAACAGGCGATTTTCCGTGTAATCGCACGACGCGATCCTCTGACTCCAGATGTCGGCGGGAAGGCCCGAACGCAGGAAATGGGAGAAGCGATCGCGGCCGAAGTGTCGGCAGTTGCAACGCTAGCTTGATCGCAGCTTGCAGCCGTCAGTCTGCGGGAGCGAACACCAGAATGGCCGCCTCTTCCTTATCATTGGCTGGCGCGGCAACGTAGTAGCGATTGAGTTCCGGCGACCAAAACGAGGTTCCCGCGCCGCCGCGTGTTGAAAGTTTTCCGATGACCTCGTATCGGTCCGCGTCCTTCTGCTGATAAATGTACGCGAAGCCGTTCGGCAACTCTCTTCCTCCCGAAACATAGACTCGTTTGCGGACCGCGTCGAAATAAACTCCGTCTTGGCCCTCGGCGGTGGGTAGATGCGCCACCTCCCTGCCGGATTTGGAATTCATGACAACCAATTCGGCAGGGTTGCGAGTTCCGATGAACAAGCGCGAGGTGGATTCGTCAAATGCAGCATCGCCTGGCCGCTGGCTACTGATCTGCCATGTAGAAATCACTCCGTGTTTGTCCGTGTCCACCACCTGCAATTGATTTGCTCCCGAAATAAATACGAAGAGAGTTGTGCCAGATTTATCCAAGAGTAGCTCTGACGGGTGGGCCGCCACCTGGATATTGCCGACATGTTTATCGGTCTTCGCGTCAATGACTCCTACTTCCCCATAGCTCTTTCCTGCATCCTTTCCACCATAGCCGACATAGACCAGCTTCGAGTTCGGATCGTAGACGATGCGGTTGGGTCCGGGCTCGAGCTGAATAGCATCCAGCAGTTGGAGCGTGTCTCCTCGAAGTACTCTGACCATTCCGTCGTCGCCGCTTGCCAGGAATAGCTTGTTGAACTCTGCGACGAACAACACACCTTGCGGTCTCTTGGATCCCGGAATGCTCCGCACCCACTTCGCGGATTCCAGGTCAACCACTTCAAATGTGCCGTTCTCGAGCCCGGCCACGAACAGTCGCTGGCCCTTTACGTCGACCTCCAAGTGATCGAGGCGGCCCTTTACATTGGGCAGAGAGATCGTCTGGACAAGCTCGAGGGGTTGCTTTTTGCCATCCTGGGAGTGCCCCAGGGTCGCGCACAGAGGCAGGCATGATACGACAGCTAGAAGACGGCAAAAAGGCGTGAACATTTTGTCCGCTCAATCTTCCGGAGAGTACACCCACAACGCAGCACCTTGCTTAGCGGTAGCCGGCACAGCCAGATACAGGCGATCGCGCTTCTCGTACCACAAGCCGGTGCGTGCCCCCACGGTGGTCGGAACCTTCGCGAGCGGCTGATAATGATCTGGGTCAACCTGCTGGAAGACGCTCACGAACCCTTCGCCGCCAGGCGCGTAGATGCGTTTACGGCCGGTGTCGTAATACACATCATCGGAGTCGTGCACACAGGGTGCGCTGGCAATCATGGCACCGGTTTCGGTATCGAGAACGACCAACTGGGCAGGTCTTCGGGTTACCACGAAGAGACGATGATCCGCCTCATCAAGTGCCATCGGATAATTGGCCTTCCCTGTTTTCAGCGGCCACTCGGTTACTTGGTGGGTAGTCCTGTCGATTCTTACAACTTTCGCTTTGGTTGCGATATTCGCGTAGATCACTGGCTTCGAACTAGCAACCTGAAAGGATTCCGGGTGGGCATCCAGCTTGGCGACATCGTCGAGGCGTTCGCCGCTTGCAGCATCGAGAACGGCAATTCCGCCCGCGTCGTCTCCACCATAGGCGACGTAGACCTTCTTTTCCTTTGGGTCGTATCGGACGTTGTCGGCGTCTTCTCCGATGCCGATGGTTTTCAGAAGTGTGAAAGACCCTCCATCGTAAACTCTCAGCTTTCCATCGGCGCCGTTAGCGACGAAAAGCTTGTTGAGTTCGCCAGCAAAGGCCACTCCTTGCGGGTTCGCTGCGCCGGGAATGCTGTGAATGTCGCGACCAGCAAATGTGTCCACGACTTCCACTGTGTTGTTGCCCAGCGCTGCTCCGATTACTCGTTTGCGCTTGGCATCGAACGTGAAATGGTCGATCCGACCTTCGACATGAGGCAGTGGAATTTCCTGAACCAGTAGCAACGGCGTACTTTCAGGTGCCTCCGATGGGCTCTGACACAACGCAGAACATCCCAGTGACAGTGCCACGAGACTCAGAATCCACCGCCTCATTCCCCCCTCCGATCTACTGGGTTACCGTATAAACGCGTACCTCGGCAATTTGCTTTTCGTGGTGCGGAACGGCTAAGTAATAGCGCTTCAATTCCGGCACCAGAATCGCCGTCTTGGCGCGAAATGCCGTGGGTACGTGGCCTACCTGATCATAGTGATCAGGGTCGCGCTGCTGGAACACATCGATAAAGAGAGTCCCCGCGAAGTAGATGCGCTTGCTGGCGGCATCGTATGTCATGTCATCCACCATCGCCGCGCCGGGTAAGCTGCTGACAACTTTTCCGGATTCGGTATCCAAAACAACCAGCCTCCCCGGATCGCGGGTGCCGACGAATAAACGATGATTACTCTCATCGAGCGCGATTGCGGTTGGCTTCTTTGCGTCTTGCAGGGCCCAAGTCGCGAGCAGAGCACGTTTGTCGCGGTCATATACCTGCACCGTGTTGTTTCCGCGAATGTCGACGAACATCCGGGAGCCGGATTGTTCGATGGCCATGCCCTCCACATCGTTCGAGTTGACCTTGATCTCGCCAACAACCTTGGCCGCATCCGTATCAACAACGCTAATGTAGGCGTTGGGAATGTGGGCATCTTTCCCACCGTTCACCACATACAGGTATTTCGTCTTTGGATCATAAGAGCTGGCGTCCGCACCTTCTTTCAGCTTGATGCTGCCGGCTGGTTTGTAGGTATCGGCGTCGTAGATCTTGACTTCTCCTAAGTCTCCATCCACCACGAACAGCTTTTTCGTATCGGCACGATAGAGCATGGAGTGAGGCGCCTTCAGATCGTCAATGGAGTGGACCAGTTTGTTTGTCTTCAGATCGAAGACGAGGACCTTTGAGTTCTCCTCCGCGGTAGCGAACAGACGACTGCCCGCCAAATCGACCACAAAGTGGTCAAAATCTCCATCGTGAAGTTCCGGTAACGGAATTGAGCTTGAGAGAGCGAGGGGCGATTTGTCCTGCGATACCGCCCCAATTGCAAACGTGAGAAACACAGCGACGACCAGCAACACAATCGATCTTTTCACCTTGACCTCCAAATTTGATTACCGAAAATGCAAATGCAAAGAAACAACAGTAGATGCAAAACTCATTAAGCGCGACGCACATGAAATAGTCATTAAGCCAAGATTAAAAACAATTCCTGCGATCAATGAGCCGGGACTGCTTCTTCATGATTCGAAGGCCGCCTTGCTCCAACTGCCAGCATCAGTAACCCTGACACGAAAAGGCTGGCCACCAGATACAACAAGCCCGCCGCAAATGAATGCGTACGCCCCGCCAGGTAGCCCATCACGAGCGGGCCTACAAACCCTCCGAGATTCCCGACTGCGTTGATCAATCCAATCGAAGCGGCGGCCGCGGACTCACTGAGGAAAAGGGTCGGTACCGCCCAAAAGCACGGCTGGAAGCCATAGAAAGCTCCGCCAGCCACGATGAACAGAAGAATCGACACGGTCGGATTGGCACGATAGATCACCGCAAATACGAGAGCGATGCCACATACGAAAACGGGCAGCGCCGAATGCCATCTGCGCTCGCAAGTTCCGTCGGAATGCCATCCATTCAGTTGCTGCGTAATGAGTGCTGCCACGTACGGCAAAGCGGCGAGCAGTGTGACTTGAAGATCACTTCTCCCTGAGAGATGTTTCAGAATGGTCGGCAGCCAGAACGCGATGCCGTAACTCCCGGTCATGGCGCAGAAGTAGCAAAGGGTCAGCAGAATTACATCGCGGTGACGAAGGGCTTCCCAAATGCTGTAAGAGCGAGCGCGTTTTTTGGCCTCCTTTTCGTGTTGCAATTCGGCAGTGATCCAGGATCGCTCGTCGGCGGGAAGCCATCGGGCTTTTTCCGGCCAGTCCGTGAGATAAAAAATGGTAAAGATTCCGAATAAGACAGCGGGAATTCCCTCGATGATGAACAGCCAGCGCCAGCCCCTCAATCCAAGCCACGTGATCCCAAGTAGCAGACCGGCCAGCGGAGAACCGATGATGTATGAGATCGGGTTGGCGGCATAAAAGACAGCCACAGCCTTGGCCCGATCCTGATATCGGAACCAATGGGTCAGATAAACGATGACGCCTGGGAAAAAACCTGCCTCGGCAGCCCCCACGAAAAAGCGCACCAGATAGAATTGCCGCTCCGTGTGAATGAAGGCCATCAAGACAGTGATCATTCCCCAGGTAATCATGATGCGGGCGATCCAACGGCGGGCGCCCCAGCGTTCCACAATCAGTGCCCCGGGAATTTCCAGCAGGAAGTAGCCTAGAAAGAAGATGCCCGCACCAAATCCGATTACGCCTTCGCTAAAGCCCAGATCTCTCGGCATTTGCAATGCCGCGGCCCCAACGTTCATGCGGTCGATAAAGGCAATGACGTAAAGCAAGAATAGGAAAGGAAGGAGCCGCTTCGCGATCCGCTGCCTGGCTCGCCTGGCAACTTCGGAGTCGGCAGAAGAGGACGAGGCGGGTTGTGGTGGCGCACTAACGACACTATCGGACATAGTCACACCTCTGCTGCCATCGCGGACTCTTAGCGAATTACCAGCGTGCTTATCCGCTTCGGTACTTCGCCAACCGGCACTGTCGCCACCTCTTTGAGAGTCGTGGTATCGATGACCGACACCAATCGGGCTCCCGAATCAGAGATGTAGATGAACTTGCTGTCCGGCGTGAAGGTGATCCATTCGGGGACCGACCCGGTTGGCGCCCGTCCGGAGCCATGAACCTCAGGCAGTTTCGCGTATCCAAGTACCTGGAGATCGGGCAGAGAATATTTGAATACGGCATTGGCGATGGTGCTGTTCACCCACAGAGATTTGCCATCTGGGGCGATGCCGATTCCGTGAGAAGGAGTTCCCTTTCGTCCCTCAGCGATACCAAATCCGGCGGGTTCATCCGGCAGCTTAATTCTGGCAACTTCTTCACGTTTTGCGAAATCAACGACTGCAAAGCCGTTGAACCCTGACAGTTGTACGAAGATGCGGCGTGTCGCACCATCAATACTTGTTTCAAATGTCATTGGCCGAACCGGACGGTCAAATTTAATTTCCCATGCAACCTTCTCGGTTTGGAGATCGATCACGGTTGCGGCTTTGCTCTCGATCGAGCCGCTTACTGCATACTTGCCGTCCGGTGTCACAAACACGTTGTGGACGCTGCCGTTGACGGGAATGTTTTTTTTCAGCTTGCGCGACGCTGTATCAATTACGTCGACCACGCCTGCATCTGTGCGAATCCCAACCAGCACGCGAGACCCGTCTTTCGTGATGGCGATATTGTTCGGACGTCCGGTGAGAGGAACCTTGTCGAGGATCTCGCCCCTCTTTCGATCCACAATGTCGAGAACGCTCTCTGACTCATTGCTGATGTAGAGGCGTGTCCCATCGGGCGAAAAGGCGATGCCATGCGGCAACGTAATTCCGTGAATGACTTGCACGACCTGGTTCGTGCGAGGATCGATGCCGTCGATGGAGTCGCTTGCGCTGTTCGTAACATACACAAGCACCCTCGCATCAGGCTGGGAAGGAGGGGGAGCCTGCTTGGTAGAGTCACGCACCCAAGCCGCGATCATCTGCCAGTCGGAGTCATTCTGAGATTCGAACTGTCGCCCCCCGGAATGAAATGGATCTCCTCCGGCTTCGGGTGCAAGAGGATGCTTCAGAAGGCGACTTGCCACGGGATCGCCGACCGTCACCTGATTGAGAACACTCTCGAAGTTCTTTCGGGATTGTTCATCGGTCCAATTCTTACTTCCTGGAGAAAGCGCCTCAAGGTGAAACTCACGGGTCTCGAGAACGTGGCAGCCGTAACAGGGGGCGTGCCCCGACCGCTCTTTCAGAAAAATGGGTTCGACTTTCGTTTTAAAGAACTCAAAGTCAAGTTCGTCCGCCGTATTAGCAGGAGCAGGCGTGGTGGTCGCAGGGTTTGCTTTTGCTGCCGCTGCTTGAAGCGCCGCTATCTGTCCATTTGCGGGATTACCCAAGTTGCACGCCACGATGAAACAAACCGCTGAGAGAGCCCTTCTTTCTATCCACGGCATCGCGAAACGAAACCTCGATGATGATTTGCAATAGTCCATGAGTGCTGCGGACCTAAACGTCAAGTGTTGCGGGCTCCTCCCGCGAGCGATGAAACAGTTGCGAATGATCAGGAGAACGCAGCAAGGGTCGGAGGTCGCGAACGTCTTTCACGTCATCGAGTTGAAGCACGCGCTCGACTAGCTTTGCACACACCCTGTCGCCCAGCACTGGAGACATCAGCTCGCGCGCTTTGGCGACCACTTCATCACGCGACATCGGGTTCTCGGGAGTTCCACGTACGTGCTCGACCCGCTCGTTGAGCTGCGTCCCGTCAGTAAGAGTGACTTCAACAATGGCCACTCGGACCGGTATCAGTTTCTCTAGTTCTTCATCGGGAACAAGTTGGACCTTCTCGCGCTCACGGAGCACGGCGGGGTCTTGCATTCGAGCTTTATCGTGTGCGGCACGGAAGGAAACCGTTTTGTCTACGAGCATGACCGCGACCAGGTGCTGAAGACAAATATCCGGCATGTCGCGGTTGTTGACCGTGTAAGCTGCGCTGGTCGCAGCGCGAACCACCACCTTCTGAACCTGGTTCGCCTCAAAAGGATGGCGCTTGCGCAGATTTTCCAGAGCGTCGAGCGGCGCCTGGATGGGTCCACCAGTTGTCCACTTCTTAAGGGTCGTGACCACTACTCCATAGAGCTCGCCAAGTTGCGCGATCATCCCTGCCGGGTCGGCTTTCGGGTTGTAGGACTCCACGAGATTGTTTGCACCGGACAAAACATCGTTGACGCCGGTCCAGCCCGAGTGGACCACCAGTGCAGCGTTGACTCCGTTGCGAGCTCCCATGGCGCCGAACAGGAAAGCCTTCTCCACATGCTCGGTATCCCGTCGCCAAGCGCCGATGCCGGCGCCCGCCTGTTGCGCGGCATAGTCAAGCAGCCACCGCATCTGTTGTGCATTGAGGCTTGCGACGCATCCCGCTGCGGCCGTCGCGCCCATCGTTCCAACCAGGTTGTGCGTTTCTTTCATCCCTGGACCGACAGTCTTCATTGCGCGCAAGGCGATGTCGTATCCCAAGGCCACAGCGCGCAAGAAATGCGTTCCGCTCACACCGAACTGTTCACCCATTGCCAGAGAGGCCGGGACGACCGCGCACCCTGGATGTGCTCCCCCTGTGGTGAAATCGTCGTCCGTTTCGTCGGAGTGAGCCAGTTCACCATTGGCGAACGCTGCCTCGATCGGCCCGCACATGATCTGCGAGGCAACGACCGTAGCAATCTTTTCCCCGCCGTAGGCGCGCGCGAACTGAATCGCCAAGCGTCCGGGAGGCAGTTCGGATCCCGATACCATCGCAGAAATGGTATCGAGGACATGGTGCTTAGTTTCCTGCACCACATCCTCAGGAAGCGCGCGGTTACGAGCTTCGGCCATGAATGAACTGAGCTTATCCATGACCGGGCTGATGTCATTTGCTGCGGCCCTCGCCAACTGAGGAAACGCAGCAGCAGCGGTAATCCAACCCACGTGCTGCAACCATGTGCGTCGCGTTAGATTGCGCGCCAAGCCGTCTTCAGGCTGGGTGTCTGGGTCGTTCTTATCCACTTTCACGAATGGGCTCTTGTCCTGACTAGAAGATCACCTTGATCGCGAATTGAATCTCGCGGGCTGTAGTCGTGGTTTTTGTCAACTGCCCTGCAGTTGGCAGCAATTGCCCCGAGGAATCGAAGATGTCGGTATTGGTGGGGGTTGCTGGCGGAGCAAAGTTCGTGTGATTCAGGATGTTGAAGACTTCTGCGCGGAATTGGATATTGAATCTCTCCGAAATGCTCTTGATGTAGTTGTTCTTGAACACCGAAAAGTCCATTTCCGTCACACCCGGACCATTAATAACGTTGCGTCCGGCGTTGCCGCGCAGGTTGAAGCACGATGGAAAGGGTTGGTCTTTCGTGCAGTACTGATCATAGAAGGCTTGAGTCGGCGCGGTCGGTACGGCGAAACAGTTCGTCTTAATGTAGTTGGTCGGATTACCAGGGTTGGTGAGCGTTTTGCATCCCGACCCAGCCAAGCGATTGGGAAACGCCCAATCGTCGCCGCTTTGCGTGAGGGCCGGATCATCTCCCGTTCCCCACGTGGGCGTGACCGGTACCCCGTCGGTTGCCGTGAAGATGAGCCCCAGTTGCCATCCGCCTAATGCATGCTGCGCTACCCACGACTCGGATTTGGGTTTCGGAAGCTCCCATGTTCCGTTGATCACGAGGGTTCTACCTACGTTAAAGTCGGAGAGAGCTCGGCTCAGTCTAGGATCAAACCAGTGCAGGCTTGAAATTGAGTTGCCGAAGGAGTCCCCTGCCACTGTCGCTGAACTGGTATCCATACTCTTTCCCCAAGTGAAGGCGCCCTGTACTTGGAAGCCATGACTTAAGCGTTTTGCTAGCTGTGTTTCCAGCGCGTTGAAGTATGAGTGTCCGTCGTAAAACATTCCGCGAATGGATCCGAAATTGTCATTGAGGATGGATGCATCGACAGGCCAGACATACCCTGACGGGGTCAGCGTGGGAAGGGCGAGATTGGCGTCGTCCACTCGGAACGGTTGGTGGATGCCGCGCGATCCTACGTAGGCGACCATCGCCGCCAGGGTCGGGGTCAACTGCTGCTGGACATTGAGGTTCCACTGCATGACATAGTTGCGCTTGGGATTCGGTTCAACATAGGTAGTGCGCAACCGATTGGCCGGGAAACTACTGTTTCCTCCCAGTGAGAAGAAGGGAGTCGCGCACGCACAAAATCCAAACGGATCCTTTATTACCGTGTACTGGAAAAAAGGTGAGGCCTGGTTCGTCAGCAGCACGAACTGGTATAGGAGCGGCAATACGTCGAACATGCCGATCCCACCGCGAACTGCTGTTTTACCATTGCTGAAGGGGTCCCAAGCGAACCCGACGCGCGGTTCGAAGTTTCTCAAGGTCGGGTTATTGAAAAAGGGATCGCCGAGGTGCGGCGCCGCATCTGTGAGATTACGCAGGTTTGCCAGTTTCCCGCTGGTTTCTGTGGGCACCGTGGACATTTCATAGCGCAATCCCAGATTGAGCGTGAGGTTTGAGCGCACGCGCCAATCGTCTTGTAAGTAAGCGCCAAAGATCGTCTGCCGCAGATTGCGCGGTGAGAGAGTGCTGTGAATTCCTCCTTGAAACTTGCTTGGATTGTTTAGCAAAAATCACTCAGTGATCCGAAATTCCAGATTCCGTTTGGGTCGGTGTCGGCAACCTGGTTTAGCATGAGCCGTTCCACGGCGACGCCAAAACGAATGGCGTGCTTGCCCGTGGCTAAAAAGGCGTCGTCGTAAAGTTGACCCGTGTTCCAGTGATAGTAGTAGGTCGGACTGCCTCCCACTCCACCTGTAAAGTCGGTGAGCCCTGAGATCAGAACCTGTGCTGCAGCCCTGCCGGGAAATGAACCCAGCTCAGTCTTGGTGGCGTCTGGATTGATCGCAGTGGAGTTTTGATTGTTGTTAACGGCTTCGTGGTTCCAGCCAAGGCGTACAGAATTCACAAGGCTGGAACTAAAGCTGTGTGTCTCCTCCATCGCCAGGATTTGTCTCGAGGTTTTTGTCAGGTATAAAACATTGTTCGTCCCGTCGGGAGACGAATACGGCGTCCGATCAAACAGATATGTGCCGAACAGCGTGTCGTGTTCGGAGAAAGTGTGGTCGATGCGGGTCGTGAAGAAATTTTCGTTTACAATCTGTTGCCCGGCGAAGTTGTAGATGCCGGTGTCGCCGTTGTCCAGAATGCCACCGTTTGGCAGGTGGTAGAAAGTAAAGTAGGCCGCAGCACTGGGATCCACGGCGATCTGGGTAGGAGTGCAGGGATTTTGGGCATTCGCTGGATCCGAACACAGCAGACCGTTCCTGGCATTCTCGGAGGGGACAAACGTTTTGGATGTTATTCCCTTGGACTGTCGAATCCCTTCATAATCCGCGAAGAAGAATGTCTTGCTCTTGAAAATTGGCCCGCCCAGCGATCCGCCAAACTGATTTCGTTTGAATGGCGGAATTGTGCCCGCGTCGAAGAAATTTCTGGCGTCCAAAGCGCTGTTCCGCAGGAACTCATAGGCACTGCCGTGGATTTGGTTCGTGCCAGAGCGGGTGATGGCATTGACGACGCCTCCGGAAGTCTTGCCATACTCCGCCGAATAGTTGCTGGTTAGAACGGAGAATTCCTGAATGGCGTCCACACCCAGGCTACCGCCGAGAACACTGCCCGGCGATCCGTTCGCGTAATCATTGACGCTCACGCCGTCCAGGCGGTAGTTGTTCTGCTGCGGGCGAGCTCCTGAGATCGTGAGCTGTTGACCGAAGCCGCGGTTGCCCCGATCGGTGCCTGCCGAGAAATCGGGTTGGGTATGAATCGTATCGACGCCCGGCTGCAATGCCGCCAAATCAGTCCAGCTGCGCCCATTCAGCGGGAGCTCGCGGACAGTGGTTGCATTCACTACTGCACCGATGTGTGAAGTGGTGAGTTCCACATCGGGAGGTTCTGTCTGCACCAGAACAGTCTCAATCGCTCCGCCCACCTGCATCGTCAAATCCAGGGTTGCCGCTTGTCCAACGGTAAGCGCAATTTCCTTTCTGACTTCCGTCTTGAATCCTGCAGCGCTGAAGTTAACCTCGTAGCTCCCTGGCAGCAAGTTCGGCATCGTGTAGAAGCCATCTGCGTTCGTGGTGACGCTGCGGCTGATACTGGTGGCGGTGTTCGTGACCACGATGCGCGCGTTGGCAATGAGTCGGCCGGTCGTGTCTGCGACCGTGCCGGAGATTGTTGCGCCGGTTACTTGGGCTTCGAGGTTGAGGTGGGTTGCGCACGCAACGATCATTAACATCAGAAAACTTGCAGCGATTGTTTTCAGATTCGAGGCACTAATCATTAGACGCCCCCTGTGAGCGGACAGAGCTTAACTCAGCGTTAACAATTCAAAACACATTAATTTCCGTTCATGAATTTCGAGATCCATGAATTTTTGTTCATTAAAATTTGCCGGCGGGTTGTTCATCCTCGTTCTCAGTACGAGACGACGAGTACGTTTAGCTTATTTGTCGCGTACTAAGATGAATTGCGGATCTGCGGAAAATCTCGAAGTCGTGTGCCGCAACTTAAAGGTTGGCGTGACTTTGAATTGAACGATTAGAATCCGTATCAAGTTTCGCCAACAAAGCGCCGGCTAGACCGCACGCGCTCGCGACGGAAAGCCACAATCCGGGAACTGCTCGATTGGCGGTGAAGTGGATCAAATAAGTACTGAGCGCCGGCGTAAACCCGCCGAACACTGCGGTCGCGAGGCTATACGCAAGCGCGAAACCAGAGGTACGCACACTAATCGGCATGATCTCGGTCAGGGAAACGACCATCGCGCCGTTGTAGCTGCCAAACAGGAAAGAGAGCCAGAGTTCCACAACCAGCAGTCGAGAAAAGGACGGACTATGTACAAGCCACAACATCACTGGATAGGCGGTCACCAGCATCAATATCGTGCAGGCAAGAAGTAGGGGCCGCCGTCCCACACGGTCGGAGAGAGAGCCCATCACAGGAAGCCAAAACAGATTCGAGGCTCCTACGCAGAGCGTGACGATGAGGCCATCCATCGGAGCGAGGTGAAGAACTGAGTTTGCGAAGGTGGGAGTATACGCGGTGATCATGTAGAAGGAGACCGTCGTCATTGTCACCATCATCATTCCGACAATGACGATGCTTCGGTTCGCGTTGAGCGAGCGGAAGACCTCTGCGACACTCGGTTTGTGCTGAAGAGTTTTGAACTCGTCGGTTTCAGGAAGTGAGCGCCTGAGCGCAAAAAGTAAAGGGATGATGGCGCACCCGAGGAGAAGCGGAATACGCCATCCCCACGTCGTTAGTCTTGGTGCTGGCATTATTGAAGTGAGGGCAACTCCCATCAGAGCGGCGAACATGACAGCCACCTGTTGGCTCGCTGATTGCCAACTCACATAAAATCCTTTGTGCCCTGGAGTGGCAATTTCCGACAAGTAAACGGACACTCCGCCCAATTCCATTCCCGCGGAGAAGCCCTGCACCAGTCGCCCCAACAGAACCAGGATCGGCGCCGACAGCCCGATCTTCGCATATCCCGGCGTGCATGCGATGGTAACGATGCCGAACGACATCAACGCCAAAGTTAAAATCAAACCTTTTCGGCGCCCATGAACATCGGTGTACGCTCCCAGCACGATCGCCCCCAGCGGTCGCATCAGGAAGCCCGCACCGAAAGTCATCAGCGACAACATCAACGAAACGAAAGGGACGTTGCTTGGGAAGAAAGTCGAACCGATCGCCGAAGCGTAATAGCCGAACACCATGAAGTCGTACATTTCCAGGAAATTTCCGCTGGAAACACGCACTACGGAGCGCAGCTTGGCCTTGCGCTCCAGTGCACGGTTCGAATCGAACGTGCCAACCTCTGAGACCGGCGTGCGCACCACCAGTTCCTTTCCAGGGATCCAGGATTGACCTCATTGCGATTGGAGATGAACACGGAGCGGGCTCGCAGATGAAGCGGCTGATGCTATCAGAATTACGGTGAACCCAAGCTGAATCTCTAGCCAACTTCTGAACGAAATTTCATCTTTGTTTTACGCGCTCTTAATACGCCGCCCTTAACCTTCCTGTACTCTCTCACCACGAGGGTTTACGCCCTGACGGGAGACAGCTTTGACAGCTAAGCTTGCTGATCCAGGTTTACTAATGCCCGAGGAGATTTAGGAACCGTGAACTACGGAGCTCTCTTTCGATCCGCGTTAGTGGCCTTGCTCAGAAACAAGATGAGAAGCGTCCTGACGGTCCTCGGAATCACGATTGGGATTGCGGCAGTAATCTGCGTAGTGGCAATCGGCAGAGCAGGACAGGCGCGAGTCCAGCAACAACTGAATAACCTGGGAGACAACTTCGTTTGGATTGAAGCGGGTGGCCGGGCGGTCAACGGCGTTCGCACGGGCACGCATGACACCAAGACGTTGGTTATGGCCGACGCCATTGCGATCAAGAACCAGGTCTCTCTGTTGAAGAGCGTTTCGCCGAATGTGGACGATCCAGTTCAGGTCATTTATGGGAACCAGAACTGGCACACCTCTTATCGTGGCGTTTCGCCAGAATACTTCGAGATCAAACGCTGGTACGTGGACGAAGGAGCTACGTTTTCACAGGACGATGTCGATCGGGCAGCGGACGTATGCGCCATCGGGCGAACCGTACGCGAACAACTGTTTGGTGTCGAAACTCCTGTTGGGAAAGTAATTCGCGTCAATAGCCTGCCTTGCAAGGTGGTGGCTGTTCTGCACCCCAAGGGTCTCTCTCTCTCGGGGCAAGATCAGGATGACACGATTATTTTGCCGTACACAACGGCGCAAAAGAAGCTCAAGGGCATTACGTGGCTGGACGATATCTTGTGCTCGGCCGTTTCACAGGATGTCGTAAAAATGGCAGGGCAGGAAGCCACCGCTGTATTACGCGATCGTCACCATCTACGGCCCGAGGAAGAAGATGACTTCAATATTCGAAACCCGGAAGACATCATTCAGGCACAACTCGACGCCAGCAAGACGCTGACCATACTGCTCATCGCCATCGCGTCGGTTTCCTTGCTCGTGGGAGGAATCGGCATCATGAACGTAATGCTGGTCTCGGTAACCGAGCGCACGCGTGAGATTGGAGTACGCGTTGCGGTAGGAGCAACGGAAGCGGCCATCCAGCTCCAGTTTCTCGGAGAATCCATCATGCTGAGCCTGGTCGGCGGCGCGGCAGGTGTGCTGTTTGGGATCTTAGGATCCTATCTAGTAGGACAAACACTGGGTTGGCCAATCGAGATGTCTCTGATGTCGGTCGTGGTCGCCGCGATGTTCTCCGTCGCTGTGGGGGTGTTTTTTGGATACTATCCGGCGCGAAAAGCGTCTCGACTTGATCCTATCGAAGCCTTGCGCTACGAGTGAAGTGCTCATGTTTGTTGGATCTGGAACCGGACGTAAATGACAAAACGCAAATGGCTCATCCTGGCGGGTGTAGTGGTCGTCTGCGGACTATTCCTTGCCCTGCGTTTGAATCGGGACGGTCAAGTGCATCACTTTACCGCGAAGGTTGCGCGAGGTGACATCCATGACGTGGTTGAGGCCACCGGCACCATCAACTCGGTGATCACCGTCCAGGTGGGATCGCAGGTTTCGGGAACGATTGCGAAGCTCAATGCCGATTTCAATTCCCGTGTCCATAAGGGTGACGTTGTCGCCCTAATTGATCCTGCATTGTTCAAGGGAGCCCTGCTGCAGACAACTGCTGACTTGAAAAATGCAGAGGCCAACCGTGAAGCAGCCCGAGCCAACCTCGAAAAGGCGAAAGCCGCCTTGGTGCAGACCAAAGCCGATTACGACCGTGCAGGCGGATTGAATAAAGATGGAGTGGTGAGCCGGCAGCAGCTGGATCTCGCCAAATCAAACTATGACGCCGCCAATGCATCTGCAGATGCCGCGCAAGCAGCGATCGCGCAAGCTGACGCACAAATTAGCCAAAAACAAGCAGCAGTTGAGGTGGCCCAGACCAATCTCGACTATACCGTGATTCGCTCTCCAATCGACGGCACGGTAGTCGCGCGAAATGTCGACGTCGGCCAAACCGTGGCCGCATCCTTGCAGGCGCCCACCATCTTTACTATCGCGCAGGATCTTACCAAGATGTGGGTCTATGCAAAGACAGACGAGTCTGATGTGGACAACATAAAGGTCGGCACTGCAGTCACCTTCAAGGTGGACGCCCTCCCCAAGCAGACGTTTAGCGGCGTCGTCAGTCAGATACGTATGAACCCGACGACGGTCCAGAGCGTGGTCACCTATGACACCATCATCGAATTCGCCAATCCGGAATTGAAGCTATTTCCTGGGATGACGGCATACGTGACGATTCCAGTAGCAACCGTGCAGAACGTGTTGAAACTGCCCAACACGGCCCTGCGCTACAAGCCCCCATTGGCGGCCGACGAAGTATTGGCGCTGTACAAGAGCCACGGGATCGAAGGGGTCAAGGAACCTCGCATCGCTGAGTCCGGCACTTCCGAGACCGGCACGGCGACTGGTACCAGCGCCCAAAACACCGCACGCTCACCCAAAGCTGAGACGGCTGTTGTGTGGAAGCTGAATCCGGACAAAACAATGGAACCGGTTAAGGTTTCCCTTGGAATCACCGACCACGCTTATACGGAAGTCAGTGCAGTCGTGAAGGGAGATCTTAAGGAGTCGGACGAAGTCATCATTCGATCGGTAGCACCTAAGGCCCAAACTCTCGGCAGTGTCGGGCGTTAGCTGCCGGAGTCTGAAACTTCACATGGACACAGTAGCCAGTGTTAACCAACTCGGACCCGAGAGCGATTCGACAAGTGCTGCCCTATGCGTCGAAGACGCGCATAAGTACTACGATCTTGGAGAGACGCGAGTGCACGCTCTGCGCGGTGTCAGCCTTGAGATTCAGCGTGGCGAGTTTGTGGCCATCATGGGTGCGAGCGGCAGCGGCAAATCCACCTTCATGAACATCCTCGGCTGTTTGGACCGTCTCAGTTCGGGAAGATATCTGCTTGAGGGAAACGATGTATCGGGGCATGACAAAAAGGCCCTGGCATTGATTCGGAACGAAAAGATTGGATTTGTCTTTCAGGGCTTCAATTTACTTGCTCGAACGACGGCTCTTGAAAACACGGAATTGCCAACACTGTACTCGAAGATCGACAAGTCCGAACGTCGAAAGCGTGCGAACGACGCATTAATGATGGTTGGTCTGGCTGAGCGAGCCCAACATTTTCCTTCTCAGATGTCAGGAGGACAACAGCAGCGGGTCGCCATCGCACGGGCGCTGGTCAATCGTCCTTCCATCCTCTTGGCCGACGAGCCGACCGGCAATCTCGACAGCCGCACCTCCGTCGAAATTATGGAAATCTTCCAACACTTGAACGATGTCGGTGGCCTAACCATCGTTCTCGTTACGCACGAGCTCGATATCGCACAATTCGCCAAGCGCGTTCTGGTATTCAGAGATGGAAAAATTCGAAAAGATGATCCAGTTCTCAACCGTCCCGTGGCAAGCGAGGTGTTAAAGACTCTACCAACGCTGGAAGACTAGAGGTGCAATTTCAGGTTGGCTTCAGGAAGTCTGAACTATGATGCGCGCCACCCAGAATGGAGACCCATGGCCCAGTTGAATTCCCGCCCCTGCCTTCCCGCTTTCTTTTCTAGTCTGCCACTGCTTCTAGCCTTGGTGATGATGCTAGCGCCGACGACCGTACATTCGCAGTCTGCCGCGGCCACGGGTCGGCTTGAAGGAACCGTGACCGATTCCTCTGGGGCCGCCGTGTCTGGCGCAGAGATCGCGGTGCGCAATCAGAACACGGGCATTTCAACGACCATAACGTCAGGCAGCGAGGGGGATTTCACGGTTCTCTATCTTGAGCCCGGCACCTATGAGGTCAGCATTCAAAAAAGTGGATTCAACAAACTTGTCTTGAAGGATATCGCTGTAACGGTCGGCACCCGCGCGATCATTCACCCGCAACTCGCCGTTGGAAGGATCGAAGCTACCATCACGGTAACTGCCACCACACCTTTGGTCGATACCGCCGAGTCCTCCCTGGGCACCGTAGTGGGCCAACAAAGCATTGGATCCCTACCGCTAAACGGGCGCAACTTTACCGACTTTGCTCTGCTCACTCCCGGAGCCACAACAGATGGCGACTTTGGCATGATCAGTTTTAACGGAGTCGCGGGAAACTTCAACAACTACACTGTGGATGGCGGAAACAACAATAACGCCTTTTTTGCGCAGCAGATCGGGCGCACCATTCCCTTTCAGTTCAGCGAAGACGTTATCCGCGAATTCCAGGTCACCAGCACCGGATTCGAAGCCGAGTTTGGCCAGGCTGGAGGCGGCCTGGTAAACAGCGTCACCAAGAGCGGCACCAACCAGGTTCACGGGGACGCTTACTACTACATCCTCGACTCCTCTACCAGCGCTAACGACAAGATCAACGAGCAGCAAGGGATTGCCAAGCCACACAATCGTCGGCAGCAGCTTGGTGGCACAGTTGGTGGACCGCTTGTCCACGATCGTCTTTTCTATCTCGGGAATTATGAAACACAGATAAGGAACGAGCCGTTAACCGTCAATGACGGGCCTGCCGTTAACGGCCTGCCTCCTGATTTCTTTGCCAACAATCCCGACCTGGCGACTCAGGTTCAGGCAGCAGCTGGTTCTTTCCCACGCAACTTCAACCAGAACGTTGCGTTTGGAAAGATCAACGGCGTCATCAATGAAAAGAACACCTTCAGTGTCACCTACAATTACCAGCGTTTCCGCAGTCCTCACGGATATTTCAATACGCCAACCTCGACCGGGGACGGTCTCTCCCTGACCGATGGGGCAACCAGTCATTTCTTCCAGGCATCGCTGCAAACTTCATTCAGCGCCACTGCGATCAACGAATTTCGCTTTCATTACGGAAGCGACTATCACTTCGATCTTCCGCCGTCACCTCCGACATCTCCAGCCGTCACCATACAGAATCCGGATACCGGGTTTGTGTTCGGAGGAAACCGTTTTCAACTTGCTAACACCGACCGTCGCTACGAATTCACCGACACCTTCACGAAGATTCTGGGGAACCACAACCTGAAGGCCGGCGTAGACATTAACATCAGCCACAACGCAGACTCCTTTACGTATGGCCCCAAAGGCGAGTACCGGTTTGCCGACCTTACTGATGTGCCCAGCGGCAATTTCGAACTCTACCTGCAGTCGTTCGGGCAGTCGACTATCGTTCAGACCTCGCCCACTTATTCCTTTTTTGCCCAGGACCAGTTCCGCGCCACGCCGCGCTTGACGCTCAATTACGGCCTGCGTTACGACCTGCAAGTTCTACCTCAACCCAAGCAATGCAACCCCGCTTTTGCTGCCACTTGCCATATTCCGTACAGCAAGAACAATGTGTCGCCCCGGCTAGGATTCGCCTATGCGGTCGACCGGAAAGGAGGAACGGTCGTTCGCGGTTCTTTTGGCCTGTTCTATATTCAGGAAGACCTGCTCGACGTTTCTGAAGCCTTCGCCTCAAACGGCGTGACCCGGCCGTTCCTGGTGGTTGTCGGCCCAAAATTCGGCAACTCAAACCCTCTGGTCACTTATCCCAACAGCCTTACCTCGTTTCCCAGTGACGCAGGCGGCACTCCTTCGATTGTTGTCTTCTCTCCCAATTTCAGAAGCCCATACGTCGAGCAGGCCAATGCAGCGGTGGAACACCAGTTCGGCAGCCACACCGCATTCAGTGTCGGTTACGTCTACAGCCACGGACTTCGCCTGCTAGGAAATTCAAATGGTGTGACTCGTCAGGCCAACGGCAACTTCGGATTCGACCTCAACCTCGTTCCTCCTGATCAGCAGCCAGTGTTCTCTCCCGGATCGTTCGCAACCGCGACTGTGACTCTGCCTAATGGAAAGACCTTTACCACTCCTGACTTTGGCGCAATCGACGGCTTCATCGATCCCGACTTCGGCACAATCAATGCAATCGACAATTCCGGTTTGTCTATTTACAACGGCTTGCTAGTCTCGCTGCGTCACCAGTCGCGCCAGTTCCTTACTTCGGTGGCCTATACGTTCTCGAGCACGACGGACCAAGGGACCGGGTACTTTAATCAGTTTGATCAGAACTCGCAGCGCGGGCCTTCGCAACTGGACCAGACTCACCGCTTAGTGACGACTGGCGTATGGTCTCCCCAGTTTCGCGGACTGAAAAACTTCGAATTCAGCGGCATCGTTACGTTTGCCAGTGGCCGCCCGTATACTGCTGTTTTCGACAACCCGGAGGTAAATTTCTCAATCGTCCCGGGTGAGAAGTTCAATTCCTTCCGTGGCCCGACTTTTAAAGATGTCGACTTCAGCATTTCGCGCGTTTTTCACCTCGGAGACCGCTATCAGTTAGCATTTCGCGCCGAAGCCTTTAACCTATTCAATCACCCGAACTTCCAGCAGAACGTCGTCGACAATGTTCAGTACACCTTGGCCGATCCCGCCGCCGATCCGAATAACGCTACCAATCAGTTCTGGAACGCGACCCCGAACCTGAACTTCGGCACACCCGGTGCCATCGCGCCTAAATTTGGGTCACGGAGTTTTCAATTCTCGACGCGCTTTTCGTTCTGACCTTTGGATGACTTGAGCCGCTTGCCAATTTGCAGCGTTCACAAGAAGGAAGGTCTTCCGTTGATTATCAGTTTTCACGAAGTCAAGTTTAAGACCACAGCTCTTACGCTGTTGCTGACATTGGGCGGTGTGGACACCACAATTGCGATGGGCCAAGCGCGCTCGGCAGTGAGGCCAACGGCTCCCCTCGTAAAACGAGTCTTATTGATCAGCCTCGACGGAATGCATGCCCTCGATCTGGCCAACTATGTGAAAGCTAGGCCCAATTCCAGCCTCGCACAACTCAGTCAGCACGGCATCACGTACACGAATGCTCACACGTCTCTGCCCTCCAACTCGTGGCCAGGACTGCTCGCCATGGTCACCGGAGGCTCTCCTCTTTCGACGGGCGTGATTTTTGAAAACAGCTACGATCGCAGTTTGTCACCTCCTGGATCAAATTGCGCATCGGTCGGGACAGCTGTGGTCTACGACAGCTCCATCGACAATGAGCCGAACGCGCCCGATGGCGGCGGAATCAATCTTAAAAAACTGCCTTTGAATCCAGCAAAGAGTTGCACTCCGGTTTACCCGCATGACTTCGTGCGCGTGAACAATATCTTCGAGGTCATTCAGCAGGCGGGAGGGCGCACTGCCTGGGCGGACAAGCATCCAGCATACGAGTTCTTAAATGGACCGTCTGGAAAAGGCGTGGATGACCTCTTCACGCCGGAAATTCGCATGACGACCAAGGCTCGGAGCATTCCTAAGACTGAAGCGTACGACGATACGAAAGTCGAAGCGATCCTCAACCAGATTGACGGGAAAGACCATACCGGGATGCGATCGGTAGGTGTGCCCGAGATATTTGGCATGAATTTCCAAGCCATCAGCATGGCACAAAAGATGAAAGGCTTTGGATATCTTGATGGAGACGGGACACCGAGCACTGGCTTGTTGGAAGCGCTGGATCACACTGATCAATCGCTAGGAAACATTGTTGCAAGATTGGAGGAAAAGCATCTGCTTGACTCGACCCTCATCATCGTCACGGCGAAACACGGAGACGTTCCGATCGACCCACTTAAATTCCATGCTGCCGACCTTAAGTTAATCCCAAAACTTGTGAACGGAATTGAACCAGGTTTGCTCCTCAATGCAGAGCAGGACGGAAGCATTGCCATGCTCTGGTTAAAGGACCACAAACGCACGGCTGACGTGGTGAAAGCCATTCGAAATCAGCAAACTGAAGCGGGTATACAGCAGATCGTCTCTGGAGAATCCCTGAAATTGCTGTTTGCCGACCCTGCAATTGATTCCCGCATGCCAGATATTGTGATTCAGCCTAATCTGGGTGTGATTTATGTGGAACCGGACGATGGCTTTATCGAAGAGCATGGAGGCTTTACCGACGAAGACACTCATGTTGCCTTGCTGGTATCTTTCCCAGGTCTTCAGACCCGTGAAATCAAGTCCCCCGTGAGCACGAATCAAATTGCGCCCACCATCCTCGAGCAATTGGGCCTAAGTCGTTGGTCATTGGAAGCAGTCGTCAAGGAGATGACGCCGAGCTTGCCGGGACTCGGACCGTTGATCGTAGATGGAAACAATGTAGCCAAGGGCGCGCAATGTTATCGCCCGTAATCTTCTGACGGGTGAAAAAGCAGCCCTGCCGGTCCACCACACCCAATACAGACTTATCTCCTCCCGCATTTCTCGCGAGCCGCAGTGTTGTACCTCTGCTTGCTAGCGTACCTAGATACCACACATCGCCGAATATCTAACCCTCGCTCAAGGGACAGTCTGCTTCTAGCTAGATCATCGGTGTGTCGCAGGCCGAATAGTCAAGAGGTTCTTTGTTATTTCCGAATCTGCTCATGACCGCTGCCTTCAGCCTGTCTTCATGTGAAATGTGTAGGATCGAATGTATCTGCGCGAGGCGCTTCATGAAAATCTCAAGAGTCAGTCCAGTCGCGCTTGCTGCCATACTTCTGTTTGTTCTGCCGCCGATATCAGCCCGGGAGAAGAGAATTAAACGTTCAGACTTGCCGCCCGCGATAGAAAATCTGTTGTTGAAAATAGTCGGGGAGCGACCATTCGCGGTCTTTCGCAAGAAAGAGAGCACGGACGAACATTCTATGAGGCTGAATTGATCGTAAACGGTCACAGCAAAGACGTCTTAATGGACAAAACTGGTGCAGTGGTCGAAATCGATGAACAAGTGGCAATCGATGCACTCCCCCCTCCGGTGCGAGCTGAACTACAAGCCAAGGCCGGCAGGGGTAAACTCCTTAAGGTTGAGAGCCAAACTAAGAACGGCACGGTCGTAGCGTATGAAGCGCAGGTATTGACCAAAGGCAAAAAAGCAGAAGTCCAGGTCAGTCCAGATGGAAGAGCGAGCGAGCACAAGAAATAAATCCCAATACCGACGGTTTCGGATCGATCCTTGGCTCCAATCTATTCTCAGCCTTGCGTCCCTTTGCCGAGGTTAAGGGTTCGGGAACGGACTCGAACATCGTGCCCTAGTGATTCGGACCGTCCTCCGCACCTGTTTTCGAGCCCATGAGCCAGTGGTGAGCGAGAATGTTTCCGCTGAGCTAAAGTTAGAGTTCCTGCTGCCGGAAGTCACAGGATGGCGACCCGACACCGCCATCTGCGCGTCCGGCACAACGATCAAGAAGGCAGGATCGAAACAAGCGTTCCGTTCGGTCGATCACGATCTGCCGTTGTCGTTTCCGCAGCTAGCTCACCAAGCAGGCACACAGAGCTTCACGCTCGTCTCGGCCATAGGAGCAGCCGTCGATTCGTCCTTCTTTTACGCAAGGGTGAAAGGTGAACTCGAACGAGATGTTCGCGAGATCGGTTTCAGGTCGCTCACCATCTTGCGGCCCAGCATCATCGAAGGAGAGCCTCGTGCTGAAGCTTTCACATTTTCTTGCGCCTGTCCTTCCGAAACGATTTGTTAATCCCGCCCCGACAATTGCCCAGGCGCTAGTCGATGCAGTCGTGAATGCGGAGCCGGGTTGCCACTTTAGATACTCAGACAGCCTCGTCTGACAGGTGGTTCCAAGCGGGAAAGAACTTTCACAGAGGAAAAGGAGAATAACGATGGGTCAGACGATTGAATCGAAAAACAAAGCACTTGTCCTTGAAGCGTTCGACACGCTCTTCAATAAGCGTGACTACGAAAGAGCTGAGCGTTATTGGTCTCCCAACTACATCCAGCATAGCGCTCATATTGCGCCTGGTCGCGATGGCCTGTTCAATCTCGTTAAGAGCATTCCGCCAACGCCTAGGTACGAGTCAGGAACAGTTGTGGCCGAAAGGGACTTTGTCATCTTGCACGGGCAATTTTTGGGGATTCGGACCGCCGGGGAACTGGGGATCAAGTATCTGACTTTGTACGCGTTTTCAGTCGAAAACTGGAATCGGCCAAAGGACGAAGTGGATGCCTTGATGAAATACTTGGTCCATTATCTCAAAACCGAGACGTCGGAACTCAACAAGAACAACGTCCGCCTTGAAATCATTGGCCAGGTCTATCGCTTGCCGGAGAATGTCCAGGACCACTTGAAGAAATCCATCGCCACGCTCTCGAAGAACAATGGCCTGACTCTCATCATGGCGCTTAGCTACGGAGGCCGCACTGAAAT
>Ga0207665_10000255_pt1 | contig 36860 bp, 29 predicted proteins | sample LARL112metaG_FD_184351 | JGI IMG/M metagenome (GOLD analysis project Ga0207665, IMG submission 184351) | Corn, switchgrass and miscanthus rhizosphere microbial communities from Kellogg Biological Station, Michigan, USA - LAR L11-2 metaG... | ecosystem: Host-associated > Plants > Roots >... | reverse complement strand
CCGGTCGGCGCATTCCGCGATGATCTTGACGGACTCGTCGATCTCGTCCATCCGGACCAGGTACCGGCCGAAAGCGTCACAGCTGGTCTGGGTGGGCACACCGAACTCGTAGGTCTCATAGCCGCAGTACGGCTGGCTCTTGCGCAGGTCCCAGGGCAGCCCAGTGGTCCGCAGTATTGGCCCGGTGACCCCGTAGGTCATGCAGCCGGCCAGGTCCAGATAGGCGATGTTCTTGGTGCGCGCGTGGTACAGCGGGTTGGCGTCCATCAGCGACCGCAGCTCGGCCGTCTGCTGCGGCATCACCCCGATGAGTTCCCGGATCGCGTCCAGCGCCCCAGCCGGGAGGTCCTGTGACACACCGCCGGGGCGCACGTAGGCATGGTTCATCCGCAAGCCGGTGATCAGCTCGCACACGTCGAGGACCTTCTCGCGGATCCGCAGCCCGTACAGAAACACGGTGGTGGCGCCGAGTTCCAGGCCGAACGTGCCGACGGCGGTCACGTGCGAGGAGATGCGGTTGAGCTCCATCATCAGCACCCGCAGCATGTTGGCGCGCTCCGGGATCTCGGCCTCGATGCCGAGCAGTTTCTCCACGGCCAGGCAGTAGGCGGCCTCATTGAAGATCGGCGAGAGGTAGTCCGCCCTGGTGCAGAACGTGACGCCCTGCGTCCAGGTACGGAACTCCATGTTCTTCTCGATGCCGGTGTGCAGGTACCCGATGACCGGCCGCAGCTCGACGACGGTCTCCCCGTCCAGGGTCAGGATCAGCCGCAGCACGCCGTGCGTCGAGGGGTGCTGCGGGCCCATGTTGATGACCATGCGCTCGGTGTCGGTCTTGTCCCCGGCCTCCTGGGCGGCCCGGACCACCTCGTCCCAGTCCTGGCCACCGACGTTGTAGACGCGGCCTTCCGCGCCTTCGCTGGTGTCCGCTCCGGGGGAGGGCCCGCCCGGGCCCCCGGCGCTGGCGTCCGTGGTCACTGGTATGACCTCCGATCTTCCGGTGGCGGCACCGTGGCGCCGCGGTACTCGACCGGGATGCCGCCCAACGGGTAGTCCTTCCGCTGCGGGTGACCCTTCCAGTCGTCGGGCATCTCGATCCTGGTCAGCCCGGGATGCCCGTCGAAGATGAGGCCGAAGAAGTCCCACGTCTCCCGCTCGTGCCAGTCACACGTGGGGTACACACCGACCAGGGACGGGATGTGCGGGTCGGCGTCCGGCACGCTCACCTCGAGCCGGATCCGCCGGTTGTGGGTGATCGACAGCAGGTGGTAGACCGCGTGCAGCTCGCGTCCGGTGTCGGCCGGGTAGTGCACCCCGGACACGCCGCCGCACAGCTCGAAGCCGAGGGCCGGCTCATCGCGCAGCAGCCGGGCCACCTCGACCAGGTGCTCGGGCCGGACATGCAGAGTGAGCTCGCCGCGGTCCACGATCACCCGTTCTACCGCGTCGCCGAAATCACTGCCGCTGGCCTCGAGCCGGGTGGCCAGCGCGTCGGTGATCTCGTCGAAGTACGAGCCGTACGGCCGCGGCGTGGACGGCAGCGGCGCGCGGCGGACCTGGAGCCCGCCGTAGCCGGAGGTGTCCCCGGTGGTCTCGGTGCCGAACATGCCGGTCCGCACCACCTGCTCCTGCAGCCGTTGCTGGCCGGCCAGCGCCGCTTCATCCGGCTGTGCCTCGCCGGGCGGGGTCTGGCCGGGTGGAGTCGCCTCGCTCACCGGCCCGCCTCCCGCGCCGCGGGCTGCCCGGCCGTGGCGTCCGGCGCGGCCGCCGGGGCCGCGCCGGGTGGTGGCAGGCTGGCCGGCGTGCCCAGCAGGGTCGGGCCGGTGTGCGGCTGGCTGGCGGCCAGGTCGGCGGCCAGCGGCAGCCGGCGCAGCCGGGCCTGCTCCAGTTCCTGCACCTCCAGCTCGCGGTTCACGCCGAGCTTCATGTTCTGGATCTTGTCGTGCAGCTTCACGATCGAGTCGAGCAGCATCTCCGGGCGCGGCGGGCAGCCGGGCAGGTAGATGTCCACCGGGACGATGTGATCCACGCCCTGCACGATCGCGTAGTTGTTGAACATGCCGCCGCTGGACGCGCACACGCCCATCGAGATCACCCATTTGGGGTTGGACATCTGGTCGTAGATCTGCCGGAGCACCGGCGCCATCTTCTGGCTCACCCGGCCGGCCACGATCATCAGGTCAGCCTGGCGGGGCGTGTTGGAGGCCCGTTCCATGCCGAACCGCGCCAGGTCGTGCCGCGGGCCCCCGACGGCGAACAGCTCGATCGCGCAGCAGGCCAGCCCGAACGTGGCAGGCCAGACGGAAGTCTTGCGTGCGTAGCCGGCCACCTTCTCGACCGTGGTGAGCAGAATCCCGCTCGGCAGCTTCTCTTCGACACCCATCGGCTAGTCCCACTCCAGACCGCCGCGTCGCCACACGTAGGCGTACGCGACCAGAACAGTGACGATGAACAGCACCATTTCGACGAGCCCGAACGCGCCCAGCCGGTCGAAGGCCACGGCCCACGGGTAGAGGAACACGATCTCGATGTCGAAGAGGATGAACAGCATCGCCGTCAGGTAATACTTCACCGGGAACCGGCTGCCGGCCGGCTGCGGCGACGGCTCGATCCCGCACTCGTAGAAGTCGAGTTTCGCCCGGTTCCAGCGCTTGGGGCCAACCACTGACCCCATCACGAGCGAAAAGATCGCGAAGGCGGCGGCTAGCCCGCCGAGCACCAGGATCGGGACATACAGGCTCAGCACGAGGCGCCTCCTTTCTCCTTCTCGTGACGGCTGACCGGCAGGAAACGCCTAAGCCGCCGGCGTCATCTTAGACAGTGCGTTAATCACCCGGTCCGCCGCATCGCCGCCACGCGGGTCGGTGAGGTTGCCCAGCAGCTTCACCACGAACCGCATCAGCGCCGGGCGCGGCATCCCGTGCCTGGTGGCGAACTGCATGAAACGCGGGTGGCCGATCGCCGTAACGAACGTGCGCGCGAGAGTGTAGTAGCCACCGTAGGCGTCTTTCAGCGCCCTGGGGTAGCCGGCCAGCACCCGCTCCGCGCCCGCCGCGCCCGGCCGGGCCAGCGCCTGCGCGATCACCTCGGCGGCCAGCTGGCCCGCTTCCATCGCGTAGGCGATGCCCTCGCCGTTGAACGGGTTGACCATGCCGCCCGAGTCCCCGGCGAGCAGCAGCCCGCGGGTGTAGTGCGGGGTCCGGTTGAATCCCATCGGCAGCGCGGCGCCGCGGATGGGCGCCGTCCGGTTCTGCTCGGTGTAGCCCCACTCGGCGGGCATGCCCGCCAGCCAGCGGCGCAGCAGCTCGCGGTAGTCCACGTGGCCGAACGAGGCGGACGTGTTCAGCAGGCCGAGGCCCACGTTGCTGGTGCCGTCGCCCATCCCGAAGATCCAGCCGTATCCGGGCAGCTGCTGGCCGCCGTCCCACAGATCCAGCCAGGCCTCGAGCCAGTCATCCTCGTGCCGCGGGCTGGTGTAGTAGGTCCGCACCGCCACCCCCAGCGGCCGGTCGTCCCGCTTGCGCAGGCCCATGGCCAGGGACAGCCGGGAGGAGTTCCCGTCTGCGGCGACCACGACCCGCGCCCGGTAGGTGACGTCCGGCTCCTCCGGCGCGGCCGTGGGCCGGGCGGTGACGCCGGCCATCCGCCCAGTGCGGTCGAGCACCGGGCCGGTCACCGTCACCCCTTCGAGCAGCCGCGCGCCCGCCCGCTGCGCGGCCCGGGCCAGTGTCTCGTCGAAGTCCAGCCGGGACCGCACCAGGCCGTACCCCGGGTAGCTGGACAGTTCCGGCCAGGGCAGCTCCAGCCGGAACCCGCCGCCGATAACGCGCAGGCCCTTGTTGCGCAGCCAGCCGTCCTCTTCGCCGATGGGCACTCCCATGCCCACCAGCGCCTTGACCGCGCGCGGGGTGAGGCCGTCGCCGCACACCTTCTCCCGCGGGAACGTGGCCTTCTCCAGCAGCAGCACGTCCAGCCCAGACCGGGCCAGGTAGCAGGCGGCCGCCGAGCCGGCCGGCCCGGCCCCGACCACGATCACGTCGGCTTCGGGCAGGCGGCCCGGGCCGCTGGGCCACGCCGCTGCCGATACGGACGGAGTGGCCGGAACGGGGCTGGGGGGCACTTCCTGGGTCACGGACCGGATGTCCTATTCAGAAGTTCGCGTCAGTCAGCTGCTGGGCTGATCCCGCCGGCCCCGGCGGCTAGGAGGCCGCGGCCTGGGCCCGTCAGCCGGCTGCGATTGACGCTCCATGTTCTTTACTATCTTGTGAACCGCTTCACAAGTACTCATTCCGGAGTCTAGACCTACCCCAGCGGCTCCGGCGAACCCACCCCGCACGGTCGGCCCGGGCTCAGCCAGGGCCGGTGCCAGGGCCTCAGGCTCAGTCATCAGCCGGGCGGCGGGCGACGTGGATAGCCACCACGCCCATGGTCAGGTCACGCCAGCGTACTGCCGACCATCCGGCGGCTGCGATCCGGCGGGCCAGCTCGGGCTGGGCGGGCCAGTCCTTGATGGACTCGGCCAGGTAGGCGTAGGCGTCCGGGCTGGGCGACAGCCGCCGCGCGATGGCCGGCAGCGCGGTGGTCAGGTACTTCTCATAGGCCGCGTTCAGCTGCCGGCCGGGCAGGTGGCCGAACTCGCAGATGACCAGGCGGCCGCCGGGCCGGGTGACCCGGCGCATCTCGGCCAGGGCCGCGTCCGGGTCGGCCACGTTGCGCAGCCCGAACGAGATCGTCACCGCGTCGAAGGCCTGGTCTGCGAATGGCAGCCGGACCGCGTCACCGGCCACGAAGGCGACCGGCCCGGCCGGCGGCAGCACCGGGGACGGATCGTTAAGGCGGATGGGGGCGGCGGTGGCGGCGGCCGGGCGCAGCTTACGGGCGCCCACCTGGAGCATGCCCAGCGAGAAGTCGCACGCCACGCAGTCCGCACCGCCGGCGGTGAAGGTCCGCGACGAGGTGCCGGTGCCGGCCGCGAGGTCGAGTACCCGCTCGCCGGGCCGGGCGCTGACGGTGCGGGCCACCACCCGGCGCCACCACCGGTCCTGGCCCAGCGACAGCACGTCGTTCAGCAGGTCGTAGCGCTCGGCGACGCGGTCGAACATGGCGGACACATCGCCGGGCCGCTTGTCCAGGTTGGGGCGTGTCATGCGCCCAGCCTGGCACAGCCGCCGGCCAGCCCGGCACGCCCGGCCCGGCACCCGGCCCGCGGGTCAGAGCAGCTCGGGGCGGCGCCACGGCTCGCCGCGGACGTGCTGGGCCAGGAACGCGGACACGGTCTGGTACCAGACGGCCGCGTTGCCCGGGCTGAGGACCCAGTGGTTCTCATCCGGGAAGTACAGGAACTTGGCGCCGGCCAGGTGCCCGGGGCGGGCGGACAGATCGGCCCACAGCCGCAGGGCCTCGCCGACCGGCACCCGGTAGTCCTTGTCCCCGTGAATTATCAGCATCGGCGTGCTGATCGCGGGCGCGTGCAGGTGCGGCGAGTTGGCCTGGTAGCGCTCGGGCTGAGCGGTGGGCGCGCCGAGCTGGCGGCGCCACTCGGCAGGCGTGTCCGTGGTGGCGAACATCTGGTCCAGGGCCCACAGGCTGGCGTGGCTGACGATGGCCCGGAACCGGGTGGTGTGCCCGGCGATCCAGTTGGCCATGTAGCCGCCGAACGAACCGCCCATGGCCGCGGTGCGTTCCGCGTCGATGTCCGCGCGGGCCACCGCCGCGTCGGTGATCGTCATCAGGTCGGTGAACGGCAGGCTGCCCCAGTCGCCGTGCCCGCGGGCCACGAACGCCTGCCCGTACCCGGTGGACAGGCCGGGGTCGGGTAGCAGCACCGCGTAGCCCTGGGCCGCCATCAGCCATGGGTTCCACCGCCAGGACCAGGCATTCCAGCTCGAATACGGGCCACCGTGCACCCACAGCAGCAGCGGGGCCGGGGTGGCCGGGCTGGCCCCGTCCGGCAGCGCCAGCCAGCCGCGGACCGGGGTGCCGTCGGCCGCGGCCACCTCGATCTCGTCGAGCCGGCCGGGCAGCGCTGGGCGGGCGGCATGCTCCGCCAGCCCGGGCAGGTACTGGGGGGAGCCCGGCCCGGCGGTGGTGATCCGCACCACGGTGGGCGGGCTGTCCACCGCGGAGCGCAGCGCGTACAGGGCCTGCCCGCCGGGGGCCGGGCACAGGCTGGCGTAGGCGCCGTAGTCGGTGGTCAGCCGGGTGGTGCCGCCGGCCAGGTCGGCGCGGAACACCGGGCCGCGGCCGTAGTTGTCCGCGGTGAAGTAGACGCAGCTGCCGTCGGCCGCCCAGGCCGCCTCGCTGGGCCACCGGTCCAGTCCGGGCAGCAGGTCGGCGGGGCCGGCCGAGCCGTCCAGCGGGGCCAGCACCAGGGTCAGCTCACCCGGCTGGTGGTAAGTCTCGTGCTGCTCCCGCATGGCCACCACCTGGGTGCCGTCCGGGGACACCCGCGGCGTGTGGAAATCGGCCCCGGGCTCGGACAGCAGCGTGCGGTGCCCGCCGGTAGCGGTGTCGATGACCACGAGATCCTTGCGCTTGTCCCCGCTGCCGTCCGTCACCGACCACCCGGTGACCACGTACCGCCCGTCGGGGGTCAGCTCGAAGGCCTGCTCGTCGAGGGACCGGCCGGGCTGCGGGGTCAGGTCACGGCCCACCAGCGAGCCGTTCCCGCCGGAGCCGTCCGGGGCTGCCGGATCATCGGCGCCGTCCGCAGCATGGCCGGGAGCACGGCCCGCGGCGCCGTCCGGGCTGGTCACCAGCAGCCGCAGCTCATCCGGGCCCAGGTCATGATCCCAGTACCGGACCAGCGGTGACTCGTGCAGGATCGCGGTCACCCCGGCATCGGCGCGGGCCTTGCGCCACGCGGCGTCGTCCCCGGCTGTGCCGGCCCCGGGCCGCAGGGGTGCGGTGAACGCGGCCAGCGGCGCACCGGCCGCGGCGGCCAGCCGGCCGACCCCGCCGGGCGGGGCGGTGATCCGCCGGGCCTCGCCGCCGCCCGCCGGGAGCAGCCACAGCGCCCGCTGGCCGGCCCCCCCGTCCATCGCCGCCCCGTCCCCGGGCCCGGCCGCGGCCGGGCGGCCCGGCCGGCCGGCCGGGCACTCGGACCGGGTGGCCGGCGGCGCGGGCCGGGCGGACAGGAACAGCAGCCCGCCGTCGGGCAGGAAAACGGGGCTGTCCTCGCCCTCCGCCGACCGGGTCAGCCGCACCGCCGCCCCCCCGAAGCCACCCGCCTGATCCGGGCTGGCCCCACCAGGGGCGGCGGTGTCCAGCCGCCAGATGCTGGGCTGGTAACTCCGGCCGTCCGCGCTCAGGCTGGCCACGGTCACCGCCAGCCAGCTGCCGTCCGGCGCGAGCCGCAGGCCGGTCAGCCGGGGCAGGGCCAGGTACTCGTGCAGATCATGAAAGGGCGTCATGGCCACTCGCCTCCGCGGCTGTTTCCGGACGGGCCCCCCACCTGGTTGCTGGTGCGGCGGGCGCCAGGTACCCTCGCGGCGGGCGCCGGGTGCCCTGCGCGGCGGGCGCTCAGTGCCCTTCGGTGATCATGCCGGCGCCGACCGTGACGTTGGTCGCCTCGTCGATGAGGATGAGGCCGCCGGTCTGCCGGTTGCGGGTGTACGGGTCACAGAACAGCGGCTGGGTCAGCCGCAGGCTCACCCGGCCGACCTCATTCAGCCCGAGCTGGGCTGCGGCCTCGTCCCGGTGCAGGGTGTTCACGTCCAGCCGGTAGTGCAGGTCACGCACGATGGCCTTGGCCGTCCGCGAGGTGTGCTTGACCACCAGCCGGTCCCGCGCGGCCAGCGGCCGGCTCTCGGCCATCCAGCACACCATGGCCTCCACGTCCTGGGTGACCAGCGGCTGGTTGTGCGGGCGGCAGATCATGTCGCCACGCGAGATGTCCAGGTCGTCCTCGAGCACCAGCGTCACCGACATCGGCGGGTAGGCCTCGGGCACCGGGCCGCGGGCGGTGTCGATGCGGTCGATCCGGGTGGTCAGCCCGGACGGCAGGTGCATCACCTCGTCGCCCGGCTTGAGCACGCCGCCCGCCACCTGCCCGGCGTAACCCCGGTAGTCGTGCAGCTCGGGGTCGGTGGCCTGGTGCGGCCGGATCACGTACTGCACCGGGAAGCGCACGTCGATCAGATTGCGGTCGGACGCGATGTGCACGTGCTCCAGGTGATGCAGCAGCGACGGGCCGTCGTGCCAGGGCATCTTGTCCGAGCGCTGCACCACGTTGTCGCCGTGCAGCGCCGAGATCGGGATGAAACTCAGGTCGCCGATCTCCAGCTTGGCCGCGAACGCGGCGAACTCCTCGCTGATCCGCTCGAACACGCTCTGGTCGTAGTCGACCAGATCCATCTTGTTCACCGCGAGGACCAGGTGCGGCACCCGCAGCAGGGTGGTCAGGAACGCGTGCCGCCGGCTCTGCTCGGTCAGCCCGTTGCGCGCGTCCACCAGCACGATGGCCAGGTCGGCGGTGGACGCGCCGGTGACCATGTTGCGGGTGTACTGGATGTGCCCGGGGGTGTCGGCGATGATGAACTTGCGCCGCGGCGTGGCGAAATACCGGTAGGCCACGTCGATCGTGATGCCCTGCTCCCGCTCGGCGCGCAGGCCGTCGGTGAGCAGCGCCAGGTTCGTGTAGTCCTCGCCCCGGGCCTTGCTGGTCCGCTCGACCGCGGCCAGCTGGTCCTCGAAGATCGCCTTGGAGTCGAACAGCAGCCGCCCGATCAGCGTGCTCTTGCCGTCGTCGACCGAGCCGGCCGTGGCCAGCCGCAGGATGTCCATGGGCCTGCTGCTGTCCGGGGAGATGACGTCCTCCACGGTCGCCGTCATCAGAAGTACCCCTCCCGTTTGCGGTCTTCCATAGCTGCCTCACTGGTGCGGTCGTCGGCCCGGGTCTGGCCGCGCTCGGTGATCCGGGTGGCCGCGATCTCGGCGATCACGTCGGACACGGTGGTCGCGGTGGACTCGACCGCGCCGGTGCACGACATGTCCCCCACGGTGCGGTAGCGGACGGTCGTGTCGAAGACCCGCTCGCTCTCGTCCCGGGTGGTGAACTCGCTGTCGGCCAGCAGGATGCCGTCGCGCTCGAACACCCGCCGCGGGTGCGCGAAGTAGATCGACGGGATCTCCAGCTTCTCCCGCGCGATGTACTGCCAGATGTCCAGCTCGGTCCAGTTGGACAGCGGGAACACCCGGATGTGCTCGCCCATCTTGATCCGGGTGTTGTAGATGCTCCACAGCTCGGGCCGCTGGTTCTTCGGGTCCCACTGGCCGAATTCGTCGCGGAACGAGAACACCCGCTCCTTGGCCCGGGCCTTCTCCTCGTCCCGGCGCGCGCCGCCGAACACCGCGTCGAACCGGTGCTCCTCGATCGCGTCCAGCAGCGTGGTGGTCTGCAGCCGGTTACGGCTGGCCCACCGGCCGGTCTCCTCGGCGACCCGGCCCTGGTCGATGGACTCCTGTACCGAGGCCACCACCAGCTGCACCCCGGCCTCGGCCACCCGGCGGTCCCGGTAGTCGAGCACCTCGGGGAAGTTGTGCCCAGTGTCCACGTGCATCACCGGGAACGGCACCTTGGCCGGCCAGAACGCCCGTTCGGCCAGGGCCAGCATGACGATGGAGTCCTTGCCGCCAGAGAACAGCAGCACCGGCCGCTCGAACTCGGCGGCCACCTCCCGCATGATGTGGATGGACTCCGCCTCAAGGAACTCCAGCTGGGACAGCGAGTAGTCGGAACGCGTCACGGCCATTAACCAAACTCCGGATCGTCGGCATCTCGTCGGCACGGGCTAGAACTGAGCTACTGCGGAGCAGAACAACCAGCCGCGCGCAATGCATCCAGCAGCGTCGGGGCGAGCCCCGCCGGGCAGATAAGGATATCCGGCAGGGAAGGGTCGGCCTGGTTATACGCAAGCTTTGACCCGTCCAGCCGGGACGCGTGCAGGCCCGCGGCCTGCGCGACCGCCACCGGTGCGGCGGAATCCCATTCATACTGGCCACCGCTGTGCACGTAGGCATCGGCGGCACCGCTGATCACGGCGGCCGCTTTGGCCCCGGCCGAGCCCAGCGGCACCAGGGTCAGCTTGATCTCGTCGGCCAGCTTGTCCAGCAGCGCGGGCGGCCGGGTCCGGCTGACCAGCACGCGCAGCGGGCCGCCCGGCGGCGCGGGTGGCGGGGGTGGCGGCTGCGCGGTGCTCAGCACCGTACCCTGCGCGGGCAGCGCGACCGCGCCCGCGGTCAGCTCGCCGCGCTCCCACAGCGCCACGTGCACCGCCCAGTCGGCCCGGCCTGGCTCACCGAATTCCCGGGTCCCGTCCAGCGGGTCCACGATCCACACCCGGTCCGCGGCCAGCCGGGCCGGATCGTCCTTGCCTTCCTCGGACAGCACCGCATCGCGGGGGCGGAGCCGGGCCAGCTCGGCGGCGAGGAACTCGTGCGACTGCCGGTCCCCCTGCTGGCGCAGGGCAGCCGGATCACCGCCACCGGCCCGCAGGCTGAGCAGGCGGCGGCCAGCCTCGGTGGCCAGGTCATGGGCCAGTCGGCTGTCATCGGTGGTCATCAGGCAGGCTCCCTCTGCGGCCGGGCACGGGCCCGTACAGGCTAGGCCATGCCGGCCCGGCGCGGCGCCACTCAGCGGCCGGCGGGGTGTTAGTAAGCGCCGTGGCCCCGGATCACCGCGGACCAGGTCTTCCACAGGATCTGCAGGTCGAGGGCCAGCGACCAGTTTTCTACATAACGAAGGTCGAGCCGGACTGCCTCGTCCCACGGCAAGTCGGAACGGCCGTTGACCTGCCACAGCCCGGTGATCCCCGGCTTCACCACCAGCCGGCGGCGCATGTGGTCGGCGTACTTGGCCGCCTCGTTGGGCAGCGCGGGCCGCGGGCCGACCAGGGACATGTCCCCGACCAGCACGTTGAACAGCTGCGGCAGCTCGTCCAGCGAGTAGCGGCGCAGCAGCCCGCCCGCCTTGGTCACCCGCGGGTCCTTGCGCAGCTTGAACAGCGCGCCCGCCCCCTCGTTCAGGTCGGCCAGCCCGTCCTTGCGCTGCTCGGCGTCCACCACCATGGTGCGGAACTTCCACACCGAGAACGTGTGCCCGTCCTTGCCGACCCGGGTCTGCCGGAAGAACACCGGTCCGCGGTCGCCCAGCTTGACGGCCAGCATGACCACGGCGAACACCGGGGCCAGCAGGATGATCGCGGTCAGCGCGACCGCCTTGTCGAACACGGTCTTCAGGACCTGCTTGCCCCCGTCCAGCTGCGGGTGGTCCACGTGCAGCAGGGTGAGACCGGCCACTGGGCGGATCGTGGTGCGCGGGCCGGCCACGTCGAGCAGGGCCGGCGCGACGCACATGTCGGTGCCGGTCTTCTCCAGGTCCCAGGCCAGCTGGCGGAGCCGGATGCCGTTTATCTCCGGGCAGGCCAGCACGGCCACTGTGTCCGCGCCGAGATGGCCGACGGTGTCGGTCACGCTGCCCAGGCCGCCGTACACCGGGACACCCGCGATCTCGTGCAGCATCGTGCCGCCGGCCAGGCACGCGCCCACCACGGACAGACCGTGGTAGGTGCCGCGGCGCAGCTCGCCGATGAGGTCGGCGACGGCCGGGGCGTGCCCGACCGCGAGCACTTTGTGCATGTACGCGCCCTTGCTGCGCTGGTGGTGCAGGTGCCGCCGGAGCCGGTGCCGGACGACCAGGTCGAAGAGGGTCGTGGTGGGCAGGGCGATGACCACGTAGCCGCGCGCGGTGTCGAACTTCACCGCGTACGAGGCGATAGCGATCAGCGCGGTCAGCGTCACCGCCGCGTTGATCACCCGGCGGAACTCATCCGAGCCGACCCCGATCAGCCGCGGGTCATACCCTCCGGTCAGGGCGAGCGCACCGACCCACAGCAGCGGCAGCAGGCCGGTGAACGCGAGATATACGCCCGGGGTGTAATGGGACGCGTCGAACCGGACTTCGTAGGCCAGGGCGCCCGCGGCCAGAGCGCACAAGCAGTCCGCGAGCGCCGTACGGCGCAGGTAGGCACTAGTCCATGAGGCCGGGCCGGTCGCGGCCTGGGCCGGGGCCCGCCGAGCGCTCGGGACCGCCGTGCTACCAGATGACACCCGACCCCACCGTCCTTGATCCGCCCCGCCCATCACCCCCGGGCACATATTCAAGACGCCTGACGAAAGCTGATGGTTGACCGCTGCTGGGGTACTGGCTGAGGAATCGTCCGGCGATGACACAGTTCCCTGCCCGTTACTCTCCGTCGACAAGCTCGCCAGGTGCTTTCCGCTGCCGGGCCGCTCGGCTAGCTGCGGCGGCGCTCACTAGCTGCGGCTGCTCTCATCGCGCAGCCAGGCCGAGTACTCCCGGCGCTTCACTTCGCGCCGGGCCCCCCGCCGCGCCAGCACCGCCACCGCCAGGAACACCACGACCTGCGGGGCCAGCCGCGGCTCGGCGCGCACCAGGTCCAGCAGGTCCCGGGGCCGGGTCCGGGCCGTCGAGGCCGGGGCACCCTCGGCCGCCTCGACCTGGTTCACGCCCATGGTCGCGCGCACCCGGCGGCGCAGCAGGTCGCGGAAGGTCCGCGGGGTGTGCACGACGACCCGGGCCCCGGGCACGATGACCCGCTCGGCGGGCTGGAAGGCCAGCGACGCGACCAGGTCGTCGGCCAGCAGCGGCGGCAGGCCGGCCACCCGGGCGTAGCCCGCCTCGCTGAGCCCGATGACGCCGCGGCCGAACAGCCCGCTGCGCACTTCCGGCAGCCGCTCCCAGACCGCGTAGTACGCACGCACCAGCCAGGGCCGGCCGGCCAGGTCGAGGTCGCGCCGCGGGCCGCCGGCCAGCGCCCCCGGGCGGCTCAGCGCCGCGCCCAGCGCCTGGATGTCGGCCGCGCCCAGTTCCACGTCGGCGTCTACGTAGATCCGCGGGAAGCCCTTGGCCGCCTCGTCCCCCGCGCGCAGCGCGTCCCGCTTGGAGGCGACCGGGATGGACAGCACCCGTACCGGGGGGCCGAACGACGCGGCCACCTTCGCCGTATCATCGGTGCAGCCATTGGTCACCACGATCACGTCCAGCTCGTCCGGCTGGGCGGTCCCGCTGGCCGGGGCGGCCGGGGCGGCCGGCGCGAGCTGGCCAAGCAGGCGCCCGATCACCCGGGCCTCGTTGTGTGCCGGAACGACGACTGTCACCACAACGGGCAAGTATGCCCGCCGGTTCCGGTCACGTCAGGGCATGGGCCGGGCCGGGCCGGAATTGGCCGGAACAGACCAGGGAGCTCAGCTGTGGACGATGCCCGGATCCTTCCCTCGGCCGACGTCGACGAGCGCGCCGCGCTCGGCGCGGGCAGCACGATCTGGCATCTGGCCCAGGTCCGCGAGCACGCCCAGCTGGGCCGCGGCTGCATCGTCGGCCGCGGCGCCTACGTGGGCCCGGGGGTGATCATCGGCGACCACGTCAAGCTGCAGAACTACGCGCTGGTCTACGAGCCGGCCCGGCTGGAGGACGGCGTGTTCATCGGGCCCGCGGCCGTGCTCACCAACGACATGTACCCCCGGTCCACCGATACCGGCGGGAAGGTCAAGCGGCCGGATGACTGGGACGCCCAGGGCGTGGTGGTCCGCGAGGGCGCCTCGCTCGGCGCCCGCGTGGTGGTGGTCGCGGGCTGCGTGATCGGCCGCTGGGCACTGGTCGCGGCGGGCGCCGTGGTCACCCGGGACGTGCCCGACTTCGCGCTGGTCGCCGGGGTGCCGGCCCGCCGGATCGGCTGGGTCGGCCGGGCTGGCGTGCCACTGAAGGAGGCCGGGGACGGCCGGTGGCACTGCCCGCGGACCGGCGAGGAGTACACCGAAACCGATGGGCTGCTCCGAACCGCCGGATGACCGGGCGGCAGGTACCAAACTGCGGCAAAGTGTGACCAGCGTGTCATCCCGCTGACCAGCCTGCGCGTCCAGTTAGTGACCGGTCGGTCGGCGCGGGCACGCTGCCCATCGACGGCCGGACGCGCTCAACCAGGAGCGCCGCCAACCAAATGACTTGATCGGGGAGGATGCTGCATGTCGCCTATCGGGCTGGCCGTGGTCGGCGCGGGGTACTGGGGGCCCAATCTCGTCCGGGCCGCCCGGGTGACCCCCGCGTTCCGCCTGACCTGGCTGTGCGACCGGGACCTGGGCCGCGCCCAGGCCGCCCTGGATCAGTACACGCCGGTCCGCGCGACCGCCAGCTACGAGCAGGTACTGGCCGACCCGGAGGTCGCCGCGGTGGCCATCGCCACCCCGGCCGCCACCCACTTCGACCTGGTCCGCGCCGCGCTGGAGGCCGGCAAGCACGTCCTGGTGGAAAAGCCACTGACCTCCTCCGTGGCCGAGGCCGAGAAGCTGGTCGACCTGGCCCAGCGCACCGGCCGGTCGCTGATGTGCGATCACACGTACTGCTACACCGCGGCGGTGCGCCGGATCCGCGAGCTGATCCGGTCCGGGGAGATCGGCGAGCTCCAGTTCGTCGATTCGGTCCGGGTCAACCTGGGGCTGGTGCAGCCCGACGTGGATGTGCTCTGGGACCTGGCCCCGCACGACCTGTCCATCCTGGACTTCGTGCTGCCGGACGGGGTGACGCCGGTGGCGGTGGCGGCGCACACCGCCGACCCGGTCGGCACCGGCCGGGCCTGCCTGGCCTACCTGTCCCTGTGGCTGTCCAACGGCGTGCTGGCCCACGTGAACGTGAACTGGCTGAGCCCGATCAAGATCCGGACCACGATCATCGGCGGCACCCGGCGGACGATCGTCTGGGACGACATGAACCCGCCCGCCCGGCTGATGGTGCACGACCGCGGGGTGGAGCGGCTGCCCGCCGACACGGTCGGGCCGGATGAGCGCAGGCAGACGCTGATCTCCTACCGGACCGGCGACAGCAGCATCCCGGCCCTGCCGGAAAAGGAGCCGCTGCTCTCGGTGATGGCCGAGTTCGCCAGCTCGATCAGCGAAGGCCGGGCGCCGCTCACCGACGCGGGCTCCGGCCTGCGCGTCCTCGCCGTCCTCGAGGCTGCGTCGCGCAGCGCGGAGCAGGACGGGGCCCGGGTCCCGGTCGCCAGTCAGGCAGTCACGGAGGCAAGCAAATGATCAAGGGACAGCGCTGTCTGGTCACCGGCGGTGCGGGCACCATCGGCTCGACGATCGTGGACCAGCTGGTCGCGGCGGACGCGGCCGAGGTGATCGTGCTGGACAACCTGGTCCGGGGCCGCCGGGACAACCTGGCCGGGGCACTGGAGTCCGGGACGGTCACCCTGACCGAAGGCGACATCCGGGACCGTGAGCTGGTCACCAGGCTGATGGCCGGCATCGACCTGGTCTTCCACCAGGCCGCCATCCGGATCACCCAGTGCGCCACCGAGCCCCGGCTCGCCCTGGAGGTGCTGGTCGACGGGACTTACGAGGTGGTCGAGGCGGCCGCGGACGCCGGGGTACGCAAGGTGGTCGCCGCGTCCTCGGCGTCGGTGTACGGCCTGGCCGAGCAGTTCCCCACGCCGGAGCGGCAGCATCCCTACGACAACGACACGCTGTACGGCGCGGCCAAGACCTTCAACGAGGGCCTGCTGCGCAGCTTCCAGGCCATGCGCGGGCTGGACTACGTGGCGCTGCGGTACTTCAACGTGTACGGCCCGCGGATGGACATCCACGGCCTGTACACCGAGGTGCTGATCCGGTGGATGGAGCGGATCGAGGCCGGGCAGCCACCGCTCATCCTCGGCGACGGCCAGCAGACCATGGACTTCGTGTTCACCGAGGACATCGCCCGGGCCAACCTGCTGGCCGCGGCGAGCGACGTGTCCGGCGAGGTGTTCAACATCGGCAGCTGCACCGAGACGAGCCTGACCGAACTGGCCCAGCTGCTGATCCGGGTGATGGGCGCCGACCTCGACCTGGAGTTCGGGCCGCCACGCAGCACCAACGGGGTGACCCGCCGGCTGGCCGACGTGTCCCGCGCCGCCGAGCTGCTCGGCTGGAAGGCCGAGGTCGACCTGGAGCAGGGCCTGCACCGGCTGGTCGACTGGTGGCGGGCGCAGCGGGCAGCCGGGACCGCGCCGTCATGATCCCGGTGATGCGGCCCTGGCTGGGCCAGGAAGAGGCGGACGCGGTCGCGGCCACGGTCGCGTCCGGCTGGGTGGCGCAGGGCCCGCGGGTGGCCGAGTTCGAGGCCGCGTTCGCCAGCGCCCTGGGCATCGGGCACGCGGTGGCGCTGTCCTCCTGCACCACGGCCCTGCACCTGACGCTGATCGCCGCCGGGATCGGCCCGGGCGACGAGGTCGTGGTCCCGTCCCTGTCGTTCATCGCCACCGCCAACGCGGTGCGCTACGTGGGCGCGGAGCCGGTGTTCGCCGACGTGGACGAGGCGACCCAGAACCTGGTCCCGGCCACGGTCGAGCCGTGCCTGACCGGGCGGACCCGGGCGGTCATCCTGGTCGACCAGGCCGGGATGCCCGCCGACCTGGACGGCATCCGCGCGCTGTGCGAGCCGCGGGACGTCGCGGTGATCGAGGACGCCGCCTGCGCGGCGGGCTCGGTATACCGGGGCCGGCCGGTGGGCGCGACGGCGTTCCTGGCCGCGTTCTCCTTCCACCCGCGCAAGCTGCTCACCACGGGTGAGGGCGGGATGATCGTCACCGCGGACGGGGAGGTCGCCGCGCGGCTGCGCCGGCTCCGCGAGCACGGCATGAATGTCAGCGCGGCGCAGCGGCACGCCAGCCAGCAGCCGGTCATCGAGAGCTACCTCGAGGTCGGCTACAACTACCGGATGACCGATATGCAGGCCGCGCTCGGCCTGGTCCAGCTGGGCAAGCTGGATCGCATGATCGCCCGGCGGCGCACGCTGGCCGAGCGCTACCAGGAGCTGCTGGCCGACATCCCGGGCCTGACCGTGGTCCGCGACCCGGACTACGGCCGGACCAACTACCAGGCGTTCTGGGTGCTGCTGCCGCCCGGCTTCCCGGTCAGCCGGGGTGAGCTGCTCCGGCTGCTGGCCGAGGCCGGGGTGTCGGCCCGGCGCGGCATCATGGCCTCGCACCTGGAGCCCGCTTACGCGGGCCACCAGGCCCGGCCGCTGCCGGTGACCGAGCGGCTGACCGCTGACTCGCTGATCCTGCCGCTGTTCCACCAGATGACCGAGGACGAGCAGGACCAGGTGGTATCGGTGCTGCGCGCCGCGGCCAGCCTGCCGCAGCCCGCGGGGAGCCGGTGACGGCGGTCCCGCTGCCGGGCCTGGACAACCGCCGCCTAGTCCGGCTGATGGCCGCGGCCGTGCAGCGCTGCGGGCTGGACCTCACCGGCCGGGTCGTGCTGACCGAGGCGGCCAGCGGCGCGTACGCGGTCACCCCGGTGCTGGCCGCGCTGGCCGGGGCGCAGGTCTGCGCGCTGGCCGCCACGACGCGCTACGCGAGCGCGGCGCAGCTGGCCGAGGGGACCACGGAACTGGCCCGGCTGGCCGGGGTGGCCGGCCGGATCGAGCTGATCACCGAGAAGACCGCAGGCGTGCTCGGCGCCGCGGACATCGTGACCAACAGCGGCCAGGTGCGGCCCATCGACGCGGCCGTGGTCGCCCAGCTGAAGCCATCCGCGGTGATCCCGCTGATGTACGAGGCCTGGGAGTTCCGCGGCGCCGACGTCGATCTAGGCGCGTGCCGCCGCCGCGGTATCCCGGTCGCGGGCACCAGCGAGACCCATCCGGCGGTGGATGTGTTCTCGTTCCTCGGGCCGATGGCGGTCAAGCAACTGCACGACGCCGGGCTGCCGGTCTACGGCAACGACCTGCTGCTGCTGTGCGACAACCAGTTCGCCCCGTTCATCGCGGACTACCTGCGGGCCAGCGGCGCGCGGGTGGCCCAGGCGGCCGCGCTGACCGAGCCCACGCTGGCCGATGCCGTGCTGGCCCGCGGCGGGCTGGCCGGGCCGCCGGACGCGGTCATCCTCGCGCTGCGGCCCGCGGGAGCGCCAGTGCTGGGCGCGGCCGGGGCCGCGTGGCTGGCTGACCGGGCCCCCGGGGCGGTACTGGTCCAGTACTGGGGAGACGTGGACCGGGCGGCGGCCGCCGCGGCCCGGGTGCCGATGTGGCCGCTGGACGCCCCGGCGGCCGGGCACATGGGCGTGCTGCCGTCGGCGGTCGGCCCGGAACCGGTGGTGCGCCTGCAAGCCGGCGGCCTGAAGGTAGGCGAGATACTGGCCCGCGGTCTTTACCAGGCCCCGGCCGGGGATCTGGCCTTCGTCCAGCCGCTGTAATCCTGGCCCCAGCGTGGTTCCGGCTTGCGCCCCTCAGGGGGTCTTGACGTGGAAGGTGGTAAAGCTGTCCCGCCCGGTGGGCCGGGCCGGATTGCCGATGTAAACCTGTCCCGGCTCGGTGTTGGCCAGCACGTTCGCGCTCGCGCCGATAATGCAGTCCGCACCCACCGTCAGCTCGCCGGATATGCAGCAATTGGCGCCCACGAACGAGCTGCGGCCTATCCGGCACATTCCGCAGATGACGCAGTGCGGGCCGGTGAAAACGTCATCCTCGATCACCGAGCTATGGCCAACCACGGTCCCGCTGGACAGGAAGACGTTATCCCCGACGCGGACGTCGTGCTGCACCGCGGTGTGTTCCTGGATGAACGTATTTTCGCCGATCTCGGCGCTGGGCAGCACGAACGCGTGGCTGCTGACGTAGCTGACGCAGTGGAAACCCGCCTCCTTGACCCCGTCGAACAGCCGCCTGCGCACCCGGTTGAGCTGGGTCAGGGACACGGACACGAAAGCCCGGTATTCCTCCGGCGGGTAGAGCTTCGCGAGTTCCTCGAAGGGGACCAGCGGGAGGCCGCAGAAAGTGTCGGTCGTGATGAACGGGGTTTCCGCGCTGAAGGCGACGACCTCGTGCGGGGAGTCGTAACAGAAATAGTCATAGGCGAGCGAGGCCGTCTCGCCCGTGCCGACGATAACGACGCGCTCGCCCGTGGATTCTGCCTGCAGCGGGTGCCGCCGGCCCCGCACTTGTCCGCCAGCCATGCGATGCACAATATCGGCCCAGCGCCGTGCTTCGCACATGCGAAGCGCTGGCCGGCGTCCTGGCCCGCGGGCCGGTCAGCCGCGGATGACCGACCCGGCGTGCCGCATGGCCGGCGCCTGCAGCTGCTCGTTCAGCTCGGTGAAGAGGTCACCCGCGGTAACCCCGGCCCACTGTGTGGGCAGCAGCTCCAGGGGCAGGCCCGGGTCCAGGTAGGGCAGCCGCTGCCAGGCGATCAGCATCGAGACATATTCGCGGAAGGCCTGCTGGCCGGTGGGGACCTGGCGGGCGAGCCGCCGGGCCAGTGGCCGGTAGCCGTGGATGAACTGCTGGTACTCGGTGGCCAGCGCATCCAGGTCCCACCACTGCCGGACCTTGGCGGCCAGATCGGAATAGCCCAGGTGATCGGCCTGGAAGATGTCCACGTAGCCGCTCAGGCCGCGCCGGGCCAGGACCTCGGTGGCCTCGCCCGCCAGGTGCCCAGGGGCGAGCCACACCCCGGGCGCCACGGTGCCGAAACCGAGCCGGGACAGCCTGGTGCGCAGCTCGTGACGCCGGTCCCGCTCGGTCTCTGGTACCGAGAACACGACCAGGGCCCAGCCATCCTTGACCGTGGCCCGGTGCTGGCCGAAGATCCGGGCGTCACCTTCCCGCAGCACCTCCAGCGACGTGGCGGACAGCGCGTAACCCGCCGCTCCCGCTCGCGGCATGCTGCGCAGCAGGCCGCGCCGCTTGAGCCGGGACACCGAGGAGCGGACCGCCTGGCCCTCCACGCCGAGGTCGCCCATCAGGCGGACCAGGGACGCGATCGACAGCCAGTCCTGCTCATCCCGGGCATACAGCCCATAGATGGTGATGATCAGCTGGCGTGGCCGCGGCCCGGCGGGCTGGCCGTCCACCCGGGCCGCTGCGGACACGGGTCCTCCCCCGCTAATGTTGCGCCCGGCGCCAGCCTCGGCCGCGGGGCTAGCCTTACGCGTTTGCGTAACCCTCGTCGCAAACGCAGCATACTGCCCGGGGATGAGATAACCACTCCTTTGGCTTGCGATTGCCATTCCGCGACCTTGATGGTTACAGTCCGAGCCTGGAGCTGACGGAGGAGACCCGAATAGTGGAGTCGAGTGCGGTATGAGCACGGTGGCCACCTGGACGGGCCTGAGCAGGCCCTATACCGCTGAGGATGCCGAGGCCTGGGATGACCTGGTAGCGCGGTCGGTCAACGGGACCATGCTGCACACCCGCCGGTTCCTCGGCTATCACGGGGACCGGTTCCGTGACCGGTCGCTGGTGATCACCAAGTCCAGCGGCAAGCTGTGCGGGGTGCTGCCGGCCGCCGAGGACCCGGCCGATGCGGCCCTGGTGAGCAGCCATCCCGGCCTGACCTACGGCGGCCTGGTACATGACGGGACGCTGTACGGCGGGCCGCTGATCCTGGCCTTCCAGGAGATCGCCGCGCAATTCCGGGCGCTCGGCTACCAGCGGCTGCGCTACCGGGCCGTGCCGTCGATCTACCACTCTTCCCCGGCCGCGGATGATCAGTACGCGCTGTCCCGGCTCGGTGCCGATCAGTACCGCCGCGACCTGGCCGCGGTTATCAAGCTGGCCCGCCGGGGCCGGGTGTGGTCCGGCCGGAAAGCCTGGCGCAAGCGGGCTGAGGTAGCCGGGGTGCGCGTCGAGGGAGACTGGGCCGACATCGCCGGGTACTGGCGGATCCTGACGGAGAACCTGGCCGCCCGGCACGACTCGAAGCCGACGCATTCGCTGGCCGAGATCAGCTACCTGCACGACCGGTTCCCGGACCAGGTCCTGCTGCTCACCGCGAAGCTCGGCGGCACGCTGGTCGCCGGGAACCTGTTCTTCGTGGAGGGGCCGGTGCTGCAGGCCCGGTACACCGCCACCACCGAAGAGGGCCGGAAGGTATCCGCCACCGACCTGGTCATCGAGCGGGGCATCGCGCTGGCCGCGGAGCAGGGCTGTGAGTACTACTCGATGGGCACCAGCACCCTGGACGGGGGGCGCTGGCTCAACGAGTCGCAGTACGCTTTCAAGGTTTCCTTCGGCGGCGGCGGCGTCATCCACGAAACCTGTGAGCTCGACCTGCGGAGCACTCCGGCCGGGCCGGAAGCGGCCAGCTGACCGGCGGCTCCCGGCCGGGTGAGGCGAACCAGTCAGGTTGTGCATTTTCCTTGACTGCCGTCATTAGCGGGGCATACTGCTCCTTACTGGTTTCTCTTCCTGGGGGTCCCGTCCGTGAAGCTCTCGCCGTCCGCGCATGCCGACACATTCTGCCGCGACAACCTCCCGCCTGCTGACCAGTGGCCGACGCTCCGCTTCGACCTGCCCGAGCTCCAGTACCCGGAGCGGCTCAACTGCGCCACGGCGCTGCTCGACGAGGTCGCTGCGGCGCACGGGCCGGACCGCCCATGCCTGCTGACCGCCGTGGACAGCTGGACCTACGGGGAGCTGCTCATCCGGGCCAACCAGATAGCCCGCGTGCTGACCGAGGACTTCGGCGTGCTGCCCGGGCACCGGGTGCTGCTGCGCGGGCCGAACAACCCCTGGCTCGTCGCGTCCTGGTTCGGTGTGCTGAAGGCGGGCGGCGTCGTGGTCACCACCATGCCCATGCTGCGCAGCCTCGAGCTGGGCCCGCTGGCCAAGCTGACCAAGCCGGCCGTGGCCATCTGCGACCACCGGTTCACCGAGGAACTGGCCAGCGCCGCCCCTGACCTGCCGCTGGTGCCGTACGGCGGGACCAGCGACGGCGACCTGATCAAGCGGTCCGCGGCCAAGCCCGGCACGTTCACCGACGTGGCCACGGCCGCCGACGATGTCGCCATGCTGGCCGCCACGTCGGGCACGACCGGCACGCCCAAGGCCACCATGCACTTCCACCGTGACGTGCTGGCCATCGCCGACACGTTCGGCAAGTACCTGGTGCAGAGCCAGCCGACCGACGTGTTCACCGGGACGCCCCCGCTGGCCTTCACGTTCGGCCTGGGCGGGCTGCTGGTCTTCCCGATGCGGGCCGGGGCGGCCACGCTGCTGGTGGAGAAGGCCACCCCGGCCGAGCTGGCCGACGCGGTGGCCCGCTTCGGGGTCACCGTGGTGTCCACCTCCCCGACCGCCTACCGGGCCATGCTGAAGGCGGGCAAGGCCGGCTGCCTGCGCGGGCTGCGCACCGCGGTGTCGGCCGGCGAGCACCTGCCCAAGGGCGTATGGGAGGACTTCTTCGAGCAGACCGGGGTCCGCCTGGTGGACGGTATCGGCAGCACCGAGATGCTGCACGTCTTCGTCGCCGCCACCGGCGACGCCATCCGGCCGGGCTCGACCGGCACGGCGGTGCCCGGCTACCAGGCGGACGTGCTCGGGCCGGACGGCCGCCCAGCGGCCGACGGCGAGATGGGCCGGCTGGCCGTGACCGGCCCCACCGGCTGCCGCTACCTGGCTGACCCGCGGCAGGCCGAGTACGTGCAGGACGGCTGGAACATCACCGGCGACACCTACATCCGCGATGCCGACGGCTACCTGTGGTACCAGGGCCGCAGCGACGACATGATCGTTTCCGCGGGTTACAACATCGCGCCGGCCGAGATCGAGCGGGCCCTGGAGCTGCACCCGGACGTGGCCGAGTGCGCCGTGGTGGGCAAGCCCGACGCGGACCGGGGCATGATCGTGCACGCCGCCGTGGTGCTGGCCGACGGGGCCGCCGCCGGTGACCAGAAAGTCGCCGAGCTGCAGGACTTCATGAAGCAGCGGATGGCGCCGTACAAGTACCCGCGGTCCATCGAGTTCGTGGCGGCGCTGCCCAGGACGGCGACCGGGAAGGTGCAGCGGTTCCGGCTGCGCGGGTAACCACCGCGGACCCGCGCCCGGCCGCGACAGAATTGCCAGCTTACGAGCGGGTGGCTACACTCCCCGGCGGGCAACCCCTTTGCGGGGACCAGGGCAGCTAGGGGGCACACGCGGTGGCAGCGGAGCTCATCCGGGACTACGGTCCCGGCGACGCGGATGCCTGGGACGATCTAGTCGCCCGTTCGGTGAACGGGACCATGCTGCACACCAGGCGCTACCTCTCTTACCACGGCGAGCGGTTCCGGGACCGGTCGGTCCTCGTCACCAATTCCCGGGGCTGGCCCATCGGCGCCTTCCCGGCCGCCGACGACCCGGCCAGCACCTCCGTGGTGACCAGCCATCCCGGCCTGACCTACGGCGGGCTGGTGCACGACGGCTCGCTGACCGGTGCGTCGATGATGCGCGTGCTGACCGCGATCGCCGCGCACTACCGGGACCTCGGCCTGGACCGGCTGCGCTACAAGGCGCTGCCAGAGATCTACCAGGCCCGGCCCGCCGCGGACGATCTGCACGCGCTGTACCGGCTGGGCGCCAGCCGGTACAGCTGCGATCTGGCCGCGGCGATCAGCCTGTCCGCCCGGGGCCGGGTGGCGGCCAGCCGCCGGCAGCGGCGCCGCCGCGCCGAGGCGGCGGGCGTCCGGGTCGGCGAAGGGTGGCCGGATGCCGCCGCGTACTGGCAGGTGCTCGAGGGCAACCTGGGCCGGCGGCACGGCGCAGCGCCCACCCATTCGCTGGCCGAGATCGAGTACCTGCACGACCGGTTCCCCAAGGAGATCATCCTGATCACCGCCAGAATCGGCGATGAACTGGTGGGGGGCAACCTGTTCACCGCCGAGGGCCCGGTACTCCAGGTCCGGTACACGGCCACCACCGAGACGGGCCGCGCCGTGTGCGCCACCGACCTGGTGGTGGAGCGGGGCATCGCCCTGGCCAGCGAACTGGGCTGCCGGTACTTCTCATTCGGCACCAGCACGATGCAGGCCGGGCACGAGCTGAACGAGCCCCAGTACGACTTCAAGATCTCATTCGGCGCCGGGGGGGTCACCCACGACAGCTACGAACTCACGCTCGACTTAGCCCCGCCCTGCGGCGGACACTCCGCCCCCGCCAGCTCCCAGTCTGACGTGCGATAATGGGCTAACCGAGTGACATTTGCCGATCCGTCTCACCCACCCCGCATGGTAGGGTCTTGATGCGATTTGACGGCTGCGCAGCGGGTGTGGGCTGTACTCAGCGCGCTGGCCAGCGGCCAGCTTTCCGGGCTGGTGGTCGTTGCCTGGTCCTGACCGATCCCAGCTGGCCAGGCTGGAACGAAATGGTGGTGTCCGCCCTGCCTGACGCGGCCGGGCCCGGTTCCCCCGGGCTTGCCTGATCTGCCTGGGGGTTGGCGTACCTTGACTTCTTCCGCGCGCGGCATGATGCCTGCCGACGACCCGGGCCCGGGTCGCGGTGGCGTGCCCGGCGGCGGGTCAGGTCACGGCGGCCGCGGCGGCGGGCCCGGCTACAACGGCCGCGGCGGCGGCGGAGGCTATCCCGGTCACGGCGGTGGGTCCGGCTACGACGGGAACGGCGGCGGATCCGGCCACGACGGCCATGGCGGCGGGCCCGGCCACGACGGGAACGGCGCTGACCGGCCGACCCAGACCGGCACCTACGGCCACCACCGGCCCCCGCAGGGCCGGCGCCGCGCCAAGCGCCCGCTGACCCGCCGGATCGGCGGCGGGATCGGCCGGATCTTCCTCGACGCGGTCTCCGCCCGGTCCGGCACCCTGGTCATCGGGCTGGTGCTGGCCCGGATGCTGACCCCGCGGGAATTCGGCGCGTTCGGCGTGGTCGTGGTGGCGCTGCTGGGCGCGCAGAGCATCGGCCAGCTCGGCGCGGGCAGCGCGCTGACCCTGTGGCGGACCGCTCCGGAGGATGTCGCGCCGACCGTGACCACGGTGGCGCTGGCCTCCAGCGCCGCGGTGTACGCGGCCGTCTACGCGGGCGCGCCTGCGCTCGCCGCCACCATGGGCACCCCGTGGGCCGCCCAGGTAATCCGGGTCGCGGCGCTCAGCGTGCTGGTCAGCGGCCTGGTCACCGCGCCGCGGGCCATGCTGCAGCGCCGGGCCCCGTGGCTGCGGGTGATGATCGAGCAGGTCGACAACTGGATCGGGGTCGCGGTCACCATCGGCCTGGTGGCCACCGGGCACGGGCTGATGGGCTTCGCGGTGGGCCGGATCGCCGGCAGCCTGGTCTCCGCCGCGCTGTTCATCGCGTTCTCGCCGCGGGCCATGCGTATCGGCCTCCGGCGCGGCCGGGTGCGGGCCGTGCTGCAGGTGGCGCTGCCGTTCGCGGCCTCGGGCCTGCTCGCGTTCGCCATCACCAACGTGGACCAGATCGTCGTCGGGCAGCTGCTGCACCCCGCTGACCTCGGCTACTACGTGCTCGCGCTGTGCCTGGCCACCTGGCCGGTGACGGTGCTGTCCCAGCCGGTGCGCGATGCCGCGCCGGTCGCGTTCGCCCGGTTCCGGCGCGGGCCGCAGATCGTCGGCAGCGCCTTCATGTCCTCAGCCAACCTGCTGGCCGCGCTGACCCTCCCGGTGTGCGTGCTGATCAGCAGCCTGGCCGTGCCCCTGATCCACCTGGTGTACGGCCCGGCGTGGGCCCCGGCCGCCCCGGTGCTGGTCTGGCTGGCGCCGCTGGCCACGATCCGGGTGTTCTACGCGCTGGCCAACGACTACTTCGCCGTCCTCGCCGCGTCCCGCCGCGGGCTCATCTTCCAGCTGATGTGGCTGGTCACCCTGATCCCCGCGCTGTCTGTCGCGGCCTACCAGCACGGCCTGGTGGCGGTGGCGGTGGTCAGCGTGTGCGTCGCGCTGCTGTTCCTGGTGCCCTGGTTCCTGACCGAGCTGAGACCGCTGGCCATCTGGCCGCGACTGCCCGGCGCCGGCCTGGCTGTGCCCATTGCCGTGTCGGCAGGCGTGTGGGTCATCGTGTTCGCGGCCCGGAGGCTGGGCCATGGGGACGGGCTGGAGCTGACCATCGGCGGAGCGGCGGCCCTGGCCGCCATGGGCCTGCTCGCGTTCCGGCTGCGCACGGTGTACATAGCCGTGCGGCAGGCAGCCGCGGGCGCGCAACGCCGGCCCGGCCGGGTGGCCGAGGTCATCGGGCCGGCCCTGGCCGTGGTGGTGGAGCCGCCGATGTACCCGATGGCCGCGTCGCTGCGGCCCCGGGTGCTCGCCGCCGAGCAGGCGCCGAAGGACCTGGAGAGCCGGGTCCGGTCCGGCACCCGGTGGAGCCTGCTGAACACGATCGTCGTCCGGATCAGCAACTTCGCCGTCGGGGTGCTGCTGGCCCGGACCGTGTTCGGCCCGTCGGTGTTCGGGCTGTACGCGGTGTCCCAGATCGTGCTGGCCGTGCTGCTGAGCGCCAACGAGCTGGGGGTCAGCGCAGCGATCATCCGGTGGGAAGGCGACATCCGCAGCTTCGCCCGGACCGTGTTCACCCTGTCCGTGGTGTCCAGCACGATCATCTACATCGGGCTGTACGCGGCCGCGGGCTCCATCGCCCGGCTGCTCGGGTCGCCGGACGCCACCTACATGCTCCGTATCCTGTGCATCTGCGTGATCATCGACGGGCTGGCCAGCGTGCCGCTGGCCCTGCTGACCCGGGAGTTCGCGCAGGGCCGGCGCATGGTGGTCGACCTGGCCAACTTCGTGGTGAGCACCGGGGTGACCGTGTGGCTGGCCTTCGCCGGCCAGGGCGCGATGAGCTTCGCCTGGGGCTCGCTGGCCGGCTGCACGGTAGCGCTGATCGTGGCCACGGTGGCCGCGCCCATGTTCGTGCTGCCCGGCTGGAACACCGCGCAGGCCCGCCAGCTGCTTCAGTTCGGCCTGCCGCTGGCCGGTGCGAGCCTGCTCACCCTGGGTGTATTCAACGTGGACTCGGCCATCGTCGGCGCCACGCTGGGCGCCGCCATGCTGGGTCTCTACCAGCTCGCGTTCAACATCTCCAGCTGGCCGGTGAGCAGCATTTCGCAAGCGGTGCAGCGGGTGTCGTTCGCGGGCTTCTCCCGGGTCGCCGATTCCGGGAAAGGCATGACCGAGGCGTTCAGCCGGGCCCTCGGACTGCTGATGGCGCTGACCGTGCCCGCCTGCGTGCTGCTGGCCACCACGGCCGCGCCGCTGATCCGCACCGTGTACGGCGAGCGGTGGGTACCCGCCGCGCACGCGCTCAGCCTGCTGGCCATGCTCGGCCTGCTCCGGGTGGCCTATGGGCTCTTCTACGACTGCATGGCGGCGGTCGGCCGGCGCAACACACTCATGGCCATCCAGGGGATCTGGCTGGTCACACTCCTCCCGGTGCTGTTGATCGGCGCCCGGCTGCGCGGCATCACCGGGGTCGCCGCCGGTCACGTGGTCGTCGCCGCCGTCATCGTCGGCCCGGCGTTCCTGTGGGCCCTGTCGCGGGCCGGCATCAGCGTCGGCTCGATGGCCAAAGCCTGCCTGCGGCCGGCCGTCGGCGGCGCCCTGATGGCCACGGCCTCCCTGCTCATCCTGCACGAGCTGGGGCAGGGTCTGCTCGGGCTGGCCGCGGCGATCATCGCCGGCTTCATCGTGTACCTGCCGGTGGTCTACCCGATGCGCGCGCTGCTGCGGCGCGCCCCGGGCCCGCCCGAACCGGCCGGGGCCAGCGCGGCCGGCCCCGGTGACCCGGACCCGCAGCTGGCCCGCACCGGAAGACTGGACGAGCCGCAGGTGGACCTTGAGTACTGAGCTGAGCCAGCTGGTCTGGATAGCCCCGGTGCCGTGGGACGGCATCCCCGGCACGGACTGGCAGATGGCGTCGGCCATGACCCGCCACGCCAACGTGCTGTGGGTCGACCCGCCGCTGTCCGTGGTCACCCCGGCCCGGCTGAGCGGCGAGAACGCGGGCGGGCTCACCCCCTCGTTGTCCGCGCCCGCCCCCGGGATCACCCGGCTGAGCACGGTCGCGCTGCCGGGTCTCACCCGGCCCGGCGTCCGGGCCACCACCGCGCCGCTGCTGCGGGCGCAGATCCGCTGGGCGCTGCGGCGGCTCCGGGTGCAGCCATCCGCGGTGGTGTCCGGTTACCTCGACGACGTGCTCGGCCGCTGGGGCCCAGCCGTCAGCGTGCTGTACTGCACCGACGACCATGTGGCCGGGGCCGGCCTGATGGGCCTGTCGGCGCCGCGGCTGCGAGCCCAGGAACGCGCCGCGCTGCGCCGGTCCGACGTGGTCGCGGTGGTGTCACCGACGCTGGCGGAACACTGGGCGGCGCTCGGCGCCGACCCGGTGCTGATCCCGAACGGCTGCTCGGACGCCAGCCCCGCCCCGGACGATCAGGCCGCCGCCACCGGGCTGCGGCGGCCGGTGCTCGGCCTGGTCGGCCAGCTGTCCGAGCGGATCGACCTGGACATTCTGCTCGCGCTCAGCGATGCCGGTTTCGAGCTGCTGATCGTGGGCCCGTGTGACCCGCGCTGGGCACCCGAGCGGTTCGCAGCGCTGGCCGCGCGGCCCGGTGTGCGGTACACGGGCCGGGTCCCGCCCGCCGACGTGCCCGGCTACCTGGCCGCCATCGACATCGGGATCACCCCGTACACCAGCAGCGAATTCAACCGCGCGTCGTTCCCGCTGAAGACCCTCGAGTACCTGGCCGCGGGGCGGCCAGTGGTGAGCAGCGACCTGCCCGGCGCCCGGTGGCTGCACGACGATCTGGCCGCGGCCGATCAGGCGCCGGCCGAGATCATGACCCTGGCCAGCACCCCGGCCGAGTTCGTCAGCGCGGTGCGCCGGCTGGCCGCTCAGCCCGGCGGCGGGCTGGACCCCGTCCACCCGGGCGCACTGGACCCGGCTCAGCCTGATGGCGGGGTGGCGGCGCCACCCGGGGGTGCCTGGGAGGTGGCCCGCCGGGACCGGTGCCGGGCCTTCGCCCGGCGGCACTCCTGGGCCCGCCGGGCGGACGCGCTGGCCGCGGCCATCGGCCTGCGGCCGGCCGGGGCGGCGCCGTCACCGGTGGCCGGCACCCAGCCACCCGGAGCTGACACCCACCAGCCATCCGAAGCTGACACTCACCAGCCACCTGAAGCCAGATCCCACCAGCCCCACCAGCCGCAGCGGCGCTCCCCCGGGAACCCGGCCCTGACGCCCAGATTCGGGCATGAATTACATGGCTAGCCGGATATCACCGGATTTCCTCAGTAAATTTGGTACCGCTGTGAACTGGGAAGCTTGGCCGGGCCCAGCTGGCCAGGCCAGGGTGGCCGCACACGGCCGGGCAGGCAGGGCAGCGTTGGCAGCGCAGGGGGGGTCGCAGCGGTGAGGGTGCTCGTCTACCCGCACACGATGGAGATCGGCGGATCACAGCTGAACGCGGTCGAGATCGCGGCCGCGGTGCGCGACCGCGGGCACGACGTGACCGTGGTCAGCCGGCCCGGCCCGCTGGTCGAGACTGTGCGCCAGCTGCGGCTGCCCCACGTCACGCTGGATCCCCGCGCCACCCGCACCCTGTCCACCCGGGCGCTCGGCCACCTCACCGCGCTGGCCCGGGAGCGCAGCATCGACGTCGTGCACGGCTACGAGTGGCCACCCGGCGTGGAGGCGATCCTCGGCCCCCGGCTGCGGCTCGGCGTGCCAGTCGTGTGCACAGTCATGTCCGGCACCGTCGCGCCATTCCTGCCGCGTACGCTGCCGCTGATCGTCGGTACCGAAGAGCTGCGGCGGTATGAGGAATCGGCGGGCCGCCCCCTGGTCCGGCTGCTGGAGCCGCCGGTCGACGTGCGCGCGAACGCACCTGCCTACCAGGCCGGGCCGTTCCGCGCCGAGCTGGGCCTGGACCCGGACGTGCCGCTGGTGGCGTTGGTCTGCCGGATGGTGTCGCTGAAGCTGGAAGGCGTGCTCTCCGCGTGCGACGCGGCCGGTGAGCTGGCCAGGTCGGGCACCCCGGTGCAGCTGGTACTGGTCGGTGACGGCGCGGCCCGGCCGGCCGCCGAGGAGGCCGCAGCCAGGGCGAATGCCCGGGCCGGACGGCGGGTGGTGACTCTGGCCGGGGAGATGTTCGACCCGCGGCCGGCCTATGCGGCCGCGGATGTCGTCCTCGGCATGGGCGGCTCCGCACTGCGCGGGATGGCGTTCGGCAAGCCGCTCGTGGTGCAGGGCGTCGGCGGCTTCTGGAAGCTGCTCACCCCCGAATCCGCACCGTTGTTCCTGGCCCAGGGCTGGGGCGGCACCTGTCACGACGCCGACTGGCGCGGGGCGGGCGCGGCCCGGCTGACCGCGATCTTGCGGGTGCTGCTGGATGACCCGGCCAGCCGGGCCCGGCTCGGCAGGTATGGCCGGAGCCTGGTGGCGGAGCGGTTCAGCCTGGATCACGCGGCCGCCATCCAGGAGGAGGTCTACAGCCTGGCCACCGACGCCGACGCCCGCCCGGCCCAGGCCCAGCTGGCCATGGATGCCCTGCGGACCGGGTCCGGCGCCTGGTGGCACAAGGCCCGGCGGCGCTGGCAGCGCTGGCGCGGGACCGTGGACATCGAAGACTTTAATAAGGTCACTGTGGGGTCGGGAGGAAGCACCATCGTGGTAGATCCGGAGGCGCGAGCACGGTGACCGGAGCTAAGGATGGCACCGCGGGGCAGCACCCCGCACCGCCGGAGCCGGCCGCCCGGCCGGTACCGCTGGTCGACCTGGCCGCCCAGCACGCGGCCGTGGCCGACGAGGTCGCGGCCGGCTGGGCCCAGGTCCTTGCGCGCACCGCGTTCATCGGCGGGTCGCAGGTCGCCGTGTTTGAGGCCGAGTACGCCGCGTTCATTGGCACCGGCCACTGTGTCGGCGCGGCCAACGGCACGGACGCCATCGAGATTGCGCTGCGTGGGCTCGGGGTCGGCCCGGGTGACGAGTGCATCCTGCCCGCCAACACGTTCATCGCGACGGCCGAGGCGGTGTCCCGGGCCGGGGCCACCCCGGTCCTGGTGGACTGCGCCGACGACGGGACCTACCTGATAGACCCGGCGGCGGTGGCGGCCGCGGTCACCCCGCGTACCCGGGCCATCATCCCGGTGCACCTGTATGGGCAGGCCGCGCCGGTCGAGCAGCTGATGCCGCTGGCTGACCAGTTCGGCGGATGGGTGGTGGAGGACGCGGCCCAGTCCCAGGGCGCCCGCCGCCACGGCGCCGGCGCGGGCGCGCTCGGTCACGTGGCCGCGACCAGCTTCTACCCCGGCAAGAACCTCGGCGCCTATGGCGACGCGGGCGCGGCGCTCACCGCCTCGGCCGAGCTAGCCGCGCGGATGCGGATGATCCGCGACCACGGCTCGCCCCGTAAGTACGAGCACGACGTGCTCGGGTTCAACAGCCGGCTGGACACCCTGCAAGCGGTCGTGCTGTCCGCGAAGCTGCGCCACCTGGCCGGCTGGAACGCGGCCCGGCGGGCTGCCGCACAGCGCTACGACATGCTGCTGGCCGGGATCGACGAGATCGTGCTGCCCCAGACTCTGGACGGCAACGAGCACGTCTGGCATCTGTACGTGATCCGGGTTCCCGACCGGGACCGGGTCCTCAAGGAACTGCACGCCTCTGGTATCGGCGCGGGCATCCACTACCCGGTGCCCGTTCACCGCACCGCGGCGTTCGCCGGACTCGGTTACCCGGAAGGCAGCTTCCCCGTGACCGAGCAGGCCGCCCAGGAAATCCTCAGCCTCCCGCTATTCGCTGAGATCACCACCCAACAGCAAGAACGCGTGGCGCTCGTGCTCCAGGCCGCGCTGCGTTAGGAGGAATGCGGGATGGTCCAGCGACGAAGACGGCAGGGCGGGCACCGGGCCCGGCTGCTGCTGACCGTGGCGGCCAGTGTCCTGCTCGTGGCGGCCGCGGTGGCCGCCGGGCTCGCACTGACCCAGCACAACCAGAGCGCGAACACGGCCAGTTCGGAGCTGACCCCCGGGGCCTCGTCAGCAGCGTCCGGGCCGGTCACCTCGCCACCCGAGTCGGCGCTGGCATCGGCGCCATCGGCCCAGGGGTCGGGCAAGAAGGCCCACTCAAACGGGGCCAAACCGGAGGTGCTGAGGTCCATCAACTGCGGGCCGAACCCGCACCTGTGCGGCTTCCCGGACGAGACCAACACCGGCGTGCCCGCGGGCGCGGCGCTGCGCTCGGTGCCGGGCGAGGTCTCCAGCGGCCCGGGCTGGACGTCGAACTCCTCGGGCGACGTCGAGGTTTCCGGCAATGGCGCGGTATTCGAGGGCTACATCGTGCACGGCTACGTCGACGTGACCGGCTCGAACGTGACGATCAAGGGCAATGAGATCATCAACTCGGGCAGTGACATCGACGGCGACGGCGTCAACCTGACCGGTAACCCGAGCAACGTGACCATCGAGAACAACACGATTTACAGCCCGTACGGCAGCCACGGCACCAGCGGCATATTCGCCGGGATCAAAGACATCAACGGCGAGACCCGCGGCACTCAGGTGCTGGGCAACAACATCGCGAATGCCTCGACCGGCGTGCAGATCTATATGGGGCTGATCGAGAACAACTACATCCACGACTCGACGCCCGCCTCGCCGGGCAGCCACCTCAACGGCACCACGTCCAACGGGTCGACGGTCCCGCTGACCATTCAGCACAACACGGTGTTCAACCCGAACGGGCAGACGGACGCGGTCAGCCTGTTCGAGGACTTCGGCCCCGAGGCCAACGTGGTGATCAACAACAACCTGCTGGCCGGCGGCGGGTACGTGGTCTACGGCGGGCAGAACGACGGCGGGCCGCAGGCCTACAACATCCGGATCACGAACAACCGGTTCAGCACGATCTACTACCCGCAGTCCGGCTACTACGGCTACATCACTGCTTTCGATCCCAACGCGCCGGGCAACGTGTGGTCTGGGAACGTCCTGGACACGAACAACAAGCCGCTGAGCCCGTAGCACCCAGGTCCACCCCGGCCCGCGGCTGGGCCCGGGCGGGCCGGGCCGGCCTGGGCGTGTCCTAGCCGGCCTGGGACGCCAGCGGGGCCTGCCGCCCGCCGAGTACCTCGGCGTAGATCGTCTCCATGTGCCGGATCTTGCTGTCCCACAGTGCGATGGCGGTGGCCCGGGCCCGGGCCCCGTCTCCGAGCCGGCTGCGCAGCCCCGGGTCAGCCAGCCGGGTGATGGCGCCGGCCAGGTCGCGTGCGTACTGCTCCGGGGTGACCGGGTGCACCCGGAGGCCGCAGGATTCGTCGACCACGTTCCCCGGGCCACCGATATCGCTGACGATCAGCGGCAAGCCGTACGCCATGGCCTCGAACGCGACGTTCCCGCCCGGCTCCCGGTAGCTGGGGAACAGGAACACGTCCGCCGCCCGGTAGAACCCGGCGACCTGCTCGCGGGACTGCCAGCCACGGAAGGTGACCTGGCCGGACAGCCCGAGCTCGGTGACGAGCGCCGCGCAGGCGGCCCGGTCCGGGCCCTCGCCCACGATGTCCAGCACGGCCGGCACGTCACGGGCCAGGCTGAGCGCGCGGATCGCGTCCCGGGCGCCCTTGGTACGGACCAGCCGGCCCACGAACAGCAGCCGCAGCGGCCCGTCTGGGTGCCCGCTCCGGCCGGTCGGTGCGGCCAGCTCGGTGATCCCGGTCTCGCTCATCACCTCGAACCGCCGCACGGGCAGGCCGTCCAGGAAATCCTGCACGTAGGGCGCGATGCCGAGCACGCAGCCGGCCTGCTCGTAGGTCCGCCGCAGAGCCGGGTCGAAACGCATTCGCAGCGCGTCGAGCCGCCGCAGGCCCACGTACCACGGGGCAGTGCCTTCTTCCGCGGCGAAGGCTGGCGGCGATGTCAGGCTGCCGCCGACCGGGCCAATCAGGTACGGGATACCAAGCCCGCGGACCGGGCACGGGTAGCGCATGGCCACCGGGACCGGCTGGTGGGCCAGGTCGAACCGCTCACCGCGGGCCAGCGCCCGGCGGACCCACCGCCGGGCCCGGAAGTAAAACGGCACATACCCCGGCTTGAGCATGCTGTTCAGCCGCTCCGCGCGGCCGAGTCCGGCCGGCTCGGCCCACTCGATGACCCGCGCCTGCGGAAACTGACCAGCCGCGGGCCTGCTGCCCTGCTTGTGATAGGTCAGCAGCGTCACCTCGTGCCGGGCGGACAGCAGCCGGACCCACTGATAGCCGACCCACGCTTCGCCGACGTCAGCACCGTCACAGGTGGGGGCAATCAGCAGCAACTTGACCATAGGCCAACGTTATCGGCCGGACGCCGCGGACCGGGTAATGTCCGGGCTCCCCCGCCCTTATGATCGCAGTCGTGCTTTCTGACCTGGCCGTCGTCATCGTCACCTACAACAGCGCCCGGGAGATCGGGGACCTGCTCGACTCGCTTCCTGGCGCCCTGGACGGGTGCACCGCCGAGGTGGTCGTGGTGGACAACGGGTCCACCGACGGCACCGCCGATCTGGTAGCGGCCCGGGACGACTGCCAGGTGGTGCGGTCGGCCAACGTGGGATACGCGGGCGGGATCAACCGCGGGGTCCGCGAAGCCGGCCCGGCCAGCGCGATTCTTGTGCTCAACCCGGACGTGCGGCTCACCCCGCACTCGGTGCCGCCGCTGCTGGCCGCGCTGCAGGAGCCCGGCACCGGGATCGTGGTCCCGCAGTTGCGGGCACCGGACGGCAGCCTGGAGCCGTCCCTGCGGCGCACGCCGACCCTGCTGCGCGCGGTGGGCCTGGAGAAGACCGGGATGGCCGCCGTCTCCGAGCGGATCATCAGCCCGGCCGAGTACCGCTATCCGCACGTGGTGGACTGGGCGCAGGGCGCGGTGGTCCTGATATCCCGGGACTGCTTCGACAAGCTCAGCGGCTGGGACGAGTCGTATTTCCTGTATTCCGAGGAAACCGACTTCTCGCTGCGCGCCCGCGATCTCGGCCTGCTCACCCGCTACGAGCCCGGATCTCTGGCGGTGCATATCGGTGGCGCCTCCGGCCGCAACAACAAGACGCACTCGATGCAGATCATCAACCGGGTCCGGCTGTACCGGCGGCGTAACAGTGTGCTCGCCGCCTGGTGCTATTACTGGCTCACCATCGCCAGCGAACTGACCTGGGTGGCCCGTGGGCATCCGCAGTCCTGGTTCGCCATCCGGGCCCTGCTCAGGCCGTCCCTGCGCCCTGCCGAGCTGGGCTGCTCGGACCGGCGGCTACCGCGGTGATCCGGGTGCCGGGTGGCCCATCCGGGCACCCCGGATAGTGGCCCATCCGGGCACCCCGGATATCTGCATATTTGGCCTGGATAATTAGGCCTCACCGGGTACTCTGAAACGAGGCTTTTGGCCGGTGGCGGGCTCTGTGCTGGCCGCGTGTAGCGCCACGCAGCAACCCCGGGGGGCAAGATGAACCTGCACGGAGGAACCGCACGGTGACCGCCCAGCTCATTCAGCACCCCGCGGAGATAACCGGGCGCCGGCGCACCGATGCGGTCAGCCTGCTCACCTTTTACACGTTCCTGCTGTTCGTCATTCCGTCCCCGCTGACGTTCTCGCCGCTCGGCGGGGCGGGCGGCCCGGATACCATTTTCGGCTGCGTGCTGCTCGTCATGTACCTGGTCACGCTGGTGGTTCCCAGGCTGGCCCTGGCCCGCGGGCGGCAGCCGGTCCGGGTGGCGGCGGTCATTCTCACCTGCGTGGTCATCGCCGCCTACATTTCCGCGAACCGGCGCGCGCTGCCGTCGCTGGAGCAGAACGGCGCCGACCGGGGCATCATCCTGATGCTCGGCTGGCTCGGGATCATGCTGGTGGCGGCGGACGGCATCCCGACCATGGAGCGCCTCAAGACCCTGTTCAGCCGGATCACGGTCGCCGCCACGGCGGTGTCCTGCCTCGCTATCACGCAGTTCGCCACCGGGCTGGACCTGGCCAAGTACATCCAGATTCCGGGTCTGAGCGCGCAGACCCTGTTCACCGACCTGCTGAACCGCAATGGCCTCAACCGCCCGTCGGCCACCGCCATCGACCCCATCGAACTGGCCTGTGTGCTGGCGATCTGCCTGCCGATCGCGGTGCACCGGGCCCGGTTCGCCCCGCCCGGCAAGCGGTTCCGCCGCTGGCTGCAAGCGGCCCTGATCGCCACCGCGCTGCCGATGACGGTGTCCAGGACCGGAGTCATCGCGCTGATCGTGGCCAGCCTGATAATCCTGCCGACGTGGCCGAAGCGGGACCGGCGCGTCGCCTACGTGGTCGGGCTGTTCGGGGTGGCCTGCATGTATGCGACTATCCCGGGCCTGCTTGGCGAGTTCCGCTCGCTGTTCGGCCAGGTCGGATCTGACACCAGCAGCACCTCGCGGACGAGCGCGTTCTCCTCGGCCCAGCCGTTCATTCAGGAGCATCCGTGGCTCGGCCGCGGCTTTGGCACGTTCCTGCCGTCGACCTATTTCTTCACCGACGACCAGTATCTGCTGTCACTCATCGAGATCGGCTTCATCGGCCTGCTGGCCCTGCTGGGGCTGTTCATCACCGGGTGGATGTGTGCACGGAACGCCCGCCGCCTGTCGACCGATCCGGAGATCCGCGATCTGGGTCAGACCCTGGCCGCCTGTGTCGCGGTGCCCACCGTGGCGTTCGCCACGTTCGACGCGCTGTCTTTCGCCCAGGCGGCCAGCCTGACGTTCCTGATCATCGGCTGCGTGGGGGCGTACTGGCGGCTGGCCCGGGCCCAGCCCGCGCCCCCCGTCACGTCCAACGGCTTCCCGGGCGGCGGCTGGCCGGCGTCGCCGAAACCACCGCAGCCGCGGCAGCCTCCCCCGCCGAAGCTGGGCCCATGGGGCGCCCCAGACTTCAGCGACACTGACCCGATCCCGGTGATCCGCGACCCCATCGCCCGCTGACCCGCGACCCATCGCCGCTGACTCGCGATCCCATCGCCTGCCGGTCCGCGACCCCGTCGCTCGCCCGGTCCACGACCCCGTCGCCTGCCGGTCCGCGACCCCCTCGCCTGCCGGTCGGCCACCCCGTCGCCC
>Ga0207665_10000253_pt1 | contig 36881 bp, 40 predicted proteins | sample LARL112metaG_FD_184351 | JGI IMG/M metagenome (GOLD analysis project Ga0207665, IMG submission 184351) | Corn, switchgrass and miscanthus rhizosphere microbial communities from Kellogg Biological Station, Michigan, USA - LAR L11-2 metaG... | ecosystem: Host-associated > Plants > Roots >... | reverse complement strand
GTGAGCTACGAGCCCGCGTTCGTCATCGACACCGAGTGGACGCTGCTGGCCTGCCTGGCCCGGCTGGGCCGCCCCGACGGCAGTTCGGCGTACCTGCGGCTGTCCACCCGCCCGGTGCCCCAGACGCTGGCTGCCGTGCCGGACGATCCGGCCGGCCGGGAAGACCGCCGCCGGCGCGTGGTGGCGGGCGGCTACCCGCTGCGCCGGTCCGCGCGGCCGGCCGTCACGATCTGCGCCATGGGGGCGCTGATGCCCGAGGCGCTGGACGCCGCCGACCGGCTGGAGGCACTGGGATTCGGCGCCGACGTGATCTGCGTAACCAGCCCGGATCTGCTCTTCCGCGCGGTGCGGGCGCGCCGCGGCTACGGCCAGGCCGACACCTGGATCCTGGATCTGCTGCTGCCCGCCGACCGGGCCCGGCCGATGGTCACGGTCCTGGACGGCCACCCGCACACGCTGACGTTCCTGGCCGGCGTCAACAACGTGTCCGCGACCCACCTGGGAGTGACCGGGTTCGGCCAGTCCGGCGACCTCGGCGACGTCTACCGGTACCACGGCCTGGACGCCGACAGCATCGTCGCCGCCGCCCTCGATCTCGTCGACTGACCTCGGGCCCTTCGACCGACCTCGGGCCCTTCGACCGACCTCGGGCCCTGACCTGGCCGGTCAGGGCGCGGCGGACACGGCGGCCGCGGCCTCCTCGGCCCCGCGGACGGCCAGCTGGTCGGCGCGCTCGTTCTCCGGATGCCCGGCATGGCCCTTGACCCAGAACCAGTGCACGTCGTGGACCTGGGCCGCGGCGTCGAGCCTGGTCCACAGGTCAACGTTCTTGACCGGCTTCTTGTCCTTGGTCTTCCAGCCGTTGCGCTTCCACACGAGCACCCACTCGGTGATGCCCCGGCGCAGGTACACGCTGTCGGTGTACAGGTGCACGGTCGACGGCCGGGTCAGGCTCTCCAGGGCCTGGATGGCGGCCATGAGTTCCATCCGGTTGTTTGTGGACACCGGCTCGCCGCCGTGGATCTCCCTTTCGTGGCGGCCGAAGCGCAGGATGGCGCCCCACCCGCCCGGGCCGGGATTGCTCAGGCACGCGCCGTCGGTGAATATCTCGACGACCTGGCCGTCCTGATCTGATGGCATCGTCCGGCCCTCGCTAGTTACCCTCTGAGTCATAGCGGAATCCGTCCAGGAAGCGGCGGAACACGCCGCCCTCGCGGCGCAGCGCCGGCTGCGGCGGAGGAGCCACGGGACGTTCCGTGGCCTCTGGTTCGTCGTAATCGGCTCGCGCGATCGCGTCCACGACCTGGGCGTCATCGAAGCTCTCCGAGCCGGGGACCTCGGCCACGAAGCCGACCAGATCTCCGTCGAGCAGTACCTCGGCCTCCAGGCTCGTGGTGCCCTCCCGGCCCCAGATCGCCTCGCGTCCGTCGCCTACCGACACGCGTACCGCGTACATGTCGACGCCCCCCTTGTCCAGGTGCGCGTCAATGCCGCGGTCTCTCAGCGCATCGGCCACCCGCCGGGCCCGGTTCTCATCCATGCGCCAAACCTACCTGCCGGAAACTCCGCGTCCGCTCAGGATTTCCTGTGAGCCGGCCAAGCGCACAACAATGAGCATGGCCGGGCAGATTTCTCACCGCCGCACCGATGAGTCCGCCGGACGGACGCCGTTCTACCTCCGTAGGACGACTTACTGCCGAGGAGGCTTGCCATGGATTTCAAGCTTGAGCTGGTTCTGATCCCGGTCACGGACGTCGACCGCGCCAGGGACTTCTACGTGCGGGCGGGCTTCGCCTTGGACGTCGACACGAAGGTCAACGACCAGATGCGGGTCGTTCAGGTGACGCCGCCCGGCTCGGCCTGCTCGATCGGCTTCGGCACGGGGATCACCAAGGCGGCGCCCGGGTCGGCTCAGGGCCTGCATCTGGTGGTATCCGACATCGTGGCCGCCCGGGACGAGCTCGCCGGGCACGAGGTCGAGGTCAGCGAGGTGCGCCATCTCGAGTCGGGGCAGTGGGTGCCCGGGCCGCACCCGAAGCGCGCGAACTACGAGTCCTTCGCCGAGTTCTCCGACCCGGACGGCAACGTGTGGGTGCTGCAGGAGGTCAACCGGACATGACCGACCCGGCTTTCGCGGCGCAGGCCGAGCGCCATCGGCGTGAGCTGCACGTCCACTGCTACCGCATGCTCGCGTCCTTCGACGACGCCGAGGACGCGGTCCAGGAGACGTACCTGCGCGCCTGGCGGGGCCGCGAGGGCTTCGAGGGCGGCCCGATGCTGCGAGCCTGGCTGTATCGCATCGCGACGAACGTCTGCCTCGACATGCTGCGCCGCAGCCGACGGCAGTCGACGGCGATGAACTCCTTCGCCGAGGTGCCGTGGCTGCAACCGTATCCGGACCGGCTGCTGGACCAGGCCGCGCCGGGCGACGAGCAGCCGGATGCGGTCGCCGTCGAGCGGGAGACGATCGAGCTGGTGTTCCTGGCCGCGCTGCAGGTGCTGCCGCCGCGGCAGCGGGCCGCGCTGATCGCCCGCGACGTGCTCGGCTGGTCGGCCATCCAGACCGCGGCGGCGCTGGACACCAGCGTTGCCGCGGCGAACAGCGCGGTGCAGCGAGCACGCGCCCGGATGCAGGAGCACCTGCCGACCCGGCGGGCGGACTGGACCGCCGGGCAGCCCAGCGCCGAGGAACGAACGCTGCTGGATGGGTTCATCGACGCGCACGAGCGCTGCGACGCCGACGCGGCCGTCGCGATCGCGGCCCGGGACATCCGGATCACGATGCCGCCGCACCCGTACCTGTTCGACGGGCTCGACGCGATCGCGCCGCTGCTGCGGCGGGGCCTCGGGGCGGACCGCGACGGCGACTGGCGGCTGGTGCGGACGCGGGCGAACCGCATGCCGACCGCCGCTAGCTACCTGCGGCGCTGGGGCGACAGCGAGTTCCGCGCGTTCAAGTTCGACGTGCTGCGCGTCCGCGACGGCGCGATCGCGGAGATCACGACGTTCGGCCCCGGGTTGTTCCCCGTATTCGGCCTGCGGCCGACGCTGTCAGACGCCCAGGCCAGCCGGCCGTGACCGTGGGCTACCGGGCCGACTGACCGCGACCGAGACCGCGGCCATCCGCCCCGCCGCGACCACAGCCATCCCGCCGACCGCGACCGAGACCCGCGGCCATCCCCCCCGCCGCGACCACAGCCATCCCGCCGACCGCGACCGAGACCCGCGGCCATCCGGCCCGCCGCGACCGCAGCCATCCCGCCGACCGCGACCGCGGGCATCGGGCCGACGGGTGCCCGCTAGTCTTCGGGGTATGGCCAGCCGGGCGGACCGGGCGATGTCGTTCGGCGCGATCGCGGACGACTACGACCGGTTGCGGCCGCGGGCACCGACCGAAGCGGTGGACTGGCTCCTGCCTGACGACTGCCGGTCCGCCGTCGATGTGGGCGCCGGGACCGGCCTGCTCTCCCGTGCGCTGGCCGACCGGGTCGCGCAGGTCACAGCCGTCGAGCCCGATCCGCGGATGCGTGCGGTGCTACGAGCCCGATCCCCCGGCGTTCGCGTCCTGGCGGGCACTGGCGAGGCGATCCCGCTGCCGGACGCCAGCGTGGACGGCGTATTTGCGTCGTCCGCCTGGCACTGGATGGAGCCTGACCGGGCCGTTCCCGAGATTGCCCGGGTGCTGCGGGACGGCGGCCGGTTCGGCGTGATCTGGACCAGCCGGGACCGGGAGTCCGGCTGGCTACACGATCTCGACCTGGCCCCCGCCGCGTCGGCCGTCGACCCCGCCGCCGGGGCCCGGCGCGGGCACCACGAGGTCGAGCTCCCCGCGGGCGCGCCGTTCACCGAGATCGAGACCCGGTCCTTCGCGTTCGGCCGGCCCATGACCATCGACGACTTCGTGGACATGTACGCCACCACCAGCCGCCTGATCACGGCCAGCCCGCAGGACCGGGCGACCGAGCTGGCCCGCTTGCGAGCCGCACTGCGGGAGCGGTTCCCCGACTCCGCCCAGATCGACGTACCGATGCGGTCCCGGTGCTGGCGCGCCGACCGGGTGCGCCGGTATCCATGATCACTTCCACTTTGCACACGTTCCGACCACGGAATCGGGACAAACCACCCCGGAATTTGGTCGCACCGTGTGCAAAGTCGAAAGATGATCATGGAAGCTGGGCGGGCGGGGCCCCGGAAGGGCGGTTAGCGGGATTGGGGGAGCTTGACCGAGCCGCGCCGGGACCGGGCCGCGGAGGGGGGCGGAACGACCGGGCCGATGTCTCCGTCCGGCGCCTCGTCCAGGTCGACGATCACCGGGGCATGGTCGCTGGGCGCGGTGCCCTTGCGGGCCTGCCGGTCCACCCAGGCCGCGCGCACCCGGCTGGCCACCGGGTCAGAGGCCAGCACCAGGTCGATTCGCATCCCCAGATCGCGGTGGAACATCCCGGCCCGGTAGTCCCAGTAGGTGAACACCCGCTCGTCCGGCCAGCGATCCCGCACGACGTCGTGCAGGCCGAGCGCCTGCAGCTCGGCCAGCGCGGCCCGCTCCGGCGCGGTGACGTGAGTCTGCCCAACGTAAGCGTCCGGGTCGAACACGTCGGCGTCGGTCGGCGCGATGTTCATGTCTCCGCACACCATCGTGGCCTGCGGGCCGGCCGCGACCGCCGCGCGCAGCGCGGCCAGCCAGGCGAGCTTGTAGCGGTAATGATCGGAGTCCGGCACCCGTCCGTTCGGTACGTAGACCGAGTACACCCGAATCCCGCCGCAGGTCGCGGACAGGGCGCGCGCCTCCCGCGCCGGGAAGCCGGGCTCGTCGGCCAGCCCGGGGACCACGTCGTCCAGCCCGACCCGGGACAGGATCGCCACGCCGTTCCACTGCACCTCGCCGTGCAGGCCGACCGCGTAGCCTCGGCTGGCCAGCTCGTCGCCGAGCAACGCCGTGAAGGCGTCGTCGGCGAGCTTGGTCTCCTGCAGGCAGACCACGTCGGGTTGCCGCTGGTCCAGCCAGGGCAGCAGCCGCGGCACCCGCTGCTTGACCGAGTTCACGTTCCAGGTGGCAACCCGCACCCGGCCTACGGTAGCCGCACCCGCGGACGCCCCGCGGCCGCGGAGGCGGAATCAGACCGGCTCATGGCCCCGGGTAGGCATAGCCTGTCCCTTGGGGTCCCGGTCGGAACGGAGCAAACGCGCCGATGCACGAGGTCGTCACCATCGCCACTCCCGGGCTCGGGGACCGCAGCTACCTCGCCCACGACAGCGAGATCGGCATCGTGGTGGACGCCCAGCGGGACATCGACCGGTTCCTGACCGCGGCCGCTGAAGCCGGGGTCCGGATCACGCACGTGCTCGAGACCCACATCCACAACGACTACGTGACCGGCGGCTACGCCCTGGCCGGGGAGGCCGGCGCCGACTACGTCGTGGCCGGATCGGAAGACGTCGGGTTCGCGCGAACGCCGGCCCGCGACCATGAGACGTTCGGCGCCGGCCGGCTCCGGGTGACCCCGGTGCACACGCCGGGGCACACGCCCGGGCACCTGAGCTACGTGCTGGCCGAGGGCCAGGGCGAACCGGCGGCGGTATTCACCGGCGGGTCGATGCTGTTCGGCACCGTCGGCCGCACCGACCTGATCGGCCCGGACCGGACCGACCAGCTGACCCGAGCCCAGTACCGCTCGGTGCGCCGGCTGGCCGGCGAGCTGCCCGACCAGGTGGCGGTGTACCCGACGCACGGCTTCGGCAGCTTCTGCTCGGCCATCCCCGCCAGCGGTGACGAGTCGACCGTCGGGCGCGAGCGCCGGGTCAACGCGGCCCTGCGCGAGGCTGACGAGGATGCCTTCGTCAAGGAACTGACCGCCGGGCTGGGGGCCTACCCGCGCTATTACGCGCACATGGGCGCGGCGAACCGCGGCGGCCCCGGTGCCGCCGACCTCAGCCCGCCCCAGCCGGCCAGCCCGGCCGAGATCCGGCGGCGGATTGACGCGGGCGAGTGGGTGGTGGACCTACGCGGCCGCCGGGCCTTCGCCCGGATGCACGTCGGCGGCTCGATCTCGGTTGAGCTGAACGATTCGTTCGCCACCTACCTGGGCTGGGCGCAGCCCTGGGGCCAGCCGCTCACCCTGATCGGTGACGGACCCGAGGACGTGGCCGAGGGGCAGCGCCAGCTGGCCCGGATCGGCATCGAGGGATTCGCCGCCGCGAGCGGGCCGACCCGGGAACTGGCCGGCGGCAGGCTGGCCAGCTACCCGGTGACCGACTTCCCCGGCCTGGCCGGCGCCTGGGGCGCGCCCGGGCTCGTGCTGCTCGACGTGCGCCGGCTGGACGAATGGCAGGAAGGTCATCTGGCCGGCGCGGTGCACATCCCGTTCTGGGAGCTGGAAGGCCGGGTCGGCGAAGTGCCCGCGGGCGAGGTCTGGGTGTATTGCCACAGCGGATTGCGCGCCTCGATCAGCGCATCGATCCTGGACCGGGCCGGGCGATCGGTCGTCCACGTCGACGACGGCTGGCCCCGGGCTGCCGAGATCGGCCTGCCGATGACGCCGGCGGCGCAGGCGTAGTCTGAGGCTCTCCCGCCGGTCTCCCGGCCCGCAGCACACCCGCACCGCAGCAGCACTCGCACCGCAGGAGGGCATCGTGGACCAGCAGCAGGCAGTCCGGCTGCAACCCGGCGTGACGCTGGGCGGTACCGGATTGCAGTTGGTCGGCCGGGCCCGGGTCTACGCGTGCGGCATCACCCCCTACGACGTGACGCATCTCGGTCATGCGGCCACCTACGTCTGGATTGACGTGCTGGCCCGGGTGCTGGCCGCGGCCGGCGTCCAGGTGACCGTCTGCCGGAACGTCACCAACGTGGACGACGTGCTGACCGCGGCCGCCAGCCGGGCCGGTTCGCCCTACGACGAGTTCGCCGCTATCCAGCAGTTCTATTTCGACGGTGACATGACAGCGCTGGGGGTACGGCGGCCGGACCTGGAGCCGCGCGCCCACGCGCACGTCCAGCAGGTGATCGAGCTGGCCTCCGGCCTGCTGCAGCGCGGCGCGGCCTACCAGCGGGACGGGCAGGTCTACTTCCGGGGCGCGGGGATGCCGGCCCGGGCCGGCCTGGACCGCGACACCGCGCTCCGACTGTCTCAGGAGTACGGCGACCATCCCGGCGACGTGGCCAGGGACGACCCGTTCGACGCGCCCGTATGGCAGTCCTCGCACGGCGGCGAGCCGGCCTGGGACAGCCCGTGGGGCCCGGGCCGCCCCGGCTGGCACGCCGAGTGCACGGCCATGGCCCTGGACGCCTTCGGTCCCGCCGTGGACGTGCAGGCCGGCGGGGCCGACCTGCGCTTCCCTCATCACGCCTACCAGGCTGCCATGGCCGAGGCGCTGACCGGCGTGACGCCGTTCGCGCGAGCCAGGCTGCAGGCCGCCGTGGTCACGATCGGCGGGGCCAAGATGGCCAAGTCGGCTGGCAACCTGGTGCTGGTCAAAGACCTGCTGGCCAGCTACCCGATGGCCGCGGTCCGGATGCTCATCCTCGACCGCCGGTGGGCCGCGGACTGGGATTACCACCCACGCGACCTGGAGCACGCCGCGGCCCGGGTGGAGCGGCTCAGCGCCGCGGCGGGCAGGCCGTCGCGCGGCGCACCCGGGTCCGACGACTCGGCCCGCGCCGCCATCCGGTCCGCCCTGGCCCGGGACCTGGACGTGCCGACCGCGCTAGAGATCGCTGAGGACGCCGGCGGGCCGGTCGCGAGCGAACTCGCCCACTTCCTCGGCCTGCGGTAGCGCGACGGCCAGCCGTCAGCCGGAGCACGCGGCGACCGGCGGCCAACCGGCAGCCCGGCGGTCAGCCGACAGCCAGGCGGTCAGCCGGCAGCCAGGCGGTCAGCGGCAGGCTCGAGCATCTCGCGGGTGATGGCCCACCGCTCGTGCCCCCGCCAGGCCCCGTCGATGAACAGGTAGTCAGGCGAGTAGCCCTCGTAGCAGAAGCCGTTGCGTTTCACCAGCTGGATCGAGGCGTGATTGCCCGGCTGGATGTTGGCCTCCAGCCGGTGCAACCGCAGCGGGCCGAACGCGTAACCGATGACGAGCTCGATCGCCTCGGACATGTAACCGCGCCCGGCCGCGGGCGCGGACACCCAGTAGCCGAGGGCAGCGCTCTGGAATCGCCCGTGCACGATGTTGTTGATGTTGATCCCGCCGACGATCGCATCGTCGGTGCGGTCGCAGACCACCAGCCCGACGTTGGCGGGTCCGTCGAAGCGGGCCACGAACTCGCCGAACTCCTCCGGCGCGGTGGGCAGCGACATCCACGGATGATGCAGGCCGGCGCTGGCCCTGGCCACCGCGATGAACTCGGCCTCATCCGCCCGGCCGAGCGGGCGCAGCGCGACGCGCGACCCGGCCGGCTCGAGGTAGCACGGTCTCACGCCCACCGGGCCGCCCCGGCGGTGCGCACCGAGATCCGGCCTGCCGGGCCGGTCACGACCTCGCCGACCTCCGCCGCGCTCAGCCCGCGCGCGGTCAGGTCGCCGAGCAGCCCCGCCTTCGCGCCGGGCGCCACCGCGAGCAGCAGGCCACCGGAGGTCTGCGCATCGTGCAGCAGCACGATGACTTCGGGCGTGACCTCGCCGTCCACCACGACGACCTCGCTCATCCGGGCGATGTTGGCCCGGGTGCCGCCGGAGACGAAGCCGTCGGCGGCCAGGTCGGCCGCGCCGGGCAGCAGCGGCACCTGCCCGGCGTCGAGCCTGGCGGCCACGCCGCTAGCCGACAGCATCCGGTGCAGGTGGCCGAGCAGCCCGAATCCGGTGACGTCGGTGCCGGCCCGGACGCCGGCCGCGAGCGCCGCCTCGCCCGCGCCCGCGTTCAGCTGCGTCATGGATTCCACCGCGGCCCGCAGCACGCCGTGAGGCACGGTGGCGCGCTTGATCGCCGTGGCGATGACCCCCGTGCCCAGCGGCTTGGTCAGGATCAACCGGTCGCCGGGGGCTGCGCGGTCGATGGTGATCAGCCGGTCCGGATCGGCCATCCCGACCACGGCCAGGCCGTATTTGGGCACCGGATCATCGATGGTGTGACCGCCGGCCACCAGGCAGCCGGCCGCCGCGGCGACCCGGGCGCCGCCGCGCAGCACGGTGGCGAGCATCTCCAGCGGCAGCCCGTCGGCCGGCCAGGCGGCCAGGTTCACCGCGAACAGCGGGCGCCCGCCCATCGCGTACACGTCGGACATCGCGTTGGCGGCGGCGATCGCGCCCCAGTCCTCCGGGTCGTCCACGATCGGCGTGAAGAAGTCCGTGGTCAGCACCAGCGCGCGATCGCCGTCCAGCCGCAGCACCGCGGCGTCGTCGCCCTCCAGCGCGCCGACGAGCAGGTCGCCGGAGGCCGGCTCGATGGTGCCCATGGCGGCGAACACGGCCTCGAGCTTGGCCAGCGGCAGCTTGCAGGCGCAGCCGGCGCCCGGCGATAGCGAAGTCAGCCGCGGAACAACCCTCGCCGGTGTGGCCATCCGGACTGCCTCCAGGAGTCGCAGTGATCAGGAACTTGCCATGACGGTACGCCGGCCATCGGCGTTCCGGTAAACCGATTTTTTACCCGAACGGGCAGGGGCCGGCGTTGCGGTCCGTGCCCGGCCGCGTTCAGGACCCGGCGACCTGGAGCACGGCCGGCTCGAGCTGGCTGAACGTGGTGCGCCCGAAGTAAGCCCAGGCGATCCGCCCGCGCGCGTCCAGGATGTACGTCGACGGCGTCGCGGTGGGGGCTCCGGCGCCGAAACGGGCGGCGATCAGGTTGCCGGGATCGCTGATGCTCGGGAACGGGATGTGACGCCCCTGCTCGAAGGCGAGCCCGGCGGATCGGTTATCGCGCACATCGATGCCGACAAAGTGCACGCCGAGGCGGCGCGTGCCCCCGGCCACACGGGTCAGTACTGGCGCCTCCGCCTGGCACGGGCCGCACCACGAGCCCCAGAAGTTGATCACCACGGGCGCGCCGCGCAGGCTGGCCACGTTCAGGTGCGTGCCGGTCAGGGTGGTGCCGGAAATCTCCGGCGCGACGGGGCGTTGCCCCGCGGGGATGACCGAGCCCACCGCCGGAAGTCCCGCCTTGGTCGTCAGCAGGTGCCTCGCGCCGAGCGCGATAGCCACGACGGCCGCCACGGCGACCACGATGATCGTGATCTGCCGTCTCATCGCTGGCTCGTCCTGTGCTGGTAGCTAAGCGACCTGATCGGGGCCTGTGGCGGGGTCAGCACGGTGAGCACGGCGGTCACGGCCAGCATCACGGCCAGGGTGCCAACTTCCAGCTTGGTGGCCAGCGCCGGGCCCGAGCGGGGCCCGCCCGGCGCAGGTACGGGCCCGGACGCGCGGCGAAGCCAGATCCGGCCGGCCACGGCCAGCGATGCCGCCGCCGCGACCAGGGCGGCCTTGACGATGAGCACCCGTCCGTACGTAGTGGTCAGCAGCGAGCCTACCGGGACGAGCACCAGGGCGGTCACCACACCGGTGACCACCATGAGGGTGAACAGCCAGGCGGCCGCCAGGGAGTACCAGCGGACCAGGCGGCGCACGGCGGCCGGGTCGGATCGCCAGGCCACCGCGGCGCGGACGGTGTACCAGAGCATCCCGGCCCACATTGCGGCGGGCAGCAGGTGTGCCCAGGTGAGCATGGCACCGCCGACCGGGACGACGCCGTCGGGGTGGGCCCGCACTCCCTCGGCCCCGACCACCGCAAGCAGCGGCACGACGCTCAGCCCGGGTCGGCGCAGCCGGAGCAGGAGGGCCGCCACGGCGAATGAGGCGAGCTCGACGACGGCGATCACCCCGTCGCCGGTGTGCAGCAGGCGGGAGAGCGAGGGATGCGTGAGGGCGGCGGCGAGGCGGTTGTCGCCGAGTATCTCGATCGCGAGCCCGGCGCTCACCGCCAGTCCGAGCAACGATGCGCGCAGCGCTCCCGGGCCCGGCAGCGCGGCGGGCCCCGGCGCGGCCTGCCCGCGGGCCAGGGCGCGTCCGGCTATGCCGCCGATCGCCCCGGCCAGCGCGCACAGCAGCAGCCAGCGCAGCAACGCTACGACCCAGAGCTCCGGGCTGGACACCGCGCCATGCTATGGGACGCGGCGGCGGCTCATGTCACGGCACCAGGCGCTTTTCTTGATCGATGGAAGATCACGGGGTCAGATGACCAGCAATCCTCCATCGATCATGTGCCTGGCTTCAGGTGACGCGCGAGGACGTCTACGCTCGCAGCCACAGCCGGTAGACGATGAACAGCGGTACTCCGACGACGGGCCCGAGATCGCCCGGGAACTGCCGCACAGCCTCGGCTGAGGGCTGTGGCTCGGCGACGCGGTCCACCTTGAATCCGGTGAATGGCCCCTCGTCGGTGGTCGATGACCAGACCGCCGCCAGCTGGTCGTATGCCTCGCGGGTTTGCAGCGTGTGCTCAGCCTGGCTATCTGGCCTGTCCATGGTCACCACCGGCAGAGGTTAGCGAGAGCCGTCATGATGGACCAGTATCGACGGATACGCCAAGCGCATTTACGACGCGATCGTGGCGTAGACGACGATGTTGCTCAGGTAGTGGCCGGTCTGCACGTCGAAGGTGCCGCCGCAGGTGATCAGGCGCAGCTGCGGCGTCGGCGCCGGCCCGTACACCTTGACCGTCGGGAACCCGCGCTTGGTGTACTGGTGCACGGAGCTGACGCGGAATACGGCGAGCCGGCCGTCCTTCTGCCGCACGTAGATCAGGTTGCGCGGGTGCAGCAGGTGCAGCCGGTAGAAGATGCCGGGGCCGGTGAACGAATCGACGTGCCCCACGATCACCGAGGAGCCGATGGCGCCCGGCCGCGGGCTGCCGGTGTACCAGCCCGCCACCGTCGTGGTGGCCGGCACCTGCAGGGCTCCCGACTTGGTGATCCCGAGGCGGATAAGCCGGCTGCGCACCCCGATCGACGGGATCGTGAGCGAGACCGGAGCGGACGCGTGCGCGGAGGTCTGGGGCACCGGCGTCTGCGGCCGCCCGGCCGGCGCCAGCACCGGTTTGACCGGGCCCACGCGTGGCGGGGTGTAGTCGCGGTGGCTGGCCATCAGCAGCCCGGCCACGCCGGACCCGGCCAGGACCAGCCCGATGCCCGCCGCGACGACGGCGGGCCGGCCGACCAGCGCGAGCAGGCTGAGGTGCGGCCGGCGGTGCTTGCGGCGGGCCGGGGCCGTTCCGGCCCCGGCATCGGCCAGCCGCGGGCCGGACGGACGCGGCCCGCGGCTGGTCAGGCCCATGTCAGCGCGCGTGGGATCCGCGGGCCTTCCACGAGCGCCTGCGCCCGCGAAGTCGCGTCGCGGCGGCGGCGGCGACGAGAGCACCGAACGCCGTGGCCGCGGCCCACGGCAGCGGTGACGAGCCCGGGCGCGGCGCCATGCCGCCGAATCCTGTCGCGGCCCCGCCGGAGGGCAGCAGGTTGCTGCCGGCGGCGTCGGTCAGCGGGTCGATAGTCAGGTGACCCGGGTCGTCGAGCACCACGATCGTGTGCGTGGTGTCGGCGGGTAGGCCGACGCTCTTCGACGTGCTCATCGTCCCTCCGGCGGCCTTGATGTCCGCCGTGCCGGGCGCGACCGACACGTACGAGGTCACGCTGCCGAAGGCGAGGTTGCTGGCCAGGGCCTTGCTGCCGTCCATCACCGTGACCTTCTTCTCCTTCAGCGAGGCCTGGATGACCCGGACGAGTGACCGGCCCTTCGGGGTGGTGAGGGTGTCGTTCAGCACGGCCAGCCGCAGGCCCGCCGCCGGGCCTACACCGGCGACCGTGTACGCGTGGCCCGCCTGGATCTTGACCGTGGTGGATAGCACCGGCGGGGAGCTCGACGGCTTCCCCGCCCCGCGCATGGCCACGGTGTAGTCGCCCACCGGGACGGTCTGGTAGGTCGAGACGGTCCCGTAGGCGACGTGGTGGACGACGACCATGGCATTCGAGTTGCCCACCGAGTACAGGTAGACGTCGACCGGCGGGGTGTTCGGGGACAGGTGCGCGAGCCGGAGGTAGCCGGTCGCCTGGTGGGTTGCGGGTGAGGCCAGCGCGGCGGGGGCGGCCGCGGCGAGCCATCCGGTCAGCAGAGCGCACGCGCCGAGCAGGCGGAGGACGCGGCGGACCGGTGCCTGGTGATTCATGGTTTCCTCATTTCACGGCCGCCCGCACGGGGGCGGCCCTTCGTCATCACCGGGGTGTCCTGACAACGGGATTGCCCGCGCTCAGCAGCCCCAGCTGGCTGGGCGCGGCGAACTGGATGCGCAGGGCAGGCTGCCCTGACGCATCCGGAACGATCTGGGTGCTCGCGGGGAGGTACGGCGCCTGCTGCCCCAGCCAGAATCGGCGGAGCTTGTCCAGCACGGCGCTGCTCGCCTTGGCCCCGCTGACGGTGCTGGCGATAACCGCCGAGCGCACCGGGACGCCGGAAGTCGCGCCCGGCGCGGCGATACCGAACGACACGATCCGCAGCCGATTCCCGCGGTGGGCCGCGGTCGAGATCGTCGCGAGAAGCCGTGAGTCCACCATTCCGCTCGCAAGTTGATGTCGGGCCGGCGGCGCGACCACGATCTTGGAATTGTGCAGCATCTCGGCGCCGTAGGCCTTCCTGGCCGCCAGGTCGGCGTGGAACTGGCGCAGGTAAGCGGGGGAACCGTCCGGGGCCACGACGCGCACGTCGACCCTGGCGCTGCCAGCGCCGAAGCTGGCCACGGTGATCGGCGCGTAGACCGAGGTGAGGCGGGATCCGAACTGGCTTCTCAGCACGGCGGTCGCCGCAATCATTTCGGAGGCGAGCGGGTCGAGCGCGCTCGGCCTCAGCGAGACGAGGTTGGGTGCCGGGAATCCGTGCGCAACCAGCGCGGAGCACATCACCGGGTCACAGGACACGATCGTGCCCCGGCTCACCTGCTGGTCGATCCACGCCGCCGCGGCGCTGCGAGCGGCCTGCGCGGTGAGCACCGGGTTCGCCCCGCCGCCCGCGCGATGCTGGCTCGGCGCCTTCCCGTTGCCCGCGCGCACCTGGCTCGGTGCCTCCTTGCCGCCCGCGCGGTGCTGGTTCGACGCGGTCCCGCCGGGCAGCGACAGCGCCACGGCCAGGCCCGCTGCCAGGACTACCACTACCGCCAGGGCCGCTGCCCAGGCCCACCGCCACCGGCGCCCCCGCCGCTCCCACCACAGCCGGATCGTGGTGGCGATGACGGTGGGCCAGGACGGCTCCTGGCGCGGAAGAGCCGGCCCGCGCTGCGATTGGGCCTGCGGCCGCGTCTGCGGCACCAGGTCACGCTGGCCGGCGGGCCCGGATTCGCCGTGATGATTGGCCGGCTCGGCCGCCGCGGGCGAAGCCACCGCTGAGGGATCCCCCTGATGATTGGCGGGCTCGCTTCCAGGGGGGGTCTCCCGGCCCGGGCGGGACTTACCGGCCCGCGCGGCCTGACTGTCCGGCAGGTTCCCGCCGGAACGCGGCCTCGGGTCGGCCGGCCAGGCCGGACCGCGCGCGGTCTTGCCGTCGTCGGGGGCGGGACCGGGCGGCTGGACGTGCTGGCCGGGAGGCACGTTCACGGCCGGCCGGGGTGCGATCTTGGCGTCGTCGGGATCGAAGCCAGGCGGCTGGGCGTGCTGGCCGGGACGCGCTTTCACGGTGGGCCGCCGCGCGGTCCGGGCAGCATCAGACCCGGTGCCGACGGAACTCGCAGGTTCCGGCGACCACCGATCCGGCCCCGGATCTGCTGCCGACGCTAGCGGCAGCAGCGGCGCACCTCGACTCCATGTGCCCATGGGTCCAGCCCCCCCAGACGGCACATTGCAATGACGCGGCCCGACGGACCGCCGGGCGCTATCCGACCTGAATTTTCGCGAAACGGTGAAGTTCGCGGATCTTGCTCACGTGCTGGCTACCCGTGGACGGCACCCCCCAGTGCCTGCCGGGGCGGCCAGGCCCGCCTCTTCCCTCCCTAATGAGCGCGAATGCAGATGGTTGAGCATAGCGGGTTGCCCGGCCCACGGTACATACGTGACACTGATTCGGATTTGAGCGTGCCGGGAAAGTTCTCAACTAGCCGGGAAGCTGGTGTCAGCCGATTCCGTACGCTCCGTGCGGTACCGGGAGGAGAGAAGCTCCGTGCGGTACCGGGAGGAGAGAACTTGAACGCGACGGGCAAGAGGCGAGCCCTGACCATGACGGCCTGCGCGCTGGTGATCTCGTTTGCCGCGCTGTTGAGCTCCACCGCGCCCGCGGGCGCCACCTTGCCGCCGCCCGGCTCTCCCATCGCCTCCAGCTCGCAGAGCAGGCAGCAGCGCATCAAGGTGCTCACCGCGGCGCTGCGCACCATGCAGCGGACCTTCAGCAGGCACCGCTTTGACACGCCCGGGCCGCAAGACATCTTCGACTACCAGATCGGTGACCTGTGGAAGCGCGACATTGACGGGTTCGGGACCGCCGTCGCGGTGATCGAGGGCTGGGACGACCCGAACGTGAGCAAGGTCGTCGCCGGGTTCGACCGGACCTACGGCCTGCCGAATCCGCAGATCAAGACCGTGTTCCCCGGGGGGCCGCTGCCACGCAAGTGCCCCCGGGGGATGGTCAGGCTCGGCAGCTACGGATCCTGCGACGCGTGGCAGCACGAGCTCGAACTCGACGTGATCTCGGCCCACCTGATGGCGCCATACGCCAAGATCGTGATCTCCGCCACCCCTGCGGACAGCGAGATCACCGACGACGCCGCGAGCCAGGTCGCCCCGCCGGAGATGATGCGGGCGCTGGAGTACATCAGCAGCCGCCGCCTGGCCAACGCCATCTCGATCAGCGACGGCACCGGCGAAATTACCTACAGCCACGGCCAGGAGGAGATCGCCGCCCAGGACCCGGGCGAGCTGGCCGCCGCCGCGGCGGGCATCCCGGTCACGGTCGCGACCGGCGACTGCGGGGTGGTGCAGAACCTGGCCGTGGCCAAGAACCAGTGCGGGAACACCTCGGCCACGCCGGACACGGCCGCCTGGGACGACTCCGGATGGGTCACCGCGGTCGGCGGCAGCGTGCCGAACCTAAGCCCCGCGGGACACAAGATCGGTCCCGACCCGGTGTGGCACGTGGGCGGGTTCTCCGAGGGCGCCGGGTTCTCGTCGGTGTTCGCGCGTCCGGCCTACCAGAACGGGGTGGCCAGGATTACCGGCAGCCGGATGCGCTCGGTGCCCGACATCACCATGGACGCGCAGAACGGAACGTCGCAGTCGGCCCCGCTGTTCGCGGGCGTGCTCGCCCTGGCCACCCAGCTGAATCACGCGAACGTCGGGCCGATCAACCCCGCTCTTTACGCGACCCTGGGACCGGCAGGCGCAAGGGCCGGGATAGCCGACGTCGTCAAGGGCAACGACTCCGCGCCGAAGGTCACCGGCTTCACGGCCGCCCGCGGATTCGACGTGGCCAGCGGGTGGGGCACGATCAACGCGAGCAGGTTCGTGCCCAGCCTGGTCGCCGCGACCCGCGCCGAGAATCAGGAGGCTTCGGCCCGGCATCAGGCCGCGGCCCAGCTGAGCAGTATCGAGCACAGCATCCAGCTGTCCCCCGGCGTCATCCCCCCGGGGCACGAGGCCTACCTGCTCGACCAGGGTTTCCTGCCCGGGCATCCGGTCGGGCTGTACATCGATAACGTACTGATCCGGACGCTCACCGCCAGCCCATCCGGCTACGTCACAGACACGATCAGCCCGTCCAGGCTGGACCTGTCCGCCGGAAAGCACGTGCTGCAGCTGAGGAGCATGCTCTTCACGGCCACGAGAACGTTCACCAGCGGCTAGGCGAGGGTTCCGGTCCCGCCGGCCGGGATGGCGGAGCACAGGTATGTAATAGCGCTACCAGTGCTACGCCATCGTGGCCGAAGGAGGGCCGGGCATGTCGTCTCTCGTCTACCAGCGGGGATTCGGTAACGAGCACCTGAGCGAGGCGGTGGCCGGGGCGCTGCCGGCCGGCCGCAATTCGCCGCAGCGGGCACCGCTCGGGCTCTACGCTGAGCAGGTCAGCGGAACCGCGTTCACCCAGCCCCGGGCGGTGAACCGGCGCACCTGGGTCTACCGCATCATGCCGTCGGCGGCGCATGCGCCGTTCCGGAGAATCGACAACGGCCTGCTGCGCAGCGCGCCGTTTCAGGAGGTCGAGCCGGATCCCAACCGGATGCGCTGGGATCCGCCTGCGCTGCCGGCGGCGGGCACCGACTTCGTCGACGGCCTGTACACGGTCGGCGGCAACGGCGACACGCTCAGCCACGCCGGGATCGGGATCCACTGGTATGCGGCGAGCGCGCCGATGGTGGACCGCTACTTCGTCGACGCGGACGGCGAGCTGCTGATCGTGCCCGAATCCGGCAGCCTGCTGCTGCGCACCGAACTCGGCCTGCTGCACGTGGCACCGGGCGAGTTCGCGGTGATGCCCCGGGGCATCAGGTTCCGGGTCGAGCTGCCGGATCAGGTCGCGCGCGGGTATATCTGCGAGAACTACGGGGCCAGCTTCACCCTGCCCGAGCGCGGCCCGATCGGCGCGAACGGGCTGGCCAACGAGCGGGACTTCCTGGCCCCGACCGCGGCCTACGAGGAGGCCCGGCGGACCGCCCAGGTGGTGGAGAAGTTCGGCGGCAACCTGTGGGCGGCCGACTATGACCACTCCCCGCTCGACGTGGTGGGCTGGCACGGGGACTACGTGCCCTACAAGTACGACCTGGCCAACTTCATGGTCATCGGCACGATCAGCTTCGATCACCCCGATCCGTCGATCTTCACGGTGCTGACCTCCCCCACCGACTCCCCAGGCCTGGCCAACGCCGACTTCGTGGCGTTCGCGCCGCGCTGGCTGGTCGGCGAGGACACGTTCCGGCCGCCGTGGTTCCACCGCAATATCATGAGCGAGTTCATGGGGCTGGTGCGCGGCGTCTACGACGCCAAGGCCGAGGGGTTCCTGCCGGGCGGCGCCAGCCTGCACAACTCGTTCAGCTCGCACGGGCCCGACGCCGAGACGTTCGAGCGGGCCAGCGCCGCGGATCTCGCGCCGCAGAAGGTGGACGACACGCTGGCGTTCATGTTCGAGACCCGGTGGCCGGTGGTGCTGACCCGGCAGGCGCTGGAGACCCCGCAGCGCCAGCGCGACTACGACGACGTGTGGCGCGGCCTGGCCCCGCGGTTCGGCTGAGGTCTCCACGCTGGTCCCGCCGCCGGGCGGCGGCCAGCCGGGTCACAACGGCAGCTTGAAGCCCTCGTGCGTGGCGGAGAAGCCGAGCCGCTGGTAGAAGCGGTGCGCGTCCGCGCGCCGCTTGTCGCTGGTCAGCTGGACCATCCGGCAGCCGCGGCGGCGCGCCTCGGCGATGGCCCAGGTAATCATGGCTTCGCCCAGGCCCTGCGACCGATAGCCCGCGCCCACCCTGACCGCCTCGATCTGCGCTCGCAGCGCGCCCTGCCGGGCCAGGCCGGGGATGAACGTCAGCTGCATGGTGGCCGCCGCCTGGCCATCTTCCGCGGTCGCGACGAGTAGTAGCTGGCCGGGATCGCCGTCGATCGCGGCGAAGGCGGTCCGGTACGAGGCCAGATCCGGGTCCGTCCCGGCTTCGCGCGTCGCGCCCAGCTCATCGTCGGCGAGGAGGCCGACGATGGCCGGGAGGTCGTCGGCGGTAGCCCGGCGGACCGCGAATCGCCCCGGGCCCAGGGGCAGGACGGCAAGCTGACCCACGCGTTAAGCGTGGCACAAGGCCTGCCCATGCCCAGGCCAAGTTCTGTCATTGTGACGAAGTTGGTCCCGCGAACACTGTCGGTATCCGTGGTCGCGATGGCAATACTTGTCGGGTGCATGGCAACACGAGTCGGATGCGCAGGGTGCAGAAGGCCGCGCTCAGGGTTCCTGAGATCACGGTCTACTTCTGGGTGATCAAAGCGCTGTCCACGGCGCTGGGCGAGTCAACGTCGGACTACCTGGTCCACCGGATCCACCCGGTGCCGGCCGTGCTGCTCGGATTCACGGGGTTCGTCATCGCGCTGGCACTGCAGTTCTCCATGCGCCGGTACGTGGCCTGGACCTACTGGTTCGCCGTGGTCATGGTCGGGGTGTTCGGCACGATGGCCGCCGACGTGCTGCACGTCGGTTTCCACGTGCCCTATATCGCCTCCTCGCTGCTGTACGCGATCGTGCTGGCGCTGGTGTTCTACACCTGGGACCGCACCGAGCACACGCTGTCCATCCACACCATCGACACCGCCCGCCGGGAGGCGTTCTACTGGGCCGCGGTGGTCGCCACCTTCGCCATGGGCACCGCGCTGGGCGACCTGACGTCGATCACCTTTCACCTGGGCTACTTCGCCTCCGGGATCCTGTTCGCCGCGCTGATCCTGATCCCGGCGATCGGTTACCGGTGGTTCGGCATGAACTCGATCCTCGCGTTCTGGATCGCCTACGTGCTGACCCGCCCGGTCGGCGCCTCGTTCGCCGACTGGTTCGGCAAGCCGAAGGCCTTCCACGGCCTGGGCTACGGCGCCGGCACCGTCGCCGGGGTGCTGGCCATCATCATCTTCATCCTGGTCGCCTACCTGGCCATCACCCACGCCGACGAGCAGCAGCCCAGCCGGCCCGAAGCGGAGCGGGACCGGCGCCGGCACGCCGCCAGGGATCGCGTCCGCTAGCCCAGCCAGGACGCTGGTCAGGGGGCGAGCTGGGCGCGAGAGCACCTGGTCACGTACGGCATCGAGATCTCCGCCGGGCCGGCCAGGGCGGGGTGGGTGTCGAGCAGCCGCTGGACGCGGGCCAGGACGGCGGCCCGCTGGTCCGGCGGCATCGTGATGATGTAGCTGCGCGATGCGACCAGGTCGATGATCCCGGCGGGCGTGGTGGGCCTGCTCCACTCGACGTCGAACCGCTCGACCGGCCCGAACGGCGGCCCGACCACCGGCGCGTCGCTGCCGTTGTCGACATAGTCCGGGGTGTGGATGATCCTGGTCAGCTGGGCAACCCAGTCCACCCGCTCGTCCCTGATGTTCCACAGCAGGCCGAGTCGCCCGCCCGGGGCGAGCACCCGGACCGCCTCGGGCACCGCCCGGGCCGGGTCGACCCAGTGCCAGGCCTGAGCCACCAGGACAGCGTCCACGGCATGATCGGCGAGCGGGATTCGCTCGGCCGTGCCGGCCAGGGCCGGCACGCCGGGCAGCACCCGGGCCAGCTGGTCGCGCATCCCGGCGGACGGCTCGACGGCCACGACGTCGAGCCCCCGGTCGCGCAGCGCGCGGGTGAGCTTGCCGGTGCCCGCGCCGAGGTCAAGCACGCGGCGCGCGCCGGGCGGCAGCAACCAGTCGATGGCCTCGTCCGGGTAGGACGGCCTGGCCCGCTCGTAGGTCACGGCAGCGGCTCCGAACGAGACGGCCTGGGCCTTGCGACGTTCGCTACCGGCCATGGGTCCATTATCGCTGCCGGCGCCGACTAGGCTCGCAGCATGCACATTCCCAGCCCGTCGATCAGCGGTTTCCACATCGGCCCGCTCGAGATTCACTTCTACGCACTGATGTACCTGATCGGCATCGCGGCGGCGATCATGATCACGCGGCGCCGCTGGCGGGCCGTGGGCGGGCATCCGGACCTGGTCGGGGACGTGGCGCTATGGTCGGTCTCGGCCGGGATCATCGGCGGGCGGATCTACTTCGACATCACCACGCCCATGGACATCCCGCACGTCTGGTACGGCGCGTTCGCCGTGTGGAGCGGCGGGCTGGGCATCTGGGGCGGCATCGCCCTGGCCGCCGTGGTGGGAGCCTGGCGGGTACGCCGGGCCGGGGCGAGCGTGTCGCTGTTCATGGACGCGGTGGCGCCTGCCCTCCTGGTGGCCCAGGCGATCGGCCGGGTCGGCAACTACTTCAACAAGGAGTTGTTCGGCAAGCCGACCGGCCTGCCCTGGGGGCTGGAGATCCCGCTCGCCTACCGGCCGCCGGGATACACGGCCTACCGGTACTTCCAGCCATCGTTCCTGTATGAGCTGATCTTCGACCTGCTGCTCGCCGCCGCGCTGGTCTGGCTGGGGCATCACCGCAACATCAAGCCGCCGGGACTGTTCGCGCTGTACGTGGCCGGCTACTCCGCCTACCGCATCTTCGAGGAGACGATCCGGATCGACTCGTCGGCGCACTTCCTCGGCCTGCGGCTGAACATGTACATCGCGATCGCGCTCACCGTGATCGGCGCGGCCTGGTTCGTGCGCTCGCAGCGCCCGGGCCGAAGGACAGCCGCCAACGCGCCGCCGGGCGCCGAGCCCGCCGTGGCGGCGCCGCCAGGCGCGCCCGGCACCTCCGGCCCCGCCGCCGAGTCCGCGGGAACCGCGCAGGACGCCGCCGAGGTGGCCGGGACCGATCACGCGCCGGCGCAAGGGGGAACGCCGCGCGGGCAGGACTAGGCCTGCCTAGAACAGCTCTACGCGGGTATCCAGCGTCGCCTGGTCGATGATCAGGACGGAACCGTTCGGCAGCACGTTCCATCCATCCTGCGGCCAGCCGGTCGACGCGACCACGACCGTGTTCTCGGTCACCAGGTAATCGAGGTCGAAGTAACACGAGGCGTCGGTGTCGGACCCGCTGAATCCCCGCTCCCGCATGGCCGCGTAGGGGATGCGCTCCGGATCGTGCCAGGAGATCGCGTACAGCGTGCCGGGGGCCAGCAGGATCGCGTTCAGGCTGTTCGGGGCGTAGTTGGCCCGGATGTGCTGCACCGTGTCGGCCACCGCGGCGACCACGTCGCCGCCGCGGGCCTCCAGCCGGTACATGATGTGCAGGAAATACCGCTCGCTGTCGGTGCTGCCGGACAGCCGCTGCTCCCACTGCGGCGGCAGCATCCGCGGCAGCCGGTCCTGGGGGTGAATGGCCCCGTTGTGCGCCATGGCGAAATCGCCGTAACGGAACGGATGGGAGTTGCGGTCCAGCACCGGCAGCCCCGGGGTAGCCCAGCGGAGGTGAACCAGGCCGAGATCGCCGATCGGACTGTGCGCCAAGCGCTCGTAGTCGGGATCATCGCTGGCCCGCCGGGGCGCCTTGGAGATCTGCAGGTCCCCGCCATTGCGCGCGGCCATCCCCCAGCCGTCGCCGTGCGCGGCCGACAGGGCGGTGAACTCGCGGAGCCCGGGCTCGCCGATGAGCTCGGCCACCGAGGCGTGACTGCGCGATCCGTAACCCAGTACCCGGCACATGGCTTACAAGTACTTCCCCATGCCGCCGCCCACGTCGATGGACGCGCCGCTGATGTAGCTGGCCCGGTCCCCGGCCAGGAAGGCCACCAGGCCCGCGACCTCGTCGGGCCGGCCGAATCGCCCCAGCGGTACCTCGCGGGCGGCGAGCTGCCCGAAGAACTCCTCGGCCGGCACGCCGGGGGCGCGGCGGGCGCGGATGTTCTCCCACTGCGGCGTCACCACGAAGCCGATGTTCACGCTGTTGACCAGGATCCCTTCGTGGCCGAGCTCGATGGACAGCGCCTTGGACAGGCTCAGGCAGGACGCGCGGTTCACCGATGAGGCGAGGAAAACCGGGTCCGGGTACCGAGCGTATACAGCGTTGATGTTGATGACGCGCGGGGCGGTGCTCTGCCGCAGGTGCGGCAGCGCGGCGCGGATGCAGCGGATCTGGGAGAACAGCTTGACCTCGATGTCACCGTGCCAGTCGTCGTCGGTCAGCGCGGCGAACCGCCCGGGCCGGGCCGCGCCGGCGTTGTTGACCAGGATGTCGGTGCCGCCCAGCGCGGCCGCGGCGGCCGCGATGAACGACTCGACCTGGCCGGGGTCGGTGACATCGCAGGGCAGCGCGGTGACGCTGCCACCCGAGGCGGCCAGCTCGGCGGCCGTCTCGACGAGCTCGGCCTTGTGCCGGGAGCAGATGGCCACGGCCGCGCCCTCGGCCAGCAGCTCGGCGGCGATGGCCTGGCCCAGCCCCTTCGAACCGCCGGTCACGATGGCCCGGCGGCCGCGCAGGCCGAGGTCCATCAGGCCGGGTCTGGGGAGGGACCGGCGGCCTGGCCTTCGACGTCCTGGGCCTGGCTGCCATCGGCCCGGGTGCCCAGCGCCGCGGCCACGCTGAGCAGGCTCTTGCGCGGCGGGCAGAAGACGTCCACCTCACGGCAGTGGCTGTCGGTGGTCCAGGCCCCGTGCGGCACCCAGGCGGGTACGACCGCAACGTCGCCCGGGCGCATCACGCGCACGTCGCCGTCCAGGTCGAAGGTGAACTCGCCCTCCAGGACTATGACGATCTGCTCTTCTTCGTGCACGTGCCGCGGCGCCTCGACGCCGGGCGCGAAGTCCACGAAATTGGCCATCGCGCGCTGCCCGAGCACGGGGCGGAAGCCGAGTCCGGGCACGAACTCCGCGGCGTCGATCGAGCCGATGCTGATGTAACGGCCGGGTCCGGCCGGCTCGCCGAGGGCCTCGGTGCTGAAGTGGGTGGCGGCGTCGCTCATGATTCCTCCACGGAGTTGGCGGGCAGAGCGGCGCGGGTGAGATCGGCCAGCCGGCGCACGCCCTCGCTGATGAGATCGTCGGCCACCCGGCTGTAGGCCAGCCGGAGCTGCCGTGCCCCGGCGCCGTCGGCATAGAACGGGCGGCCGGGCACGTAGGCCACCTTAGCCGCGCGCGCGGCCGGGGTCAGCGCGACCGTGTCCACGCCCTCGGGCAGCGTCACCCAGGTGAAGAACCCGCCGTGCGGCGTGGTCCAGGTGGTCCCGGCCGGCATGTGCTGTTCCAGGGCACTAGTGATCACCCCGGCGCGGCGCTCATACAGCTCCCGGGACGCCACGAGCTGCGTGTCCAGGTGCCCGCCGCGCCCGTACTCCTCGAGCATCCGCTGGCCGAGCGCGCCCGAGCACTGGTCGGAGTTCTGCTTGGCCGTGCAGAGCTGCTCGATGATCACCGGCGGACCCGCGGCCCAGCCGAGCCGGACGCCGGGAAAGAAGATCTTGGAGAAGGTCCCGGCCTGCACGACCGTTTCCGGCGCGAGCGCCCACAAGCTGGGCGGGCGGGCGGCCTCGAAACCGAGCTCGCGGTAGGCGACGTCCTCCAGGATCAGGAACCCGTAGCGACGGGCCAGGTCGACCAGGGCAGGCCGGCGGTCGGCCGCCAGAGACAGGCCGGTCGGATTCTGATGATCGGGGATGCTGTACACCAGCTTGGGCCGCAGGCCGCCCCGGAGCAGGTCATCGAGCGCGTCCACGCACAGCCCGCCGGCGTCCATCGGCACCGCGCGCACGTCGGCTTCGTAGCCGCGGAAGGCCATAATTGCCCCGAGGTAGGTCGGCGCCTCGACGACTACCACGTCACCGGGGTCGATAAGGCTCTTGGCCAGCAGTTCCATACAGTCAATGCCGCCGCTGGTCACCATCAGCTCGCCGGGGCCCGGGCGCTGCCCCTCGTGCTGTTCCAGCCGCCCGGCGAGATAGTCGCGCAGGCTGGCCAGACCTTCGGTCGCGGAGTACTGCAGCGCTACCGCCGCGTCTTCGGCCAGCAGCCGCCCGGAGATTTCCGCGAGCACGTCGGCGGGGAAGGTCTGCGGATCGGGAAACCCGCCGGAGAACGTGATGACGTCGGAGGCCCCGGCCAGGGCCAGGATCGCGGTGATCTCGCCGCCGCCGAGCGTGCGCGTCCGGCGGGCGAAGCTTGCGGTCCAGTCCCGGGCGGTCGGGGCGTCGGGCATCGCGGCAGATACCGGGGCGGCCATCCGTGCCTTCCTCTCCTCACAGTCAGTTGTTGGCACTGACCTCGGTCTTGTCTTGACAGGGATCCTGTCAAACGTAAGAATGCCTGGCAAAGTGATATTCGTTTGATAACGTGAAGACACCAGCATACTCGCTGTTATCAGGCGTCGCGGCAGGGGATTCTGGCACGTGGCACGGAGCTCTGGCCCGCTCGCCGGGCTCGCCGAGGTCGTCACCCCGACCACCCCCAAGGTCGAGGTGGACGACCTGGACATCGCATTGCTGCGCGAGCTCGCTGTGGACTCGCGCCAGTCGCAGCGGGCGCTGGCCCGCGCGGTCGGCATGTCGCCGCCCGCGATCGCGGACCGGCTGGCCCGGCTGGAACGGGCGGGCGCGATCCGCGGTTACCGGGTGGACATCGACTGGGCAGCTCTCGGCGTCCCCGTCGTGGTCTACATCGCCGTCACCGCCCGGGCCGGGATGGATCTGAGCCAGATCATCAGCGCCATCCGCGAGCTTCCGGAAACCCAGGACATGAGCGTGGTCACCGGCGGCCTCGACCTGCTGGTCCGGCTGCGGGTCAGGGACCAGATGCACCTGCGGGATCTGCTGCTGAACACCATCTTCCAGATCCCCGGTGTGCAGCGGACCGAGACCTTCCTGTCCCTCGCCGACGTCGAGCCCGCCAACTTCACCCTCGCCCTGCTCGACCAGATGGCCGAGCGAAGCGGGCGCGACCACGCCATCTGAATCGGAGGACGGACAGGTGAGCACTTCAGCCCCGCAGCCCGCGCAGTCTCCCGGCGGCACGGCCGGTGTCGGCCAGCCGGGGTTCGTGGCCAGGCACGGCCTGTTCAGCGACGAGCAGGCTGAGGCGGCCCGGGCGCTGGTCCGCCAGATCCCCGACCTTGACCTGCGCACCGTGCGGTTCGTAGTAGTCGACCAGCATGGCGTGCCGCGCAGCAGGTCGCTGTCGGCGCAGGCGGCGATCGACGTGTTCGCCAACGGCCTGGACTTCTCCGGGGCGATCTACAGCCTGGACACGGGCAACAACGTGTTCGTGCCGCCGTTCGCCCCCGGCGGCGGCTTCGGCATCGAGGAGTTCACCGGCTTCCCCGACGTCGTCCTGGTGCCCGACCCCGGCACGTTCCAGGTGCTGCCCTGGGCGGACCGGACCGGCTGGATCCTGTGCGACGTCTACTTCAGCAACGGCCAGCCGGTGCCGCTGGACGGCCGCCACCTGATGCGCCGCATGCTGCGCGACCTCGGCGAGGCAGGCTACGACTATCTGGCCGGCCTGGAGATCGAGTACTACATCGTCAAGCTCACCGAGCAGCCGCTGAAGCCGGAGGACGCCGGGTTCACCCCGCCTGCTCCGCCGGTGAGCGTGTTCGAGCGGGGCTACCAGTTCCTGTCCGAGGTGCGGCTGGACAGCGTGGCCGCGACGCTCGAGGCGCTCCGCGACGGGCTGACCGCCATCGGGCTGCCGCCGCGGTCGATGGAGGACGAGTGGGGACCCGGGCAGATGGAGTTCACCTTCGCGCCCATGGCCGGACTGGCCGCGGCCGACGCGGCCGTGCTGTTCCGCTCAGCGGTCAAGCAGATGTGCCAGCGCCGCGGGCTGCTGGCCACTTTCATGTGCTGCCCGGGGCTGCCGAACTTCTTCTCTTCCGGGTGGCACCTGCACGAGTGCCTGGTCCAGCGCCCCGGCGGGCAGAACACGTTTGCCAGCCCGGACGCGAGCCTGTCCGCGGTGGGGCGGCAGTTCGTCTCCGGGCTGCTCGATCACGCGCTGCCGATGATGATATTCGCCGCGCCGACGGTGAACGGCTACCGGCGCTACCGCCCCTACTCCTTCGCCCCCGACCGGGTGGGCTGGGCGCTAGAGAACCGCGGCGTCATGGTCCGGGTACAGGGCTCGCCGGGAGACGACAGCAGCCACGTAGAGAACAGGATCGGCGAGCCCGCCGCCAACCCGTACCTCTACATGGCGGCCAACATCGCCGCCGGGCTGGACGGCATCCGGCGCGGCCTGGATACCGCGCCGGTCGAGGAGGACCCGTACGCCGCCCAGGCGGCCATGCTGCCCACCTCCCTGGACGAGGCGGCCAGCGCCCTGGAGAAGGACGAGTTCTACCCGCAGGCGTTCGGGAAGACGTTCACCGACTATCTGCTGATGATGAAGCGGGCCGAGCTCAAGCGCTACGAGGCCTCGCTGGCCGGCCACCCGCCCACCGAGGACCAGCCGGTCACCGACTGGGAAATGCGCGAGTACTTCGAGTTCTTCTAGGAATCAGACCGTGACCCTGCAGCACATCGTCCTGTTCAGCTTCCCGAAGCCGCTGACCGCCGGGGAGGAAGAGCAGATGCGGGCGATGGTCGCGTCCTGGCCGAAGGAGATCGGCCTGATGACGAAGTGCCGGTTCGGCACCGATATCACCGGCGCACGGACCCGCGGCTACGGCTATCTTCTCTACACCGAGTTCGCCGACGTGGAGACGATGACCCGCTACCGGGACCATCCCGTCCACCAGCGGTTCTTCGACTGGCTTGTGGAGCGCGACTGCACACCACTCGCGTTCGACTACTACCTGGACGCCACCACCGTCCTGCAGGACGAGTAAGGATCTTCGGACAACGCAACGCGGAGCACGAGCAGCGCTATAGCCCTGCTCATGCTCCGCGTTGTGCTGCAACGCTTCCGCCTAGCGGGCGGACTCCGCCAGGGCGGCGGCCTGCACCGGGCCGGCCGGCGCGGACGCGGCCTCGGTGGCCTCGACCGGGACGGGGTTCGCGTGCCGGGCCCGGCGCCGCGGGATGACCACGGCGGCCGCCGCAGCCGCGGCGACGATTCCGGCACCGACCCACACCGCGGCGTCGAGCCCGTGGGCGAACGAGGCCGGTGAGGAGTAGCCGCCCACCGACGAGAACACCGACGCGAGGACCGCGATCCCGAATACGCCGCCCAGTTCCCTGATCGCATTGTTGGCACCCGAGGCGATCCCCTCCTGGTCGGGCCGCACGGAGCCCAGCACGGTGTTGGCCACCGGCACGAAGAACAGCGCCATGCCGACGCCCGAGATCACGAAGGGCAGGATCAGGCTGGCGTACGCCAGCGCCCGTGACGCCGGCGGCCGGATTGAGTCGGCGCAGCAGCCGACGTTCGGCCAGCAGGACTTCGCCGGCCAGGTCACGACCGCAGTAAACGCGGTCATCGACTGGGAGAAGTCCCACCACCTGAGCGAGCAGGTAACGCTGGCGCACAACAGGAGCCGGGCCAACGACGCGATTTACGCGGGCACGCCCCTGTTCGGGTTCACGATCGAGGGCCTCAAGTATCACAAGAAGTACGTGCCTACCGAGGCGGGCCGCAGGATCGTGCCCGAGATATACGACCGGTGCATTGCCGGCCAATCACTACGGCAGATCGCCGAATGGCTGGACTCGCTGGGAATCCCGACCACGAGGAATGCCGCCAGATGGAATGAGTCGGTAGTGCGGCGCATCATCCGCAACATGGCCTATGCCGGACGCGCGCAGAACCGTGAGGGCGTGACCATGTCCCACTGTGAGGCTATTGTGCCGATGCATACCTGGAAGCGCGCCAACGAGGCACTCAGGACCCGGCCGAAGCGCGGGCCCGCAAAGCCCCGCCTGAATGTTGCCAGTCGGCCGCTGCTGGCCAAGCTGAAGTGCAATCGCTGCGGCAAGCCTATGTATCGCCGCTGCGGCGGCGATGGCGGGAGATATCGCTACTACGCCTGTGCCGGGTCTGGGCCGCAGCGCAAGGGCTGCGGCAACGTGGTCGCGTTCGATCACACGGAAAACATCGTGGCTGCTCGGATATTCACGACCAGCCAGGAGCCCTACACCACCCGCAGGTGGATCGAGGGCGAGAACTGGGAGGACGAGATAGCGCGCATCACGCAGGACGTCATGGAATTGCTGAGGAAGGTGGACCCGCTGTCCCCGGAGTTCGCCCCGAAGCAGGCTGACCTATTCGCGAAGCTGGCCGACTGCCAGCGCAAGAACGAGGACGCAGAGCCGGGCCGCTGGGATAAGGCATACACCCGCCGGTCGAACGGTCGCGTAGTGACGGCGGACGACCTGATCGAGCACCCCCATTGGCGGGACGACCTGCTGACTGTCGGCGAGCACCTCGACACCCTCGACCGCGACGGCCAGCGCGAGTACCTCAAGACCCGCGACATCCGCGTGGAGCGGGCCGAGCCCGGCGAGCCCTGGCCACCCGGCACCCGTGGCGTCCGGGTGGTCATCGACGGCGAGGAGCACGGCGTGTTCGCCTACCCAGGCCCGGCGCGCGAGGCGTGGCACCACGAAGAAGGCACCACGGACGACCTAGGCTTTCAGCAGAACGCCGACCGGAGGTGAAGACTGGACAACGGCAAAGCGATCCTGCTCGCCGACTTGATGCGTAGGTCGGACGACTACGCCGGATCGGTCGCGCGGGCACTGGGCCTGCTGCGCGAAATCATGCGCAAGTTCCCCGGCAAGCCGCGCATCTTCGTGCTGGACATCGAAGGCCACCGTAACAGCGAGGGCGGCTGGGACGGTGACGCACTCGACTACCAGGGCACGCTAACCCGCGAGCTGGCGTCATGGTTCACGGAGGTCCAGGTGCCTCTCATCCACATCAAGAACAGTGGCCCCCAGCGCGAGGACGAGATAGACGGCCTTGTGAGCGTCGAACCGGGCGACCGCCGCCAGGGGCAGACAGTCGAGATGCCGGACGATACGCCCAACGTCATCCGCGCCGAGGTGCCCTAGTCACCCAACCCCCCATCCGGCCGGGCCCGATGGCCCGGCCGTTGCCCCGCGCGCTGTCCCGGCCTGATGACACCCGGCCAGTAGGCTGGCCGGGCCGGGGTGGGCCTGACACCCGAACGGAGGGCCAGAAATGCCGATGGGCAACGAAGAACTGAACCGGCTCACCAGCGCGGCCGGATGGACTGAGGATGAGGCCATGGACGTGCTCCGGCTGGCCCGGCCGGTCGCGCGTATCATGCAGCTTGGCGGCGCCAGCGTCGGTTCCGGTGACCTGATGCAGGCGCTGCTGCGGACCCGCGTCCGGCTTGCCGGGCCGGCAGAGTACCGCGATCGCTCAGGCGACGAGATCGTGGCGCCGCTGATCGAAGAGCGCGACTGCCCCACATGCGGACACCGCCAGGCACAGATCGCCGGCGACGGCCAGGGCGTTGGCTGGTATCACGAAGACCCGACCTTCCCGGGTTATCTGCGCAGGCACATCAAGGCCGGCGAGGGCGACTGACCACTCCCACCCGGCCCCGGCCCTCTCGTCCACGCTCCCGCGACCAGGCCCCGTGGCCACCTCCCTGACATAGGCCGGGTGCTGGAACCCCGCCAGCGTCGCCCGTGGGGATCTGATTTGGATCATGGTCCCGACGCCGTCACATCGACTCCGACTTATCAAGGGTGCGTGGTGGGCACCATCGTCCGCCGGCTGACGGTGGCTGATGATGGCACGGGAACCCCTCTTCCGTTAACTAGTGAGTAGTCACTTACTTTGCTGGTCAAAAAAATTTGGCTCGCTAGGCCGGGTCCAGGTAGTCACCGGAACGCACGGACTTGGTAGACATGAGGGCCTGTGCCCACGTCTCGTCGAGGTCAGGCAGGTCGAGCGCGACCGCGACGTTCCACAGCATGCCCATGGCGAAGAACATCCGCAGCCGCTCGGGGTCGGCTCCGCTGCGCTCCTCGGCCAGCCGCCACAGGTGGCCGTAGCATCGCCTGGCCGCTGCCTGCACCTCGGCGTCACCGGACGCGGCATACGTGTGCAGCTGGACCAGCAGCAGGTCGCGGTCGTTGAGCAGGTCATGATAGGCGCGGGCTATCGCGTCGAGGGCCTCGTCACCGGTCAGGCCCTCGGACGCCTCGATGAACCGGCTTTCGATGAGCGCGTAGGCCCGCCGGTAGGCGGCGATGAACAGGTCCTTTTTCGTCGAGAACAGCCGGAACAGGTAGGGCTGGGAGATCCCGGCCCGGGCCGCGATCGCCTCGGTCGAGGTGCCGGCCAGCCCGCCCCTGGCGAACTCGGCTACCGCGGCGTCGAGCACAGACTCCCTGCGCTCGTCGGCACTCATCCGCCTTGACACCATGGCTATAAGTTAGTGATGACTCACTATCTTGTCAAGTTCCGCGGTGGGCAGGCTGTTTGGGCTGGTGAGCGCGCCGTTGGCAGTGCGGGCGATGCTCAGCGCGCGGGTGGCAGCGTGGCGGCCAGGACGGCGCGGTGAGTGGGTACGGCCGCGGCGTGCCGACGCCGGCCCTCATCGGTGAGCGTGACGTAGATCCCGCGCCGGTCCAGGTCGCACAGGACGCGCTGCACCAGGCCGTGCTGCTCGAGCCGCCCGATCAGCCGGGACAGCGCGCTCTGGCTCAGGTGCACGGCGTCGGCCAGCTCCTGCACGCGGAACTTGTGATCATCGCTCTCGGCCAGGCGCTCCAGCACCTCGAAGTCGCTGACCCCGAGGCCATGGCGTTCGCCCAGCTCCCGGTCGAGCGCGCAGCTGACGACGGCATGGCTGGCGGCCAGCGCTCGCCAGGCGGCCACCTCGGCGGCGTCCGGGACCGGGGCGGCCGGCCCCGACGTGCCCGGGGCCGACCTAGCCGCGGCTGACGTACCCGGGGCCGACGTACCCGGGGCGGGCCGCGGGCCTGTCGCCTGCCGCGTTGCGCTCACGCTCGCAGGGTAGCGCTCCGCGGAGTTAGATGCAAGTAAAATTAATGTTGTTGCATCTATTGCAGGTGCATATATAGCGTCGTGGCCATGACTTCTACAGCTCTCCCCCGTGCGTCCGCCCCGCGCTGGAGCCCGCGGCTGTGGGCCATCCTGATCGTGCTGTGCGGCGCCCTGTTCCTCGACGCGCTCGATGTCTCGATGGTGGGCGTCGCGCTCCCGTCCATCCGCGCCGATCTCGGACTGACCACCTCCTCACTACAGTGGGTGGTCAGCGGGTACGTGCTCGGCTACGGCGGGCTGCTGCTGCTCGGCGGGAGGGCCGCCGACCTGCTCGGCCGGCGCCGCGTCTTCCTCTCCGCGCTCGCGGTGTTCGCGGTCGCGTCGCTGTTCGGCGGCCTGGTCAGCAGCGCGGGGCTGCTCATCGCCGCGCGGTTCATCAAGGGCGTCGCGGCGGCGTTCACCGCTCCGGCCAGCCTGTCGATCATCACGACGACCTTCGCCGAGGGGCCGCAGCGCAACCGGGCCGTCAGCATCTACTCGGCCTTCGGGGCCAGCGGCTTCTCGCTGGGCCTGGTGCTGTCCGGCCTGCTCACCGAGGTGAGCTGGCGGTGGACCCTGCTGCTGCCGGCCCCGGTCGCGGTCCTCGTGCTGGTGGCGGGGCTGCGGCTGATACCCCGCGAGGCTTCGCCGGCCAGCCGCAGCCGGCGCTTCGACCTGCCCGGCGCGGTCACCGTGACCGCCGCCATGCTGCTGCTCGTGTCGGCGGTCGTCGGGGCGCCGCAGTCCGGCTGGGCCTCGGCCGCCACCCTCGGATCCTTCGCGGGCGCGGCCGTGCTGCTCGCGGCGTTCGGCGTCATCGAACGGCGCAGCCCGGACCCGCTGCTGCCGTTCGGCATCTTCCGGTCGGCCTCGCTGACCCGGGCGAACCTGTGCATCCTGGCCCTGTTCGGGTCCTACGTTTCCTTCCAGTTCCTGGTCACGCAGTACCTGCAGATCGCATCGGGCTGGACGGCGCTGGGGACCGCCCTCGCCTTCCTGCCGGCCGGCGTCCTGGTCGCGGTCGCCTCGCCGAGGATGGGGCTGCTGCTGGACCGTTTCGGCCCGGCCCTCATGGTCACGGTGGCGCTTGGGTGCCTGGTCGGGGGCTACGCGCTGTTCCTGCGGATCGGCCCGCGTCCCGACTACCCCGGAGTGATCTTGCCGTCCGTGCTGCTGATCGGCGCGGCGTTCGGGCTCGGCTTCTCCGCGCTCAACGTCCAGGCCACCGCCGGCGTGGCCGACGCGGAGCAGGGGCTGGCCTCCGGCATCCTGCAGACCTCCATGCAGATCGGCGGCGCGCTCGTGCTGGCGATCGTCACCGCGGTCGTGGACGCACACGGCGGCAACAGGCTCGGCGCACCCCAGGCGCTGTTGTCGGCCTACCGGCCAGCGCTGGAGGTGATCACCGGCGTGGCGGCCGTGGGCGTGGCCATCGCCGCCAGCGGGCTGGCGTTCCCCGGCGCCCGCAGGGCGGGGACCGGGCCCCGGCGGCCGACCGAGGAGGCCGAGCGGCCCGAGTTCGAGCCGGTAGTTCGCTAGGCGGCCCGATCGGAAACAAGGAGGGCCTCTGGCGGCGCCGCCCGCCTCAGGCCCTCCTTCGTGGGAGTGATCGTCCCGCTCACCATGTGGCTGACCTGCCGCAAGCAGGGCTCGCGGCCGCCGGGCCGCCCGCCGCCTGACGAGTCGCGCACGCTAGCGGCCTCCGCCGGCCGGCACGGACCGGGCGGCTAGGTCAGCGGCCCGCGGCGATCGCCGCCACCACCGCGTAGGGCAGCGGCCGGGGATGCACGAGCAGCGCCCTGGCCACCTGCCGGATCTCCAGCCGCCTGGGGGTCAACACCCCCTCGCTGTAGCGCCAGGCACCGCACTCGTCGGCGCCGAAGCGTGCTCCCAGGGTCCGGCGGAACCGCCGCGCATCACCGCCGTCGCCCTTCCAGATGAGCAGCCAGGCGCGCAGCTCGTCGTCGCGTTCGAGCGTGGTCCAGTTCATCAGCTGTTCGGCGATCTGGCCGGCCGCGTCAACGACGAAGACCAGGTCGCCCGCGGCCTTGATGCCGTTGATCCGGCCCTCGCTGGCGTGCCCGTGGTGGATGCTGGCCGAGCTGAACGGCACGCCGACCGCCAGCGCGGCGACCGCATGACCGGCCTCGTGCCAGGCGGTCCGGACGGTGGCCTTCCGGGCGGGGGTAAGGCCGGGGAAGCAACCGCAGTCGTAGCGCTGCCTGGCCCACTTGTCGTTCACGATGGACTCGTCGTCGTAGCGGATGACCCGGCTCAGCTCGGCCTGGATCCCGGCTAGAGCACGCTTTTCGGCAGGCTTCATGGGCAACGCATCGAGCCTATCGCCCGACAGCGCCAGCTCATATTCCGGGCAATTGCCCGACATCGTGGTGAGATGCCTGTTAGCACTCGTGAGCGGGAGGCCGCATGACAACCGTGGCTGGCGGTACCGCTGGTCGCCACCTCCGCCCGCCGTCGGCGCCGCCGCTGCGGGCGGACGCCGAGCTCAGCCCGATGCCGCCGTTGCCCCACGCGCCCGGCGGGTGGGCGACCATCCTGGCCGATCCGCCGTGGCGGTTCACCAACCGGACCGGCAAGGTCGCTCCCGAACACCGCCGACTGGACCGCTACGACACCATGACCTACGCCGACATCTGCGCCCTGCCCGTGGCTCGGGTCGCCGCGCCGAACTCACACCTCTACCTGTGGGTGCCCAATGCCCTGCTGCCCGAGGGCCTGCAGGTGATGGCGGCGTGGGGCTACCGCTACGTGTCCAACATCGTCTGGGCCAAAAGGCGGAAGGACGGAGGTCCGGACGGCCGCGGCGTGGGCTTTTACTTCCGCAACGTCACCGAGCTGCTGTTGTTCGGCGTGCGCGGAAGCATGCGCACCCTGCCACCGGGCCGTCGTCAGGTGAATATGATCGAGACACAAAAACGGGAGCACTCGCGCAAACCAGACGAATCGTACGAGCTTATCGAAGCGTGCAGCCCCGCACCGTTCCTCGAACTGTTCGCCCGGTACTCGCGTACGGGCTGGTCAGCATGGGGCGATGAGGCTGCGACCGACATCACCCCGCGTGGACGCCAGCATCCCGCGTATGGCACGCGGATGGGACCATTGGCGTAACCGGGCTGGGGAGGCAAGATTCAACGATGACCAAGGTGCCAAGTCTCCCCCGGGGCAAGCGACTGCGGGATAAGGAACGGTCCGACGTCGCGGCTGAACTGCTCCGCCGCTACAACAGCGGCAAGAGCATCCGGGACATCTGTGCCGATACCGGTTACAGCATCGGCCGGGTGCGGCGACTGCTGGAAGAGGCGGGGGTCAAGTTCCGCAGGCGGGGCGGGGCGACCCGGGGTAGTGCCCAGGGCAGCGCGGGCTGACCCGCCGGTCATGTCACCAGCGCCGAGCCAGGCCGAGCCTGCTGAATGACCGGTGCTAGCGCTCACGATTGCGACCAGGGCCGATGGGACCAGGGCCGAGACCGAGGCCAGAACCGGGACGGAGTCCAGGACCTGAACCGGGGCGGCGGGTATCAGGGCCCGAACCGAGGCGAAGACCAGTACGTCGTCGGGATGGATTTCGGCACGCTGTCCGCCCGCGCGCTCGTCGTCCGTACCGCTGACGGTACCCCGGCCGGCACCGCCATTCATCAGTACGCGCATCAGGTCATGGACACCGAGCTCGCCGCCACCGGCGAGCCGCTCCCCCCGGACTGGGCGCTGCAGGATCCGGAGGACTACCGCGAGGCGCTGCGCACCGCCGTGCCCGCGGCGATCAGGGACGCGGGGATCCGGCCCGAGCAGGTCGTCGGCATCGGCACCGATTTCACCGCGAGCACCGTGCTGCCCGTGCTCGCCGACGGCACCCCGCTGTGCCAGCTCGACGGGCTCAAGGGCAACAAGCACGCCTACGTCAAGCTCTGGAAGCACCACGCGGCCCAGCCGCACGCGGACCGGATCAACGAGCTGGCCCGCGTGCGAGGCGAGCCCTGGCTCCCCCGCTACGGCGGGAAGATCTCTTCCGAATGGCAGTTCGCCAAGGCCCTGCAGTTGCTGGACGAGGCGCCCGAACTGTACCGGCGGGCCGAGCGCTGGATCGAGGCGGCCGACTGGATCATCTGGCAGCTCGCCGGGCACGAGACCAGGAACGCCTGCACGGCCGGCTACAAGGGCATCCGGCAGGACGGTAAGTACCCGTCCCGCGAGTTCCTGGCTGCGCTGGACCCCAGGTTCGAGACGTTCGCCGCCGGCAAGCTGGACCATCCGGTGTCCGCGCTCGGCAGCCGGGCGGGCTCGCTCACCGCGCAGGCGGCCGGGTGGACCGGGCTGCCCGAGGGCATCGCGGTCGCGGTGGGCAACGTAGACGCGCACGTCACCGCCCCGGCGGCCGGCGCCATCAGGCCGGGCCAGATGGTCGCCATCACCGGCACCTCCACCTGTCACGTGATGAACTCGCCCGCGCTCGCCGAGGTGCCGGGAATGTGCGGGGTGGTGGACGGCGGCATCGTGGGGGGGCTGTGGGGTTACGAAGCGGGGCAGAGCGCGGTGGGCGACATCTTCGCCGCGTTCGTCGATCACAGCGTGCCCGCCGGCTATTTCGACGAGGCGAGCAAGCGCGGGGTATCGGTGCACGACGTGCTGTCCGGGCATGCGCTGCGCCACCCGGCGGGCGCATCCGGGCTGATCGCGTTGGACTGGCTGGGCGGAAACCGGTCGGTGCTCGTGGACCACCACCTGTCCGGCGCGATCGTGGGCCTGACGCTGGCCAGCACCGCGCCGGAGATCTACCGCGCGCTGGTCGAGGCGACCGCGTTCGGCACCAGGGTGATCATCGAGGCGTTCAACTCGGCCGGCGTGGACGTGGCCGAGCTGATCATGGCCGGCGGGCTGCTCAGAAACGAGCTGTTCATGCAGGTCTACGCGGACGTGATGCGCCGCCCGCTGGGCGTGATCGGGACCGACCAGGGCCCCGCGCTCGGCTCGGCCATCCACGCTGCGGTGGCCGCGGGGCTCTACCCCGACGTACCCGAGGCCGCGGCGGCGATGGGCATCATGCACCGCGACGTCTTCCGGCCCGATCCGGTGAGCGCGGACGTCTATGACGAGCTCTACGCGCAGTACGTCCGGCTGCACGACTACTTCGGCCGCGGCGGCAACGAGGTCATGCACCAGCTGCGGGATCTCCGCGACCGCGTCCTGGCCGGCCAACCCGAAAGCAGCAACCGATGATGATCCCGAACGCCGCTTCGCGGTGGCGCCGGCCAGCGCGCCCAGGCCAGGTGGTCGATGTGCCATCGCCGACACTCCAGGGGAGGCGATGGCACATCGACACCAGGGCCCGCCCGGCGGCCCGCAGCACGAGGTAATGAACCTCGGCCACCACGCGGCGGCCTGGCGGGTGTTCCGCGAGCTGACCGGGATCGAGTTCCGGTA